>Ga0366781_1001_pt1 | contig 104975 bp, 95 predicted proteins | sample TotcelHN113001L8_FD_207069 | JGI IMG/M metagenome (GOLD analysis project Ga0366781, IMG submission 207069) | Enriched cells from coal bed in the Powder River Basin, Montana, United States - Total cells N11 rep2 HSBNCT.N11.300.1.L8 ...
GGCCGTATTCCGGAGGACATCGACATACACTTTCCCTATCCTCTGTTCTTTCGCCACTTTTGATGTGAACCGATCAGGAAAGAGCGCGGCCAGATGGCCCCCGACAGCGCTGGAAAATGCCTTTATTTCGTCCCACGTCCTGCCGCGCCGCAACGGAACGACGACATGAAACCCCTTGCTGCCGGTCGTCTTGACGAAGCTGGCCAAACCGATTTCATCCAAGATTTTCTTCACCAGAAGAGCAGCATCGACAACCCGGTTCCAGGGCAAATCAGGCGCGGGATCGAGATCGAATATCATTCGGTCCGGCCTGTCTAATTTGTCGGCGCGGGCGCCCCATGTATGAAATTCCAGCACGCCTATCTGGACGAAGCGAACCAGCGACTGAAGCGAATCGACCATTAAATGATCGTTCGCGGAATTTTCGCGTTGCGGCGAAGCGCTTTCGACCGGTCTTTCCGCATCGTTTTCAAGCGGATGCCGCTGAAAGAAGCATTGACGCCAGTTTTCCGGGCACCGCACGATCGTAAGAGGACGCTGCTCCAGATGCGGCAACATCCATTTACCGACTGTTTCATAATATCGCGCCAGTTGCTCTTTGGTGATGCCAAGTTCAGGAAAGACCAGCCGCGAGGGATGCGTCAACGCGACTCCCGCAACTGACACGCCGATATTTTTTTCTGTTTTTCCCATGTTTTCCCATGTGCCGGAAACCGCCATGCCGTTTGAGCCGGACCGGACTTCCCCGGTAAAGCAAACAAACTCGATGGATGGTTTCGGCTATCGGAAGCGGTAAATGCAAAGCCAGGTCATATCTTTTACCATGCAGAAAAATGCAACCCCGGAAAAAACAAAAAAGCCCTGATTTCTCAAGGCTTTTTGGCAAAACGAGACGTTTCGAACTGCGGTATCCGTTAGAACGGGATATCGTCGTCCATATCGGAAAGATTAGGAGCCTGCTTGGCGGGCGACGGCCGTTGCGCAGGAGCGCTCTGGCGCGCAGCCGGAGCGGAACTGTATCTGTCGTCGCTGGGTTCGCCGGCGCCCTGACGTCCGCCCAGCATCTGCATGGTATCGGCTATAACTTCGGTTGCGTATCTTTCGACGCCGTCCTTGTCCGTATACTTCCGGGTGCGCAGACGTCCTTCGATATAGACTTGCGAGCCTTTTTTAAGATACTGTCCGGCGATTTCAGCCAGTTTGCCGAAAAAGGAGATGCGGTGCCATTCGGTCGCTTCCTTCTGTTCGCCGCTGTTCTTGTCTTTCCACTTGTCTGTGGTGGCCACGGCGATATTGGTGACCTGTTCTCCGCTGGGCATGAAGCGGGTTTCCGGATCACGGCCAAGATTGCCGACTAGAATCACTTTATTGATCGATGCCATGTATTTTCTCCTGGTAGACGCCACCGCATATTGGAATGATGCGCGTCAATTATAAAAACTGTAAGGGATTATATGTCAGCCAATTATCTTCATGGCACATGAAGCGCGGAAAGATTTCATCTTATCGGCAACCTGCGGTTTTCCCGCATGGCCGCCTCCTGTGAAACAGCTTCAAATACGCTATAGTAATAGATTAAGCTGTATAAATCATCAGTATAATTAATTTATCCGAGAGCGTTCATGAAAGAAAACCGGGACATGATCCATATCCGGGGTGCGCGTACGCACAATCTGAAAAACATCAATCTTGATCTACCGCGCAACAAGCTGATCGTGATTACCGGCCTGTCCGGTTCCGGCAAGTCCTCGCTTGCATTCGATACGCTCTACGCGGAAGGACAGCGGCGTTATGTCGAATCGCTGTCGGCGTATGCGCGCCAATTCCTGCAATTGATGGAGAAACCCGACGTGGACCTGATCGAGGGCCTGTCGCCCGCGATCGCCATCGAGCAGAAGGCGACCTCGCATAATCCGCGCTCGACCATCGGCACGGTGACCGAGATCCACGATTACCTTCGTCTGTTGTTTGCGCGCATCGGCACGCCCTACTGCCCGCAGCATCCTGAGCAGCCCCTCGCGGCCCAGTCGGTCTCGCAAATGGTCGACGCCGTGCTGGCTATGCCGCCCGGCACGCGCCTGATGATCCTTGCGCCGACGGTTGCGAACCGCAAGGGCGAGCATGTCGAACTGTTCGCGCATATGCAGGCGCAAGGCTTCGTGCGCTTTCGCGTGCAGAGCGGCACGCAGGCCGCGAAAATAGTCGAGGCCGACGAACTGCCGAAGCTGAAGAAGACCGAGAAGCACACGATTGACGTCGTGGTCGATCGGGTTCGCGTCGATCCGGACATCAAGCAGCGTCTGGCGGAAAGCTTCGAAACCGCGCTGAGGCTGGCGGATGGCCGCGCCATCGTGCTGGCGATGGATTCAGGCGAAGAACAAGTCTTCTCGAACAAGTTCGCTTGCCCGGAGTGCGGCTATTCGCTGCAGGAACTCGAGCCGCGCCTGTTTTCGTTCAACAATCCGATAGGCGCCTGTCCGGAATGCGACGGCCTGGGACATATCGAATTTTTCGACCCCAAGCGTGTAGTTCTATTTCCCAGCCTGCCGCTGGCATCCGGCGCGATCAAGGGATGGGACCGGCGCAACCTGTTCTATTTCCAGATGCTTTCGAGCCTGGCAACCTATTACGGCTTCGACGTCGAAACGCCGTTCGAACAACTGTCTGAACAGGCGCAGAACATCGTCCTGTACGGCTCCGGCAAGGACAAGATCCCGTTCACGTACATCAACGAGCGCGGCCGCCCCTGGATACGCGAACACACCTTTGAAGGCGTGGTCAACAACCTGCAGCGGCGCTACCGCGAGACCGAATCGGTTGCCGTGCGCGAAGACCTCGCCAAGCTGATCAACGAGAAAGCATGCCCGGCCTGCAATGGCGCCCGGCTTCGTTCGGAAGCGCGCTTCGTCAAGGTCGGCAGCGGCGGACAGGAACGCGCAATCTATGAAATCGCCGCGACGCCGCTGAGCGAGACGCTGGCTTACTTTCAGAAATTGATCCTGACCGGCTCCAAGAAGGACATTGCCGACCGCATCATCCGCGAGATCGTCTCGCGCCTGACTTTCCTGAACAACGTGGGACTCAACTACCTGTCGCTCGACCGCAGCACCGATACCCTGTCCGGCGGCGAAGCGCAGCGCATCCGCCTGGCATCGCAGATCGGCAGCGGGCTGACCGGCGTAATGTACGTGCTCGACGAGCCTTCCATCGGTCTGCACCAGCGCGACAACGACCGGCTGATCGGCACCTTGAAGCACCTGCGCGACATCGGGAATACGGTTATCGTGGTCGAACATGACGAGGATGCGATCCGCACCGCCGACCATATCGTCGACATGGGACCCGGAGCGGGCGTCCACGGCGGCAAGGTGATCGCGCAGGGCTCGCTTGACAGCATTCTTGATTCGTCTGAATCGCTGACCGCGAAATACCTGAACCGTACCCTGAGCATCGCCGTGCCCAAAGAACGTTTGCCGCTCGATCCTGAAAGGAAGCTGGTAATAGCGGGCGCTTCCGGCAACAACCTCAAGAACGTGACCCTGAACCTGCCGGTAGGGCTTCTGACCTGCGTATCCGGCGTGTCCGGCTCCGGCAAATCGACGCTGATCAACGACACGCTGTACGCAGCGGTTGCGCGCCACCTGTACGGTTCGCATGCCGAACCGTCGGCGTTCGAGTCGATTACCGGGCTGGAGCACTTCGACAAGGTGATCGCGGTCAACCAGGCTCCGATCGGACGCACGCCGCGCTCGAATCCGGCCACCTACACCGGCCTGTTCACTCCTATCCGCGACCTGTTTTCGACCGTGCCCGCTGCGCGGGAACGCGGCTACAGCGCCGGACGCTTCTCGTTCAACGTCAAGGGCGGCCGTTGCGAATCCTGCCAGGGCGACGGCGTCATCAAGGTAGAGATGCACTTTCTGCCGGACGTATACGTGCCGTGCGACGTCTGCCACGGCAAACGCTACAACCGCGAGACGCTGGAAATCAGCTACAAGGGGCATAACATCTCCGAAGTGCTCGGCATGACGGTCGAGGAAGCGCACGAGTTCTTCAAGCCGGTACCCTCGCTTGCTCGCCGCCTTCAGACGCTTCTGGACGTCGGCCTTGGCTACATCCGGCTCGGCCAGAGCGCAACCACGCTGTCGGGCGGCGAAGCGCAGCGCGTCAAGCTGTCGCTGGAGCTGTCCAAGCGCGACACCGGCCGCATTTTTTTTTTATTTTACGTGGAGAACAGAGTTCTTCACTTCCACGACATCGACCTGCTGCTGAAGGTCATCCAGCGGCTGCGAAGCCAAGGCAATACCGTCGTGATCATCGAGCACAACCTCGATGTGATAAAGACCGCGGACTGGATCATCGATCTCGGCCCGGAGGGCGGCGCAGGCGGCGGGCTGATCATCGCCGAAGGCTCGCCGGAAGAAGTGGCCGCCAACCCGGCCAGCGCAACCGGAAAATACCTGGCTCCGCTATTGGGGCGTTAGCCGCAAGGAATGCAAGCCCTTCATTTTCAAGAAGAGGCTTGCACGATGACTGAAGGGGAGCATGGCTATTTCCGGCACGCTCCCTTTTTATCGGAAAATTCAATTCCCGTTTTCCCTTTCAACGTACCCATTCCTCTTCTTTCCGATTGCTGCCCGCAGGAAAATAGGCGCACGGAAACCCATCCCACTTTTTGACGAGCGTCAAAACACGATCCACTTTTGTCTCCAATATAAAAACCATGGGCGTGCCTCTATGAGAGAGGCGCATGACATTCCCTCCGAGATGGGGTTTATATGGGACTTTTTTTTCTGTTCGGCTTTCTTGCCACCTTCACGCTGAGCGCGTGGGGGCAGTCGGCCAATTCGGCCTCATCGTCCAGTCACCCAATTAGGGAATTTTCGAATCCCTGGAGGTCGGAACTGGAAAAACGCGGCTATATCGACTACTCGGTGTCGAGGCCATACCGTTACGCATTACCGCTCACCACGCTGGGCTCGGAGGATTCCAAACTGATGTTTACCTATTCGCAACTGCCGGGCAATACAGGCGGCAAAGGATTTTTGCTGTTTGCAAAAATCCGGATTAATTGATTTAGCATTCTCCCGGCTGGCGCAGCGGCGGCCGTCATGGTGGATAATCCGGGTTCAGGCATGCTTCAGCAGATGCGTTTCCGCCTCAGCAATACTTTCGGCCGTTCCGCGCAGCACCAGCACATCCCCCGGCTTCAGCACAAGACTGCGCTGGCCGCCCATGCGTTTCTTGCCGCGCCGCACGAGCACCACCTCGGTATCGTAGGCGGCAAAATCGAGCGCATCCAGCCTTTTTCCGATTGCCTCTATACCGTCAGGCAATCGTACCGAATGCAGGCGCAGGAGTAGCCCGCCCTCTTCCCTCTCATCGTTGACGCCGTGGAAATAGCCCCTCAGCGCCGCATAACGTTCGCTCCGGGCCGACTGCATCAGGCTGGCTATCTGGCGCGGCGGCACGCCCACCAGCGACATGGCGTAAGAAGTCAGCATAAGGCTGCTTTCTATCGCTTCCGGCACGACTTCGGTCGCCCCGGCGCTTTTCAGCAGGTCGAAATCGGAGTCGTCATAGCTGCGCACGACCACCGGCAGGGACGGCGCCAGTTCGTTGGCGAAGTGCATCACCTTTAACGCCGAAGGCGTGTTGGCGAAAGTAATCACCAGAGCCGCCGCGCGGTGGATGCCGGCCGCGACCAGGCTTTCGCGCCGCGATGCGTCGCCATACGAAACGTTAGCGCCGGATGCCTCGGCCTCGCGTACCCGCTCCGGGTCGAGGTCAAGCGCCAAATAGGGAATTTTCACCTCGTCCAGCAGCTTCGCCATGCTTTGTCCGGTACGCCCGAAGCCGACGATGATTACGTGCTGCTGCGCGGCAAAGCTGCGGCTGGCAAGCTGCGTCAGCGCCAGCGACTGCATCATCCATTCATTGGACGCCAACTTCATGACGATCGCATCCGATTTGGCGATGATGAACGGCGCGGCCAGCATCGACAGCACCATCGAAGCCAGGATCACCTGGATGAACAGCGGCTCCATCAGATCCAGGTCGCCGGCCTGGTTCAGCAGGACGAAACCGAATTCGCCCGCCTGCGCCAGCGCTATTCCGGTACGTATGCTGACGCCCGGCGAAGCGCCGAAGAATTTCGCCAGTGCCGCGACCAGACCGAACTTGAACAAGAACGGCCCGATCAGCAACAGCAGCACGATCCACCAGTTCTCAAGCACAAGCTGCACGTTCAGCAGCATGCCGATAGTGACGAAGAACAGCCCCAGCAGTACGTCGCGGAACGACTGGATGTCGGCCTCCACCTGATGCCTGTACCGGGTTTCCGAAATCAGCATGCCCGCCACGAACGCGCCCAACTCAAGCGACAATCCGGCCATTTGGGTAATCCAGGCCGCTCCCAGCGTAATCAGCAGAAGGTTAAGCATGAACAGTTCTTGCGACTTCCGCTTCACCACGACATGGAACCACTTGCGCATCAGCTTCTGCCCGACCAGTAGCAGCAGGACCAGCACGACAATCGCCTTGCCCACCGCCAGACCGAGCGTCATCCACACTTCCTTCGGATTATTTGCCAGCGCGGGAACCACGATCAGAAGCGGCACCAGCGCCAAGTCCTGAAACAGCAATATGCCGAAAATGCGGCGTCCGTGCTCCGTTTCCAGCTCAAGCCGCTCGGCCATCATTTTCGACACGATCGCCGTCGACGACATCGCCATGGCGCCGCTCAATGCGAACGCCGCCTGCCAGGTTATTCCGGAAAGCGACGGCAGCCAGTAAGCCCCCAGCAGGCTGACCGCCATCACGACAGCAATCGATATCAGCACTTGCGCCATGCCCAACCCGAAAACCAGGCGGCGCATCGACATGAGTTGCGGCAGCGAAAATTCCAGACCGATCGAAAACATCAGGAACACGACGCCGAACTCGGCCAGGGCATGCATGGTCTCGTTGTCGCCGACCAGCCCGAACGCATGCGGCCCGATCAATATCCCCACGGCCAGATATGCCAGCATCGGCGGCAAATGCAGCATGCGAAACACTGCCACGCCGACGACAGCAACGCCGAGCAGGAGGAGGACAAGTTCGAGTGAGGAGTACATAGTTATTCAAATTGTAATGCATCGGGGTAGATCGGTAGCGACAGCATCGCTACCGTTTCGCCAAGGGCGGAACGAAAGAATGTCTTATTTATTGGCAAGCAAGTTTCAGGCCCCCGGTTGGCGGCGGCGCTATAAACGGGAGAAACGCTACTTGACGCCGACAGATCGCCCGGCAAAACGGCAATTTCCGCGGTTAAGGAAGTACCTGACGATCCCTGACCACTGTCGTTCATCGACCGGCTACAGGCGTCGATAAAGTTTGCCCGGGGCAACAGCCAGCAGCCGATTAATGCGCTAATATTGCAACGTTGCCGGTCTTTTACATTCTGGCAGATTTCTTGCTTTATGAATTCGTTTATACTTGCCGAATGCCTCTAACAAACACTAAAATTCAGACCTCCGCGTTCGATCCGAAACGAGCGCTGCAGCTTGGGCGCGACACACTGCAAATCGAAGCCGACGCGCTTCTGGCAATGCGGGACCGCCTTTCCCTGAGCGACAGCGACAATTTCACCCAGGCAGTTTCCATGCTGCTGAATTGCACCGGACGGGTAGTCGTGTCCGGCATCGGCAAATCCGGCCATATCGCCCGCAAGATCGCATCGACGCTGGCTTCGACCGGCACTCCCGCCATGTTCGTCCATCCGGCCGAAGCCGCGCACGGCGACCTCGGCATGATTACCAAGCAGGATGTGCTTATCGCCATTTCCAATTCGGGGGAAGCATCCGAACTGATGTCGATCGGGCCGATCGTCAAGCGCATGGGCGCCAGTCTGATCGCAATGACCGGCAACCCCAATTCGAGCCTGGCAAAACTGTCCAACATCCACTTGAGCATAAAAGTGGAAAAGGAAGCCTGTCCGCTCAATCTCGCGCCGACCGCCAGCACTACCGCCACATTGGCGCTGGGCGATGCGCTGTCGGTCTCGCTGCTGGATGCAAAAGGCTTCCGCGAAGAAGACTTTGCGCGCTCCCACCCGGGCGGCGCGCTCGGACGCCGCCTGCTGACGCTGGTGCGCGACGTGATGCGTAGCGGCGACAGCGTGCCGAGAGTTACTGCAAGCACGTCCCTGCCGGATGCGCTGCTCGAAATTACGAAGAAAGGCCTGGCGATGACAGCCGTGGTCGATGAAGGCGGCCGCGCCATCGGCGTTTTCACCGACGGCGATCTGCGCCGCCTGCTGGGAACCGTGCAGGACTTCACCAAGCTGTCGATTGCGGACGTGATGCACGGCAGCCCCCGCAGCATCGGCCCCGAGCAACTGGCCGTGGAAGCGGTGAGCCTGATGGAAGAACACCGCATCAACCAGTTGCTGGTTTCCGACAGCGACGGAAAACTGATCGGCGCACTGCACATCCACGATTTGACGCGAGCCAAGGTGATCTGATGGAAGCCGAACTGCTGGAGCGCGCCAAACACATCAAGCTGATGATATTCGATGTCGATGGCGTGCTGACCGACGGCAGCCTGCATTTCGGCCCGGATGGCGAAATGATGAAGACGTTCAACGTGCTCGACGGACACGGGATCAAGCTGCTGCAGCAGTCGGGCGTGGCAACCGCCATCATCAGCGCCAGGCAGTCGCCGATTGTCCTGCGGCGCGCAACCGACCTGGGTATTCAATACGTGCAGCAGGGCGTGGACAACAAGCTTTCGGCATTCGAGCGGCTGCTGGCGCAGGCCGGAGTCGGCGCGCAGTCTTGCGGCTATGTCGGCGACGACGTGATCGATCTGCCGATCCTGTTGCGGGCGGGGCTTGCCTTCAGCGTGCCGAACGGGCATCCGGAAGTGACTGCCCGCGTTCACTACGTGACGCGCGCTGGCGGCGGGCGCGGCGCCGCCAGGGAAATCTGCGACCTGATCATGCGGGCTCAAGGCAACTTCGACGCGATCCTGGAATCCTACCTGACATGACCGACGTCAAATCAGCCAACCGCTTTCGCCTTATAGCCATCCTGTCGCTGGTGGTCGTGCTGGCGCTATCGACTTCGTGGCTGAACCTGGTGATGAAAAAAAGCATGGCTGATTTTTATCCGACTCCCGAGAGAAGCGAACCTGACTACTACGTCCAGAAGTTCAGTTATGTGCGCATGACGCCGCTGGGGAAACCGCAGTACCGGCTCACCGGCGACATGCTCACGCACTTTCCAATTGAGGACTCCTTCTTGATAGACCGCCCGATAATGATGAACATCGGAGACCAGGACCAGCGGCAAACGATGGTGTCCGACCGCGCGGTGGTGGCTGAAGACAACACCAAGGTACACATGTATGGCAACGTCGTCGTGGATCGCCCTGCCGCCGAGAAGGTGGAAGCCTTTCACATGACGACAGACTACCTGCTGATTTTCCCGGAAGACGACACCATGCAGACTCCCGATCCGGTGGTCATTCAGCGCGGCACCACCACTCTGACCGGAAAAGGCTTGTTCGCGAACAATGTCACCAGGGAAATGCGCATACTCAACCAGACCAAGGTCCTGTATACCTCGCCGCCGCCGGCGCGCTGAACGGCTCAACGGAAAAGCGGAAAGGACATCGACATGAATTTTGAAGCACTAATTGAAAGATCCAGCATGAGACACTTTTTCCTGGTCATGATTATTGCTCTCTGCGCGACTTCGCAAAGCCATGCAGAGAAGGCCGACTCTACCAAGCCGACCAATATCGAAGCCGACCAGATGACGTATGACGACGCGAAGCAGGTCAACGTCTTTACCGGCAACGTCGTGCTGACACGGGGCACCCTGACCGTGAAGGCCGGCAAAGTCGTCGTGACGCAGGATCCCGAGGGCTATCAATTCGCCATCCTCTATGCCGCGCCCGGAAAGCTCGCCAGCTACCGCCAGAAGCGCGACGGCGGCTCCGATTTATGGATGGAAGGCTACGGACAGCGCATCGAGTACGACAATAAATCCGAAATAGCCAACTTCTATATGAAGGCAAAACTGAAGCGCCTGGATGGAAACAAGGTCACGGATGAAGTGAACGGCGAGCATATTTCGTATGACAGCAAGACCGAATTCTTTACCGTCCACAACACCTCGAAAGGTGTCAGCGCGCCGGGCGCCGGGCGGATCAAGGTGATACTCCAGCCAAAAGAGACAAAGGCGGGAACAGGCTCCGCCGGCAAAGCAAGCGAAAAAGGCAAGTGAAATGGCAAACAGCACCCTGGTAATTCAAGGTCTTCAGAAAACCTACGGCAAGCGCCAGGTAGTCCATGACGTATCGCTCGAAGTACACAGCGGCGAAGTTGTCGGCCTGCTGGGACCGAACGGCGCCGGAAAGACGACGTCGTTCTACATGATTGTCGGGCTGGTGCCGTCCGACGGCGGCGAAATCAACCTGGATGGAAGGAATATTTCCCATCTTCCGATCCACCGGCGCGCGCGGCTCGGGCTGTCGTACCTACCGCAGGAAGCCTCCGTATTCCGCAAGCTGAACGTTGAAGACAACATCCGCGCCGTGCTGGAACTGCAGCACGATGAGAACGACAAGCTCCTGCAGAAGCCTGAGATCGAAAAACGGCTGAACTCGCTGCTATCCGAACTTCAAATTGAAAAGCTCCGCAGGAACACGGCCACGTCGCTTTCAGGCGGCGAACGGCGCCGGGTTGAAATCGCCCGCGCACTGGCAACGAATCCGCGCTTTATCCTGCTGGACGAACCGTTTGCCGGCGTCGACCCCATCGCCGTCATCGAGATCCAGCGCATCGTGCGCTTCCTGAAGGAGCGCGGCATCGGCGTCCTGATCACCGACCATAACGTGCGCGAAACGCTGGGCATCTGCAACCGCGCCTACATCATCAACGAGGGATCCGTTCTCGCAAGCGGCAGTCCCGAAGAAATCATAGCGGACGAGTCGGTACGACGCGTCTATCTCGGCGAACACTTCAGGATGTAACGGGCACGCTTGAAATGAAACAATCGCTCCAGCTTCGAACTTCGCAACATCTGGCCTTGACGCCGCAATTGCAGCAATCCATTCGACTGCTGCAATTGTCTACCCTGGAACTGCAGCAGGAACTGGAACAGGCCATTCGCGACAACCCGCTGCTCGAACGGCTGGACGATCCGCTGTCCAACTCGACGCGCCTGCTGGCCGACGGTTCGCTTGCCAACAGCACGCAGGAAACCCCGCCCGCCCAAATTCCCGGCGAGCCGTCCGCCGCCGGTGAAAACGCAGCCGAGCCGCAGGACATCGCCGGATCCGGCCAGATGGACGACAGCGGGCCGGAATGGAGCTTCGACGATGCAACCCGCAGCAGCAAATCGTCGGACGACGAGGACTCCCGGCCCCAGATCGAAGACTATGAGGAATCCCTGCGCGAGCACCTGCTTTCGCAGATGCGCCAGAACATTCTCGACCAGCGCAAGCGCGCATTGATCGAAGTCCTTATCGGCGAACTGGACGACCACGGCTACCTGCGGGAAACCCTCGAGGAAATCCACGGCTGGCTGCCGCCCGAGCTCGGCGTCAGCATGGAAGAGCTGGAAGGCGCCCTTGTCGAACTGCAGGGCTTCGACCCTGCCGGTATCGGGGCGCGCAGCGTTTCGGAATGCCTGGCGATACAAATCAGGCTTTTGCCGAAGGTTCCCTTCGTAACACGCAGGATGGCCCTGAAGATTGTCGAAGACCATCTCAGCCTGTTGAGCCAGCGCGAATTCACCAAGCTGAAGAAAATTCTCGACTGCGACGACGAAGACCTGCGCGAAGCGCAAACTGTCATCCGTCAATGCAACCCGCATCCCGGCTCCGCCTTTGCAACCGACACCGCCACCGCCGTCATTCCCGACGTGATCATCAAGCGCGGCAAGAACGGCTGGCAGGTTACTCTCAACTCAGACGTCATGCCGCGCCTGCAGATCAACCAGATGTACGCCGGCATCCTGAAAAGAACGCGGGGCGAAGCCGCCCTGTCATCCGAGCTTCAGGAAGCAAAATGGCTGATACGGAATGTGAAGCAGCGGTTCGACACCATCCTGCGCGTTTCGGAAGCGATTGTCGAAAGGCAAAAGAACTTTTTCTCGCACGGCGCAGTTGCGATGCGTCCCCTTGTATTGCGCGAAATTGCTGATACACTAGGGCTGCACGAAAGCACAATCTCGCGCGTTACCACACAGAAATTCATGCTGACCCCGCATGGCATTTTTGAACTGAAGTACTTCTTTGGCAGCCACGTCGCCACGGAAGCAGGGGGTGAAGCATCATCGACGGCTATACGTGAACTAATCAAGCAACTGATAGGAGCGGAAGACCAGAAAAACCCTTTTTCCGATAGCAAGATAGCAGGCATGTTGGGAGAACAGGGCATGGTGATAGCTCGCCGAACTGTCGCGAAATACCGCGAAGCCCTCAAGATCCCTCCCGCAAATCTGCGCAAGACGCTGTAGTTTTTAGTTGCTGTGTTGTCTTTGCCTGCCCCTACTGGGCCCTCTTCAGGCAACCGGCAACATCATCAAGGAGAAATATATGAATCTCACCATCAGTGGACATCATGTAGATGTGACCCCTCCAATTCGGGCATACGTCCAAAGCAAACTGGATCGTATCAAGCGGAATTTTGAAAATGTTATCGACATCACGGTCATACTCTCCGTGGAAAACATATCGGAAAAGGAAAAACGGCAACGCGCGGAAATCAACATGACCATGGGCGGCAAGATACTGCACGCGGAAAGCGTGGCGCAGGATTTATATGCAGCCATCGACATCCTGATCGACAAGCTCGACCGGCAGATCGTCAAACACAAAGGCAAGATCAAGGAACATTCTCACGATTCGGTAAAGAAAATACCGGAAGCCAGCGAGACGACCGAAGCGGAATGACCCACTGCTCCGCTTAAAAGAAAAGGCGCTAATGCGCCTTTTTTGTTTTGTGAAACAGTGAATCCAGGGAATTAAATTGGGTCAGTTGTAGTGAAACCGGGGTCGGAGTCTTTTTTGCGAAGCAAAACTGACTCTGACCCTGCTTTCACGGAATAGATGCGACATCTCTGAAACTATTGCCTCCTCCTCACCACTCCGAAAACGGCCTCCGCACCAAACTTGCATTGAAATACCTTGAATCATCCGTCACCTCCACCCCAACCCACTCCGGCTTCACAAACGTCTGCCCCTCCGACTCCAACTCAATCTCCGCCACAACCAGCCCCGCATTAACGCCCAGAAACTCATCCACCTCCCACGTCATGCCCTGATAAGGAATCCGGTAGCGGTACTTTTCAATCAACGGCTGCTCGCACAACCTGTCCAGCAAGTCCCGCGCATCCTCCGGCGGAATCGGGTATTCCCACTCGCCCCGGGTAGCCCCAACCGTCTTGCCCTTGATCGTCAGAAAAGCCCTGTTCCCCTCGCTGCGCACCCGAACGGTTCGCTCGGGTGCGGAAGACAAATAGCCCTGCCGCAGGAACACCCCATCCGCCAGCTTCTTCCAACTGTCGTCCAGAACCAGGAACTTGCGCTCGATCTCGATACCCATGATTATTTTCTCTAGTAATTTGCCTGCGGCCAGACCGCATTCTCGTGCCCGCCGCCTCGCCTGACATTTGCGCAAACGCAATTTACCGTGGCGCGATAGAGGTAATTTTAACGGTGACAGAAAGATACCAAGCAATTTTGATAAAAAATTACTTCCGCTCTGCTATAATTTCATCTTCGTCGGGGCGTAGCGCAGCCTGGTAGCGTACTTGCATGGGGTGCAAGGGGTCGAGTGTTCGAATCACTCCGTCCCGACCAATAAATTCAAAGGGTTACAGATCTCGGTCTGTAACCCTTTTTTGTTTTGCGTCTACATTTTATTTTTCTGTAAAACCGTCAGCCCACAGCGAAGAAGATAATTAAATGTTTCATCATAGAATGAAGGATGTCTTGTAGGATCAACTGGATTTCCTACTGGAACAAAAATCACCATTCCTTGGCGGGCACGAGTCAAAATTACGCGATAGGCATTTTTAAGATAGAGTTGCCGCTCATCTGCATTTGTTCGTTGCCATTTTGTACCACGAAAACTGTAATGCTTCCATCTCCTCTGTTCATACCGAAAGTCGGCGTCCCAGCACATGCCTACCCAATCCAACTCCAAACCCTGAACATCAAACTCAGTGGCAACTTCCTCCATATAGTAAGAGGCGCGAACATCTTCCCGATCATTGAGAAACCAAATTGGTGCATCGACCTTTGCTTTAACGAAAATTCCTTCTGGCCGAAGTCGGTTAGCCCCTGAAGAGGCAATAAGTCCAAAACGCTCACTTCCTCGTGCTTTATCGCGTAGCCAGGAACGGGCCTCGTTTAGATTACGTGTAATAACAATTGGATAACGCTCAGCGATCTTTTCATATGCCTGGCGCGCTTGATCCGGCCGGTTTTCTACAACGTGCCCAGTAAAATCAGAAAGAGATTCAGCTCGAAATGACCGCATTGAAACTCCGAGATGTAAGGCGTCTTTTCTTTCAACTTTAACGGTGGACAGTGCTGCGATAGTCATTTCGTCCCAAATATAATCTGGGTCATCAAGTCGGTAGGATGAATATACATCCCAAGCGGTAAATTGCTTGCTAATAGAAAATAGCCACTCGGCTAGTCCAGCCTCACCAGTATTGATTTCTTGCCCTCCACCGACCAAGCATATGATGACGCACCAGTCATCGTGGCGGTCCATGTATCTAATTAGGAAGGCCGGTTCTGAATCCTCAAATGCTAGATAACCTCTTTTTTGCTGCATGAACTTGGTCGTCTGTTCTCTCCCCCAAGCTCGCTGTGCTTCATCAAAAACAACAACTTTCTCGTCAGGAGGATTGCTATCTTTTAGCGCTTCATCTCGGAAATGATGAATATTCTGCACAAAGCTTACGACTTTTCGAAGTGCCTTACTTTTTGATATTCCCTCACGTCTTGATTCGTCACGTGCGAGGGCTTCTCTCAACACATCGACCAACGGCCCATTCCCCGATAAAAACACTGCGTGCTCGTCGCTGTGATCTTTTGCGCGTGTGGTTGCTATATTTAGCCCAGCGAGTGTCTTTCCAGCACCGGGAACTCCAGTTACAAAGCAGATGGCTTTTCGATGATTTCGCTTTGAGTGCTCAATGATCCCCGTGAGGCAATCAGTTGTGTCCCCTAGATTTTTCGCACCAGCGTCAGAACGCGATATTTCGCGAACATTGTGATCGCGGTAGAGCGCTTGCGCCGCTTCAACAATTGTAGGAGTCGGCTGATATCCAGACCGCGCCCAAATTGATGGCTCTATCGGGTCGAACTTCAGATGAGCTAGCTTAGTGTCGATTAAGTTGGCGAGCTCGGATGGGCAGACACCGACCGGCTCGGCCACTTGATCTTCTGCCCAATGGAGCGAAGTCATTCCCTTTGGTAAGGCTTTGGTAGCGACCAAGATTGGCAAAATCGACAGGTGATGGCTTCCACGGTGAAAATTTTTGAGGTCTAACGCATAATCGTGAGCTTGCTCAAGTGCTGCGCGGTCGAAGGTATCGGCACCGACCTTGAACTCAAGTACGAAAATGACACCACCGATAACTAGCACTACATCTGCCCGTTTGCCCATTCGAGGAATTGAGAATTCAAAGAAAACCCAACCTGTCTTAATATCTGCAAGGGAACGTTTCAATATACATATCTGTTCTATCCATGCATTCCGTTGCTGGGGTTCAAGTGCGAAACCGTGCCTTTTAGTAAGCGCTCCTAAGATTTGCTGCTCGTCTGTATTGCAATAGGTGGCGATATCAGCTTCGTAATAGGCGATGTGTAACAATTGTTTGACCGATTTTTACAGGCAGATTGCTTTCCTTGGCTGTGTAAGCCAACGAACTCTGCTGGGTTGTTATTAGAAGAACTTGAAACGACAAGCTTTATGTTCAAGTGCCTTGATTGCTTGCAACTTTAATTTGTTAGTTATAAATAATCTGAACTTCCTATTCGAGGAAGCGATATATGAACCGATAAGTAGTAATTGAGCGTCGCTGTATCCAATATTTCATTCCCTATTTTTCCGATACCTGCGGTGCTCAACCATCGTGCCAATCACCTTTATTGCAGCTATATCCGAACGTAACGGCGGATAATCTTCATTGATAGGTACAAGCTCGAATACCTGCTCACCACGCTCATTCAAACTGCGCGGTCTGTGCTTTCTGAATATTGCCTCGTCACCACTCTTTGCGACTACGTAATCGCCTGGCTGCGGCTCAATGGAAGGTTCAACAATAATGATGTCTCCTTCCCTAAAATCCGGTGACATGGAGCCGTCATTGATACGCAAGGCAAATGAATTAGCGGAAAGATCGAGATTGACTGGAATCCATTCAGATCCTTGAGCGGCTGAAAGCGGATTAGCCGACTTTGCCATGCTCTCGGCCTGTGCAAAACTGACCAACGGTATGCGCTTCAAGCCTGTTTGAGCATACTCGACATTCCACTCTAGGGAGGCCAGGTTTATGTCTGTATCGCCGAGGTCGAGCCAACCTTTCGGTAGTGAAAACGCGGCCTCTATTACTTCCACCATATCTTCGGCTATGCGCTTTTTTCCTGGCTTGCCTTCTGGATAAATCATTCGTGATACATAAGACGGATCTCGACCGATTGCACGCGCAAATTCCGCATTGCTTCCATTGCATTTTCTATCGCGCAATGCGATCAAGTTAAGCCGTCTCTTTTCATATTTATCCATTCTCAAAGTATTGCTTTTATTTTGCCTTTAGGTAAATAACCCATAGGTATTTCATTTATATTTACCTTCGGGTATAGTTACTCCACAAGTTAGCTATTTTTTCATTTCCAGGCACATTCGAAAGCCCAATAAATTCTTTTCACGATCTATAAAGGAGAACTACAGATGGAAACGACCATATTCGAATCAGATGGAAAAGCTGACAAGGAAGAGATGTACCGCATGGAGCGTCGCTACCGCGCCATGGGCGTGGCCGAGCGTGCGATTGATATTGCGATGACCAAGCTGGACGATGCCGAGGAAGCGGCAGTGCTTGCGGTCAGGGCGTTTAAGGCCGGGCTGGCTGAGTTCGAATCGGGCGGTTTCTGATTCAAGAAAATGCACGATTGCACGCCAGCGCTGAAGAGCGCATATACAGCTTGGCCTTTCATCGTCTATAGCACCTGGGATGCTGTTGTTGTGGTTTCAACACTGTCTTGCAAGTGTTCCTTTTGTGAGAAAACAGGTGAAGAGCCAGGGAGATATCTACGTTGATACCCCGTGAGGTTACTGGCACGGCCATTTTTCTGATAAAGCTTATCTCTTCGCCATTTATCGTATAGAAATGCCCAGGTTGGAGATATCTTGTGTTCCAGCATACGGGGGCGCAAGCTGACCGGAATGAAATGTCCATCCTTGAAGTGCCCGCATAAGCGGCACAGCCTTTCGGCAACACTAGCCATGCTGTCGCCGTCGTAGGGAATGTGGGCACAACCTAGCCGGTTCCCCTCAATACGGTCGATGCCGCCTGCAACCGCGCAATGATAGTAGCCAAGGGGGTTGAGCCCTATCCCTTCTTTCATTACTGAACAACCATTCTTGTAATTGGCATGGCGATATGCAGGGTCGTCCACAGGGGCAAGGTTAAACGAATTGAAAGTTGGCTGAACGTTGCTAGTTTTTTTTGAATTGGCAATGGCGATGCCGATAGGGATTTTTTTTAGAACCGCCTCAACCGCCCAGCCGCTGCCGTTCGTGGCAACTTCTATTTCGCAGTCGGAATGCCAGTTTCGGTATTGCAAGAGATCATTCAGAATTTCATGAAATTCCGGATGCAAGGTTGGTTCGCCCCCAAGGAGCCGAATTTTTTTCCATTGTTTACCTCGTTTTATCGATTCCGAAACGAAGTCTCTGATCATGTCGCGCGACATGTGCATTATCTCAGGAGCTTGGGAGACGGAGCGATTGCAACCTATGCATTGCAAATTGCATGCGTAAGTTAAATCAATTTCAATTTTGTCGCGACTGCGAACGTATTGAGGCCCGAATATCCGGGTAAATCGCTTGCTTATGCGCAAGTGCCGATAGTACGCATGCACCCGATACCGTATTGTTAAAAGAAACTGATTGAGGCGTATATAAGTGCGATGCAGCTTGGGAGTGGTGTTCGCGCTGAACAAGATAATCTCACATTGATTGGAGGAATAATAACTGCGCGAATATTTTTGCACTTGCAATAATTGCAATTTTGACAAATGTCAGTCGTGTTTCAAATTGTTTCTTTTTTAAAACGAGAGTGCCGCAAATAGAGCTTGGCAATTCCAAAAGTCAGAATTGTTTGCTGTTGCCGCAGAGTACGTCACAGAAATGGATAGAAGAAACGCCTTGACGGTCAACGCGTTCAAGCCCGGGTTGGCAGTGTTCGAGCCTGATGGATTTGATGAGTAAGCCGGTGAAATACCGGACTGAATTTAGAGGTGCTTGCAGCGCACGACAGCGCACGGTAATTCGCGCTGAGTTCTCAAAAAGACGGACGAAAAAAAGGCAGGGTAAAACCCTGCCTTTTTATTGAAGCTGTGAAACTATTACTTAGCAGCAGGTGCTTTTGCAGGAGCAGCAGCAGGTGCTTTTACGTCAGCAGCAGGTGCAGCTGCGTCAGCTTTTACGTCTGCTTTTTTAGCAACTTTCTTTGCTTTCTTTGCTTTCTTTGCTTTCTTTGCTTTTTTAGCAGGAGCAGCTTTGTCTGCTTTTACGTCAACAGCTTTGTCTGCAGCAGGTGCAGCTTTAGCAGGAGCAACAACCGGGGTAGCCGGTTTAGCAGGTGCAGCAGCAGGAGCTTGAGCGAAAGCAGCGGTAGCGAACAGGCCGGAAACCAGGATAGCGATCAATTTTTTCATTTTATAGTCTCTAATTAACATGTTAGTAAGAACTTTGATCTAGGGAGATCACTTGTATTAACGACAGGCAACTAATTCGGTTGACAAGGTTTCAGGTGAAATTACAGTTTTTTGTAAATTTTTTGCAAATATTTTCTTAACCATAAAAAAACGCTGATGCTGCCTGTATGGCAAGGCCCGAATGAATTAAAAACGCTGCCCGGTTAAAGGGCAATAAACCGAAAAATCCCCAGCTACGGGGCAAAAACGACGACAGCCGTTTGGACGGTTCCGCTTGAATATGTTTGACGTTCTTCATGGACGTGTGCAACATCCGCACTTACCCGGCCACTCAATACCGAAGCGAGCCGAATCCATTTAAAGACTCATCATGCCAACACCCGACCATACCGCCGCTGCCGCCGCCATCCTGGCACAGCGCCGCCGCTCCGGCGAGCAAGGGCCGCGCCTGCCTGAATCCTGCCGCCCTGCCGATCTCGACTCAGCGCTGGCGATACAGACCGCCGTCAGCGCCCTGCTTGGCGACCGCGTTGCTGCATGGAAGTGCGGCTTGCCTGCCGCCGACAGCGTGGTGCTGGCGTCGATCTATGCGAATGCAGTCCAGATCGGTTCGCCCTGCGCGGTACGGGCACGCGCCGGTCAGGCGCGTGTGGAGCCTGAACTGGCCTTTATTCTCGGGCGCGACCTGCCCGCGCGCGGCTCGCCCTACACGCCAGCCGAAGTGGATGCGGCGGTAGTGCGCACCCATCTTGCGCTGGAGTTGATCGACAGCCGCTTCAGCGAATCGGCCAACGCCGGCTTTGCCGAGCATCTGGCTGACGGCTTGTTCAACCAGGGCCTGTTCATCGGCCCGCAGGTGGATAGCGAACAGGCACGCGCCGCCAGCAGCATGCCGATCAGGATCGTCCGCGCCAACGGCGAGACAACCGAGCTTGACGGCCATCATCCGAGCGTCGATCCACGGGCGCCGCTGTATTGGCTGGCCGAATTCCTGCGCGGCAAGGGCATGGGGCTGCAAGCCGGTCAGGCGGTGATTACCGGGTCGTATGCCGGTTGCATCGACTTGCCGCTCGGGCAGGATATCGCCATCCGTTACGGCAGCCTAGGGGCTCTGTCGGTACGCTTTGAGCGGAAATGATTCGTTCCGGCAAGCGTGCAGACTCAACTTATTGAAGACTGATCCGTTAAAAGACAGAGAGCGCATTTGTTATCTCAGCCATTCGGTGAAAGCGGGAGACTTCTCGCGTTGCTCGAAGAATTAAAAAGGGTCAGGGTATGTTCCTGCGGAAAGTTTTACAGCTGACCCCATTTAATTCCCGGTTTCACTGCGCTACCTCTTTTAGAGGGCGGTATAAGCACGGTTTGAGAGTGGCATGAGCTTGCTTTTCAAATAATGTTGGGAGCCTGCTACATTTTTAATCTCAATGCGACCGGTTAGCTGGTTTCCCATGGGAAATGTGGCATTCTTGGTGTGCGAGCTCTTGGCTGTATTAATCCGTATATGCAGTAGGTCATAAACATTTTTCAAACCCAATGGATTCTCAATGGCTGACACTAAAACTGTGCAACAAGAAGTGGATGAGCGGACCAATCTGACCAGCAGCAACAAGTTCGAACTGCTGTTGTTCAGGTTGGGGGGCGATGAAAATGGCGAGCGCTCCGAAATGTTCGGCATCAACGTGTTCAAGGTTCGGGAGATTGCCCCCATGCCGGCGATCACGGCAATTGCGGGCTCGCTGCCGAATATGCTGGGGGTGGTGAATGTCCGCGGCCAGATCATTCCGGTTATCGATCTGCCGTCCCTCGTCGGCTGCAAGCCGAAGACGGGACTGAACATCATGCTCGTAACGGAATTTGCCCGGTCCACCCAGGCTTTCGCCGTCGAGGCAGTCGAAGACATCGTGCGGCTGGACTGGAGTCAGGTGCTTCCGGCGGAAGCCAGCGTCGCCAACGGCATGGTCACCAGCATCGCCCGGCTGGACAAGGAAACCGACAGCAACCGCCTGGTGCAGGTGCTGGACGTCGAAACGATCCTGCGCAAGTTGAATCCGTTGGAAGATCCTGAAATCGATCCGGCAACGCTGGGCGAAAAGCTGGTATTGGAGCCGGGCACGCTGATCCTGGCGGCGGACGACTCGACAGTTGCGCGCAAGCTGATCGAACACGGCCTTGAGGCGATGGGCTTGCCGTTCATCATGACCAAGACCGGGAAGGAAGCGTGGGAGCGGCTGCAGCAGATCTCGGACGAAATGAACCGCGAAGGCAAGACGGCCCATGACAAGGTGGCGCTGGTGCTGACCGATCTGGAAATGCCCGAAATGGACGGATTCACCCTGACGCGCAACATCAAGGGAGACAGCCGCTTCAAGGGTATTCCTGTCGTCATCCACTCTTCGCTGACGGGTACGGCCAACGAAGCGCACGTCAAGACTGCCGGGGCAGATGGCTACGTGGCGAAATTCGCGGCGGATGAATTGTCCTCCATCATTCGCCAGGTGCTGACCGCCTGAGAATCTGGCAGCATAAGAAGGATGCCCGCGCGCATGGACTCCATCGCCCCCTGCTGCTTGGCGATATGGGCCTGCGTCATCTCCCCGCCCGGAGCAAACGGGGAGGATGGGTCAGCTTCACGGCATTGCTCCTGCAGAAGGTGCGTTGACCTTGCTGCCGGGGTCGCTATATGATGGAATTTTCATTGACCACTACCTTAGGGATTTACCATGCATAAGCTCCTTGCCGCCGCCCTCGTCACCATATGCGCCGTGACCTTTAGCGCCAGCGCCGCCGAAACCACGACGCGCTACACCAGCAACGGAAAATACGTCGGCAAAACGGTCTCCAAGGGAGGCACGACCACGCTTTATAACAAACAGGGCGTGAGCCAGGGAAAGCAGGTTACCAAGGGAGGCACTACCTCTTTTTATAACAAACGGGGCGTGAAACAGGGCAAGCAAGTTACCAAGGGCAATACCACCAAGGTCTACGACCGGAGCGGCAAGCTTACTCAAACTGCCACGCGCAAATAAGCGCCTGCCTAACAGTTCCGCCCCGCGAGTATTCGCGAGGTGCTGACCGCCTGAACATTTGCCTGAGTCCTTGAAATGACATAGCCAAAACTGTCATTTCGAGCGTCTCCGGGAATCCCGGTTGTTAAGCAGTTTTAAGGCGAGACAGGACGGTCAGGGAGGATGATGCCGCTCGCCGGCTCGTTCGTTTCTTGCCATTCGTCCAGCGCCGAAAGGACTTGGCTCGGGTCGGTCGGTTGCTGGAGGGCGTCAGCCTCAGGGTCATTCCTGTTTTTGACCATCGGCAAATCTTGCCGCAGTTCTTCGATAAGCTGGATAAGCTTGGTCGTTTTTTGCTCGGTCAACAGGTTTACCTGCAAATCCAGATGCGCCCGCTGTTCCTCAATCTTGGCGAGACGGTTTTGCTGGATCAGCACCACAGTCGCCGTGATCAGGGCGCACAGGGTGAGAATGACATGCAGTAATCCAAATGGCGCCGGGTCGATCCAAGGTTTGCCGGATGCCTCCGCCATTACATTGACAAGTATCCATAAAGCTACAAACAACAATGCCGTACCGAGAAAATGGGCGCTACCTACGTAGTTGCTGACATATTCGATAATGCGTTGCGGATGGCTGAGCTTTTCTTCTTCACGTTTACAGAATGCCAGGATGCTTTCGATATTCTGGTTGACCTGGTCATGAGCCTCAGCTTGTGATTTGTCTTTATTCATAGGAAACTCCTTGAATCTATGACTCAGGATTCATTGTTCCTCGCCGTTATTTTGACAAATGAAACAAGTGAACCGCAAGCCTCCGCTGGAGCGGAAGGTTTCGATTTCACTGCACGGGGTCATCAGCGTCGCTTTATGCTCTTTGATAAGCCAATATACGCCATTCTGAAAAACAGGCTGAAAGACAACGTCATCGCCTACAAAAACAAGATACGAAATTTGAAGCGCGAGAAGATAAAATCAGGTGGAACAGTCGCAGAACGGCACTGCTGCGGCATGAGTGCGGCGCGGGCAATGCATAGCAGCACGATACACAGCTTAAGAGGATAATGACGCATGACTACTACACTCGCCCAATCCCCTTCCCCGTCGCCCGAAGCAGGCGCTGCCGGACGCTCTTTCGACGAACTGCCGCTATCGCCCGCCTTGCTGGCGAATTTGAAACAACTCAACTACCTGACGATGACGCCGATTCAGGCAGCCAGCCTGCCGATTGCGCTCGCCGGACACGACTTGATCGCGCAGGCCAAGACCGGAAGCGGCAAGACGGCTGCGTTCGCGCTGTCCCTGCTCACCAAGCTGAACCCGCGCCGTTTCGCGGTGCAGGCGCTGGTGCTGTGCCCGACACGCGAGCTGGCGGACCAGGTAACGCAGGAAATCCGCCGCCTGGCGCGGTTCGAAGACAACATCAAGATACTGGCCTTGTACGGCGGCACCGCCATGCGCCCGCAGATATCCAGCCTGGAGCACGGCTCGCACATCGTGGTCGGCACGCCGGGCCGCATCATGGATCACCTGGAGCGCGGCAGCCTGAACCTGGACGCGATCAATACGCTGGTGCTGGACGAAGCCGACCGCATGCTGGACATGGGCTTTTACGACGATATCGCTTTCGTTGCCAAGCGATGCCCGCTACGGCTCCAGACGCTGCTGTTTTCGGCGACGTATCCTGAAGGCATCTCGCGCCTGGCGAGCCAGTTCCTGCGCAATCCGCAGGAAGTGAAGCTGCTGGAACAGCACGAGGGCACAAAGATTCGCCAGCGCTTCTACGAGGTGAAGCACGACGAGCGCCTGCAGGCGGTGGGCACTCTGCTCAAGCATTACCGCCCGGCCAGCACGCTGGCTTTCTGCAACACCAAGCAGCAATGCCGCGATTTGCTGGATGTGCTGCACGAACAGGGCTTTTATGCGCTGACCTTGAACGGCGACATGGAGCAGCGCGAACGCGACCAGGTGCTGATCCAGTTCGCCAACCGCAGTTGCTCGGTGCTGGTGGCGACCGATGTGGCTGCGCGCGGCCTTGATATCGAAAAGCTCGAAGCGGTCATCAACGTCGATATCACGCCCGACCCGGAAATTTACATTCACCGCATTGGCCGCACCGGCCGGGTCGATGCGGACGGCTGGGCGTTGAGCCTGTGCAGCCCCGGCGACAAGCGCCGCGTTGCCACCATCGCCAAGATGACTGGCAGCGAACCGGAATGGCACGGCCTTGGCTCGCTGCAAAGTGGCAATGACGAACCGCTGGTGCCGCCGATGGTAACGCTGCAGATATCGGGCGGGCGCAAGGAAAAGATCCGCCCCGGCGACGTGCTGGGCGCGCTCACCGGCGAAGCGGGCTTCACGCGCGAGCAGGTCGGCAAGATCTCGGTGACCGACCAGTCCACCTACGTTGCCGTCGAGCGCAGCATCGCCCAAAGCGCCTTGCGCAAATTGTCGGCGGGCAAAGTGAAGGGCAAGACGGTGAAGGTCAGGATGATGGAGGAATAACGATCCTTCAAGGTCGTTGCGCGGCAAGAAACGCGCTACGGCCTCGGCCCTGATAAGGATCAATATGCGGTACGAGCGGGAGCCCTATTTTATGAACTCATGCAGCTTTGCGAAGGAATAGCGCAATGGATATCAACGAGGCAATCAGCGGACGCCGCTCGGTGCGGAACTATACGGAAAAAGCGGTCGACGAGGCCACTATTCGAAGCCTGATAAGCGCCGCCGTGCTCGCTCCGAACGCGGTAAACCAGCAGCCCTGGACATTCACGGTCGTGCGCGACCAGGGCGTGCTGGACCGTATCTCGCACGAGGCCAAGACCAGCATGCTCGCGACGCTGCCCGACGGCCCCGATTCCGACTATCTCCGCTCGATGCTGATCGATCCGAACTTCAACATTTTCTATCACGCGCCGGCGCTGGTCCTGGTTTCGGCGGCTCCCGGAGCCATGGCGATGGTCGAGGATTGCGCCATGGCTGCGCAAAACCTGATGCTTACCGCGCATGCGGCCGGACTCGGAACCTGCTGGATCGGCTTTGCGCAGGGCTACGTCAATACCCCGGAAGGAAAAGCGCTGCTAGGCCTTCCCGCCGAATGGCTGTCCGTTGCGCCGATCATCGTCGGCTATCCCAAGGCCGCGACTCCGCCGGTTTCGCGCATGGAACCCGAGATCCGCTGGGTCGGCTGAACGCTCATTCTTTCATCTCAAGCGCCTGTATTTGTCATCCCGAGCGCAACCGGGTGATATGGCTTGCCAGTTCTCGGCACTTCCTTTCCGGGGGTGTCTTACCTCTCTGAAAAAAGAGGGCGCAGCCGCGAATACAGTCAGGCCGCGCCCTTCTTTTATATTTTCAGCGGGTGTATCCGTCTGGAGGTGGCGGCGCGTAATAAGGAGCAGGCTCTGAAACAGGCCGGCTGGTCGATTGATACCTTGAACGTTTTGCCAGATTCGATACCGGGACCTGCTCCCCTTTGGCATACATGCATTGGATATAGGCATTGTCGTAGCTGCGCTGCGTCATGCGAGCGGAACCCTGTGCTGCATCCGCGCCGGCCATGCTACCGAACAGCAGCCCTATGCCAGCGCCCGCTCCGGCACTTCCGTGCCCACCCATGGCGGCCCCTGCGGCAGCGCCGATTAAAGTGCCGACAGCAGCGCTGCGTACGCCGGAGTCAACCGCAGCCTGATTTGCATCGTTGCCGCCCATCTGCATATTGGCATACTGGCGACACTCGATATCGTCGTTGCGGAACTGGTCAAAACTTTTGCCGCTACCCGGCAAGGCCATCACGCTCGGCCCGGTTGGCGCGGTGACGCATCCTGCAAGCAGCAGGAGCGCGGCAGGAAGTAAATAAATAGCTGGTTTCATGATTAGAATCCTATTTCGACTCAAGGTTGAGCCGGTGGCTGGGGCGATACCATCTGCCATCTTACGGGGCATTCCTTGACATAAGGATAGTAGGCCCTCGACGGAGCGCAGTAGTACCAATAATTGGTCGACGCAACGGCGGGAGCGGCGGGAACAATCAGTTCCGGCTGTTGCTCAACATAAACTCGCGGGCTCTCCACTATTACCGGTTGATAATAGTAGGGCTGTGGCTGGTAATACCATCCCCCCCAAAATGGATTGATCATTACGCTCACATGGCCATGACCTCCCGGACCTGCCCAAGCGCTGCCCATCATTCCGACCGTTTGCAGCAACATCATCACTATAACCAGCTTGGACATTTTCATGATATTCGTTCCTTCCATTTCTTATAATTCAAATTGCCCGAAGCTGCGGACAAGTTACATAACGGCCCAGGCCGCAAAATCATTAGTAATAAATTTGCGGTCCGGGTGCGACCGTCCCGGGACGTTATTGCATTCCACCGGGTGGCGGCCCCATTCCTCGCCCGCGTCCTTCTCCCTTCGGTTTTCCTGATCCTGATTCTAATTTTCTCTCATCGGACCGTTGCAGCTGGTCTGCCAAAAGAGACCGGATAATCAGCCTCTGGCTGTCCTTCATCGCATCATCCATGGCAAGAAAAAGTTCGCGTAATTGTTTATTTTCCTGATGGGATAATTCCTCTTCCGCTTCGATTTTTTTCGCCGCTTCGCGCAATTCCACTTTAGGATCGTCCAGATCTCTCATCATTTCTCTCTGCAAGAGGGCGCGCCTTGACTGCCTGGCCTGCAAAATTCCGCTGACCCTGTCTTGCACTTGTTGCCACAGTAGTCTCTGATTCGGCTGTAAATCGAGCGACTTCTGTATATCTTTACTCAACCAGACCAGATTTTCAGCAGAGATATCCATCACGGGCAAGGCGTACGATGGCAAAGAAAGAAACACGGACAGAGCGGCGCCCGTTATTGTCAGTAATAATCTGCAGGTTTTCATACAAAATCACCTAATGTTCAAAAAGAAAAATGACCGCGATGCTTGCATATCGCGGTTGAACCCATTTCCTTATGGGAGAGGAGATAGGGAAACATGATTCATTCAAATTGATAAAGTCAGAACAAGAATTTTTCTACTTGCTTTTACGCAATATATTAGTCGGCCCGGATCTGTTCTCGAACCAGATCCGGTGCCGCTTCATGCTGCCGGGTCTGATCAAGGATGGTCGGAACCTGGATAATTTCTATCGCCACCGCAATCACCGCGCGGTCCGCCGTGAGGTTTGCCGCCTTCAAAGCCGCGATGATGTAAATCACGCGCCATCTGGTCGAATGCCGTGCGTTGTTCAGGTGTCAGTACTTTCTCGAATTTTGCAGTAGCATCGGCAAGCTGGCTCAGCTTCGCTGCATGCGCGGCAGCGGAATCCGCCTGGCTGCGAATGGTGGCGGCAGCATCGGCTTTTTCGTCAAATTTCTTGGGTGGCGACATATTGCTTGCGTCTTCAATTACCTTGGCATAGGTCTGCCATGCCTTTTGCTGAGAAGCGTTGATTTGCAGCCGTTCTGCCATTTTTGCGAGCCGGGCCTTGACTACTTCTTGACGATGTTGGGCCCAATTCTGCTCAGTCTGTTGAGGCTGCGCTGGTTGGGCCCATGCGGACATCGTTAGGCCGGCCACGATCGCTGTTCCAACGGCAATGTCTTTCAGGATGCGGAGGGGGCTGAAATAATTATGATTCATATATTACCTTTCGTTTTTTAGAGTCGGTAAGTGTCATTTAAAACCCCCTTTGTAAATGGAATGTTTCTGACCATGTTATTTAAGTTAATACTATGTAAAGAGTTGTAATAAATAGATTCATGAATTGAGAGCTGCCACAGCTCGGCGTTATTCTTTACCGCAAAATGTAAAGGATGCTTGATGAAGAAGGTGATACTGGTGGTAGAAGATGACCCAGAGTTGGGTCAATTGCTGCAAGACTATTTTAGAGATTGGGGATACCGCGTTCTGGTTGCCGGCGATGGAAGCCAGATGCGTGAGCAACTTAAAATAAATCAGGTCGACCTGGTAATTCTCGATCTCATGCTGCCCAACGAAGACGGGCTTGCACTGTGCCGCGTTCTGCAGGCCACATCCAATATTCCTGTTTTGATGCTGGCTACAAGCGGTGATGATATGAACCGCATCATTGGGTTGGAAATGGGCGCCGACGATTATCTGAATAAACCCTTTAATCCGCGTGAACTGCTGGCCCGCGTCAAAAATATACTTCGGCGCACGCATGAAGCGGACCGCGCTTTGACGAGGGCAAGAGAGTTGCATTTTTCAGGATGGATTCTTGATCTGGATGCGCACCATCTGAGAGATAACGCAGGAGTGGTCATATGGATTCCTTCCGGTGAATTCAGGCTTCTGAAAGCATTGGCTGAAAAACCAAACCGGGTTCTGTCGCGCAATTTGCTGATAGACATTATGTCTAACCGTGAAGGGATACCTTTCGACCGTACCGTAGACGTGATGATCAGCCGGCTACGGCGTCGATTGGGTACTTATGGCGGCGAACCACTGATCAAGACTATCCGTAATGAAGGCTACATGTTGGTGAGCGAGAGGGAGTGTAGGCAGTGAATCTACTGACGCGCACTTTGTTCAGATAAATCTTTCTTGCATTGTTCGCCGCTAAAGGTGCCCAATCAAGGGGATTCTGGCTGGTGCTGAATGATCGCGGCAGAGGTATTCTCCATCTGAGCTGGAGCGAGTGTTTAAGCCTTAATGCGCCTGGGTCTTCGCGTGCCAAGCATACCGGCGTCAGCGGCTTGGGACAGGTAATCGCGCGAGCGTTTACGAGAGATCACGGAGGAGATACCAAATTGGCGGAACGCCCGAACGGCGGCACTTACGCCATACTCACTCTGCCTAAGCGATGAATGTTTCTCTTTTTACCTTCCTTGCTCTGCCGTGGCAGCTATTTTCTTGAGAAGCACCTGATTGAATGCATCGGGGTCTTGGATCTGCGGCGCATGTCCCATGCTCGGGAATTCGACAAGAGAGGCGTTGGGGATTTGCTTGGCAGCCGACCTGCCGAGTTCGGGGTAATGTCCGATTCCAGCCTTGACCTCAGGCGATGCCAGATCCTTGCCGATGGCGGTCGTGTCGCGCTGCCCGATCAGCAGGAGGGTAGGCATTTTCAACAGCCCAAACTCGTATACCACCGGCTGCGTATAGATCATGTCGTACAGCAGCGCCGAATTCCAGGCAACTGCATTCCTGCCCGGCCCCCTATACATGCCCGCCAGCATCTCGACCGGCGCGTTATAGTCGTCGCGCCACTGCCCGGCGTAATAGGTGGGCTGCTCGTAGCTGCGGATGCGCTCGGCTGTCGTTTCCAGTTCGCGCTTGTACCACTCGTCGACCGTAATGGATGGAACCCCTTTGGCTTTCCAGTCCTCCAGGCCGATCGGATTGACAAGCACAAGCTGGCCGACCTGTTCGGGATTCATCAGCGCATACCGCACTGCCAGCATGCCCCCGGTCGAATGCCCTACCAGGATGATCTTTTCCACTCCGATGGATTGCAGGAGCGCCTTGGTGTTGTGGGCCAGTTGCTGAAAGCTGAATTGATAGGCGTCAGGCTTTGACGATTTGCAGAAACCGACCTGGTCCGGCGCGATAACCCTATACCCGGCCTGAACCAGGGGCTTGATCGTCGGCTCCCAGGTTGCCGCGCAAAAGTTTTTGCCATGCATCAGTACGACGCTTCGGCCATTAGGCGATGATGGTTGAATGTCCATGTAGGCCATGTGCAGCCGCTTGCCTTGGGAATGGAATTCGAACTGCTTGACCTGGTAGGGGTAATCGAACCCCTCCAGTTCCGGGCCATAAGCGGATTGCGCTGCCGCCGGCGCCGCATTCGAAACGGACGCGGAACTGAGCGCGGCAAATGCCAGGGCGGCAATCAGGCTGTAAATTTTCATGGATAATTTTAACTTGCAGGATCTATATCGTTAAAATAATGTTTTATGAAAGTGAGAGGCTCGCTTGAGTATGCGCTCGGGATATTCCTTTTTTTCTTATGGATTTATGCAAAAGCAGGGGCCGATAATGCGCTTGATCTTTGGCGACGCCTACAGGACGTTTCGATTCCGTTTCGCCTTTATCCTGTTCGGTTTGATTCTCGGGCTGGGATCCATCCCGGGCGCGCGGGCGGAAGTGGGACAAGTGGCTTCCGGACTGATCTTGCATTCCCTCGCATATTCAGTTATCACTTATCTTCTGTTTACCGGCTTGCGCGGCCGCCCGGGCGGCAATGCGCTGAAAGCATGGCTGATCATTGCCGCCATGGGCGCGCTGGATGAATTCGTGCAAAGCTTCATCCCTTACCGAAACGGCACAGTGCGCGACTGGGCTGTTGACGTGACAGCGGGTTTCGTTGTCGTCTTGCTGCTATGGATAGTCAGTTCGCGCAAGCCGGCAGCCAATACGCCGCCTAGCGAAAAATAGCCCCGTTCGCTTGTTAGATGCAAGAAATCACGCCCCGGTAGTCTGGGGCGCATTCGGTTAAGGCATCATATGCTCTGCTTTTGCGCGCAAGCCCTGTGCCCGGTTGGCCCAGTCGCGCGATGTCCTGTTGACGCACTTGCGAGTCTTGATTGCCGCGCTGTATATCTTGTCTCTTGCCAGTGCGCGGCGCCTGTTCCCCCGGTCGGGATCCATCATATACATCGTAAGGGCTCCCAAGGCCATGCCTCCTATCAGCCAGCCAATATTGGAAGTACACATCGGGCAACGACAATGGTCCATGTTCTTCTCCTTTTTAAATTTTCAAACGCCCATGGCCGCCAAACCATCCGAATGAACGCAAAAAAAGCTAAAGACAGGCAGTTTCAATACTGACCTGAACGAAGCTGAAAAAGTTCAAAACATGCGTGCTTTCAAGTTCAACTTCGAATGAATGCCCCGTCAGCCAGCTTATCGAGATGGTCGCGGACATCGTGCGGCCATGCCGCTATAAGCTGGGCGAATCGCTCCCGTTCGCCTGCGAACAGGGCGCGTGTCGCTTCCTCGAAATTCGGCTGGTCGCCTGCAATGGCTGACATGAAGCGGTAGCTGGCCTCCTGCGATTGCCGGATGCCTTCCTTGCCTGCATTGCCGCGCCTTGCGTCTTCCACCAGCTTGCGCAATGCAACCGAAGCGCCCCCAGGCTGGGCGTTGAGCCATTCCCAGTGCCGCGGCAGCAACGTCACTTCGCGCGCGACCACTCCCAGCTTCGGCCGTCCGCGTCCGCGCACTGCGGCCTGCTCGCCGCTTTCCGCTTCTTCCGGCAACATGTCATCCGTATGCGCCAGGCGTTTATTGATATCCTCCGCGCTTCCGCGCAGATCCAGGTCGATCACCCTGCCGGCGGCTTCGTCGAATACTAGGACTTGAGCCGCGGGGTCAGCGTCAAGCACTTCTTTTACGCGTAGCGCCACCTGACGCAGTCCGCCGCTTGCGATACAGCGCTTCGCATCGGCGAAAGCGATGCAGCGGATTTTCGCCTTTGGGTTGTCCATGCGGTTCTCCTTGAAATTGAATTACCTAATTATACCCGGGTATATTTAATATATTAATATTACCCGGATATATATTTAAGAATGGACGACCGAACTATGCCGCAGACAATACATGGTGTTTATAAATTGAATAAAAATAGGTGGGCATGCTGCGGCAAAGATCGACATCGCATCGCAAGGATTACATTGCCCGGACAGAAAGAAGCAAGAGGCCGATTGCATGCGACCGTCAATGCATTAAAACAATAAGGAACCGCGCACGGCAATGCGGCAAGCGGACTAGATCAGGCAGAATGTATGGCGCCCTGCGGCGCGGGCGTTGCAGGGCCCTACCTTCAACGCGCCCTGCTGCTAAAGCCAGACGGTATTCCCGATTTCTTCCCGATTTTTCTCATTATCTCCACGAATCTTCTTGGCTGTTCAATCTGCGGCATATGGCCCGCACCGTCAATTGCCATGAAATCGGGCTTGCCGAGCCAGTTGCGGATCGTTTTTGCTTTATCCATGGTGAGAAGGTTGTCCTCCGTGCCCCAGATCATCGTTATCGGCATGGTCGGCCGCCGCTGCGGTTCCGTCTGGAGCATGAACGCGTCGAATACGAGCCTTGCTTGTTTTTCTTCGTTCTTGCGTATGCGGTCGAAGAACAGCGGAGGCAACTTGGCAGGACGGGCAAACGCCTTTTCGAACGCCTTGTTCGAATAAACCATATTTTTAGCGAATGCGCGAGCGTGTTTTTCCACGGCAGGCATGGAAACAAGTTTTTTCACGAACCGGGGCAATACCGGCATGTAGCCGCCGTTTACCAGCACGATGCAAAGCGCACGCTCGGGATAGGAGAGGGCAAATTCGATGGCAATGGCTGCGCCAAAGGAATTGCCGACGATAATGGCGCGGTCGACCTTCTGGACGTCGAGCAGTTCCTTTATGGCTTTGGCCATGGCTGCGAGCGATGGCTGCTCTAGCGGCTCGGATGCGCCGAAACCGGGCAGATCGGGCGCGATAACGGTGAACGATGCGCCGAGCTCGTCCCAAACCGGCTCCCAGCTCAACTCGGCATCGCCATAAGCAGAATGGAGCAGCAAAAGAGCCGGTCCTGTTCCGCCGTTCCATACGCGGAGCCGTTTTCCGGAGACTTGGACGTCTCTCGGCACTGTATTCATGGCATTTCCTACATAGTTAACATCATAGTAACAATGATGAAACGATCCGGGAAGAATATCAAGGAAGAATGAGGCTGATATTCATACCAAAGCCGCCTGGAATGCCAAAACCGCGTCGAAACAGCTTTCAATGCCGGTTTCCGGTTGCGGTAGCATCCAGGATAAGCCGCGTTGCTTCGTCCGGCTTATCCCAATGAGGAAAGTGGCCGCAGCTTTCAAACCAATGCAACCGCGCGTCGGGAAACAGTTCCAGCGCTCTTTTTGCCTGATAGGGAAAACACATGCGATCCTGGCGTCCCCAACCGATAGTCAGGGGATGCGCAATCGAATGCAGGGGAGCTCCTCTTTGCTCTCCAAAGGCGAGCTCATGCAGCATCTCGTCGAAGGATGCCGAAGAAACATAACCCAGCAGTTCTTCTCTGACCATATCCGCCTGCAATTTCCAGGGCCTGAATGAGAGAGGCCAGAGCAATAGCGTGCGGAGCGGCGCATGGGCGGCAATATAGGGCAATGCCGGTCGCAGCAGGCGCAGCAGCCTGATCGACAGGAAGGCAGTGCTGAAGAATGCATGCCGCTCCCATCCTTGCCAGAAGCCGCCTGGATCGAGCGCGACGACGCCGCCAACTATTCCACCGCGCCGCGCCAGCTCAAGCACGATCCGGCCTCCCATCGAACTGCCTGCGGCGTCAGCGCCGATCAGGTGGTTCGAATGCATGAATCCGGCAACCGCATCCGCCAGGCTGGCGATTGACTTAACGCCCGGCAGCGTTGGCGTCTTGCCGAAACCGGGCAAATCGACGGCTATGACCTCGCGTTTTGCGGCAAGGCCGTCCAGGACAGGCGTCCAAGACCGCCACTGCCCTCCGAGCCCATGAATAAGCAGCAGCGGCCTGCCGGAACCGCGGCGGATATGGTTGATGCTTATGCTCCCGTTTTCAGCACGACCTTGGTCCAGCCGTCTTTGCGGGCGTCGAAATTGGCGTACCCTTCAGGCGCCTTATCGAGCGGCAGCTGGTGCGAAATGATAACGGACGGGGATGCCTTTCCTGCCGCGATGAGCTTGCATAGCAGGCGGTTATAGGCTTTGACGTTGGTCTGGCCGGTTGCCATATGCTGCCCCTTGCTGAAGAATTTGCCGAAATCAAACGCAATCTGGCCGCGCTTGGCCAATTCGTCGGCTCCGCCCGGATCCTTCGGCATGAATACCCCGACAACGCCGATGCCGCCGGTGGCCCGAACGGTCTTGACCAGATTGTTCATCGTCAGGTTCGGCACTTCCTTGCCCGTATGGTCGCAGCACTGGTAGCCGACGCACTCGCAGCCGCAGTCGGCCCCTTTCTTGCCGGTGAGCGAGAGGACTTGGTCCACGGCGGATTCGTCGCTATTATCGATGGGGATGGCGCCAATTTTCTCCGCAAGCGCAAGGCGGTCCTTGTGGGTGTCTACCACCATCACCTTGCTGGCCCCTTTGATGATCGCCGAGTAGGCCGCCATCAGCCCGACCGGTCCTGCGCCGTAAATGACGACGCTGTCGCCTACGCGCATGCGGGCCAGTTCGGTTGCGTGGTAACCGGTCGGAAAAATATCCGACAGCAGCACATAGTCGTTTTCCTTTTCTTCGGCTCCCGGAGGCAATACCAGGCAATTGAAATCGGCGTAGGGAACGCGGAGGAGTTCCGCCTGGCCGCCGCTATACGGGCCCATCTGCGAATAACCATAAGCGGCGCCGGCCCTACCGGGGTTGGCGATCAGGCAGAAGCCGGTGAGCCCGCGATCGCAGTTCTCGCAGACGCCGCAGGAAATATTGAATGGCAGGCACACCCGGTCGCCGACCTTGACGCGTTCGACTGCGCTGCCTGCATCAATCACTACGCCAAGATTTTCGTGGCCGAGAATCTGGCCCTGTTTTACATCGGTTCGACCCTCGTACATATGCAGGTCGGATCCGCATATATTGGTGGTGGTGATCTTCACCAGAACATCAGTCGGCTTCTCAATCTTGGCATCGGGTACGTCTTTGACAGCGACATCGCGGGGCCCGTTATAGACAAGCGCTTTCATGATTAGTCCCTTTATAGATAAAGAGGGCCAGACATCTTGCAGGACGCGCTACGCTGACCCGGTAAGCGAAGTTCACTGCGCGTTTTGCGCGGTGCATGGGAAATATGAGCGGAAATTGCGGGGATAGTTCTTGATGACAGCCGTCATTCGTACCTGTCCGGGATTACTAGGAGACGATTTTCAGCTCATGAACCAGTGCAGATCAGCCTGCCCACTGAATTGAGGCGGACCGGCGTTGCGAGCATGCGCTGACGGGGAACCGCCTTGCATGGTCGATAAACCGGATAGAAACGGGAAAAATGAGGCGGCATTATAAGGGACGTGCTTACTGCTTGGCCTTAGGCGCGAGCTCCTGATCTTCCATTGCGCGGTTTAATGCCGCGACACGAGTGCGCCCTTGCAACATGTAGCCTTGCATTTTTTGTCCGACAGCCTGTTCGATATCGGGTATGTACCGGGGCGATGACGGATCGAGCTCCGGATAACGCAATCTTGCCTCGCGGACGGCTTGATCGAATTGTTGTTGGGAATCGTCCTGTTCCGCGGAGGAGCCTGATGCCGCGGATTGCTGTGTTCCATTTTGCTCCGCGCCGCGCTGCTGATATGTGCCTAACGCGTAAGAAAAAATTAAAATGAAAAGCAACTGGATAAGCCAAGACCAGCGGTTCACGCCTCCATTCCGCCTCAAGAGCAAAACAGCTTGTTCAGCCGGATATGACATGACTTTGCGAATCCGGGATTTTGAACTTTTAAAGTAAAAGATATTTGCCGACTGCACGCAGACTCCCCACAAGACGAAGTTTACGGCGCCCTGCGATCCTAATCCGGAAAATTCCATTACTGATATAAAAACTATGTATATCCCCGTCCATAAGGCAGCATAAAATGGCATCCTCCTGTATGAAAACCAGAACAGGCTGAGGACGAAAGTGGCCACATTGAACCTCAACTGCGATGACTTGTTGTGCCTGTTTTCAAAATCCTTCAAATAGTATTGCGTGCTTTTGTTTCTCAAATAGGATGCAATATCCTTGGAACAGACTCCCTCGAAAAAGCCCGCCAGAATCAAGCCGAGGACAAAGCCGAGGAAAGCGCCTAATCCTCCGTTAGTCTTTGTCCTTCCCCCAAAAAAACCTGCAACAAATCCCAAAACCAGAAAGACCAGGCCGCTGGCTATGTACAGCTTGATTCTTTTTGATGAAACCTCACTTTTTTCCTGTTCGGAATAAGTTCGGGTCGGGTTAACACCGGCAATCACCGCTTCATAGTATGGCTCGGCCTCTGCCCACGTCGCAGTCTCGATATCAAATTGTTTCGGAATTACGGACTTGGCTTCCGCCTGAGGCAATGGCGCGGCACGCGCTGTTTCTTCGATAGGCGCCGTGTTCGCTCGGGGAAAGCCATTGATTCCGGCTGCCGAAGCTTGTGGAGCCAGCTTTACAGCAGACGCAGTGACGGCGAGAGCAACCCCTACCGGGCAATCAAGCCCTGTCAGCGCCTTTACAACCGTCGCCTCGTTGAGGCCGCGCCCAATCAACGTGAAGGCCAAGTTGAGAAATTGCTGGAAGAGCATTTTTTCCGCTTCTTCCTTTGATACCTGCCAAGAGCGCTGTGCCGCCCCATCCTGATTCGAATCATAGGCGGCCCGGGTCTTCGGGTCCGACACTATCTTGTACGCGTAGGCAAGTTGCCCGAACACTTCTTCGGCTTTCTGCTTCATGCCGGAGTTACGATCGGGATGCCACTTCACCCCCTGACGTCGAAACGCATTGTTGATTTCCTCTTTGGTTGCTTCCCTGGCAACTCCCAGGATATCGTAGAGCGATTCTTGCGGCATGGCACACCCAACCTTTTCTTTTTCCGGAGTTAAATCCGTCAACCTCATACGCATCCCTCGGCAACGCCCGCAACTTCTTCTTTGCGCGATCCCGAGGATAAGTTCAACTCGCTGAACTACAATTCTTAAAAGACCGACTCTGCGTAAAACGAACCGGCTGGGTGGCTAAAAATGAAAGTCCGTCAATTTCGCCCGCACTCCTGGAAAACCATGTGTCGCCGCCAGGGCTTTTATTGTCTTTTTTACCAGCTTAGTTAGAGATCTTAACAGGTTGTCATTGATAAATATCAAAATAACATCGTTTATGTTGTTATTTTGCAATTTACTTGATGGGTCATTTGCCCGTAGCAGACAGGCAACAACGATTCAAGGACGATATCGCTGCGTAAGCATCATTTGATCCTCAATGCCGGAGGCGTAGCGGCCAATCCGTTCTTATCAATCGACTCATCGACTGCTACGTCCTCTCCGTAAACGCTCATGGCAGGCATGAGCTATCAGGTGCTTGCTTCTCCGCCTAGAACAGCGACCAGGTTGGTCAACAAGCCGCTGAGTTCGCCTGCCATCAGCGCGAAATCGGAATCGAAGCATTCGTCTTCGCTGGCTACAACGGCGTCTTGGCTTTCCTTGATCACGTCAAGCGGAGCAACCCGTTTGATGCCCAGCGATTCGGTCAGGATGAAGGAAATTCGGTCGGCCCAAGTCATTGCGAGGCGCACGCATACTTTGCCGGAGGCGATATGACGCTGCACATCGTCTGCTTCCAGCGTATGCCGTATATAGCGCACCGACGACTTCGCCTCTCCCGTGGATCGTAGTTCTGTGTCTTGGTCGACGCTAAAGCCGCCTGGCGCTTCGTTTGATGACAGCCAATTCGTCATTGCTGCGGTTGGCGACATGGATACGCGTAAATTTCGCGCAGGCAATTGATCCACCGATTTCACCAGGAGACCGAAGACTTCGTCGGTTCTTGCAGGGCTTGCGGCATCGATTACCAGCCAGCCGTTAATCGGGTCGATCCAGGCAAAGGTATTGCGCCTGATGCGAAACGCGCGCGGCAAGAGTTCGTCGACGACCTGTTCCTTGATCTCCTTGACTTGCTTCTTGCCGGGCTTGAAGCCTTGCTGCTCTTCCATCTGAAGCGCCTTTTCCTTGGCGACCTGGTTGACGATGGAAGACGGGAGCAGTTTCTTCTCGGCGCTGAACATGATGAGCATCTGCCGGTTGACTTCATGGACGAGCTTGCCGTTGTCGCGGGGCGCGGCCCAGCCGCAGCTTTGCATGTCCATGCTGGTGCCCGGTTCGAACGCATGAGAGGAGAGGCATTCTTCCAGCCGGGAAGAGGTCATGTCCCAATTGAGCGGAAGACGGTAAATCTGCAGGTTCTTAAACCACATACTTTGTCCAAAAAGACCATGATTGTACGCATGGGCGCTAACGCAGTCAGGCTAATTTTCAGGAAGATGCTCGGATACAACATCGCGCGAGCAGGAAGGCGCTCATTTGGATCAATTTGGGAATTTACCGTTAATAGACAATCTTTTTCCCTTTGAGTAGACTATAAATACCGAAGTGAAGCTTACTTTCCAAGTTGCGTTTCCAGGCAAGGAATGAAAATGGATAAACCGATTTCGAGCATCATGACGAAAAGCGTACGGACCGCGAATACGGAAGACACGCTGGACCGTCTCGAGGAACTGCTTATCGCCCATCGCATTTCCTCCGTGCCGATTATCGATGCGGAAGGTAAAATTTTCGGGATCATCAGCGCCGCAGACTTGCTTCGTTTGCACTCGTCGGGGAAGAACCTCCGGACGCTGCGCGCATGGGAAGCGTGCACTTACAAACCTATCGAGGTTTCCCCTGCCACGCCGGCTCGGGATGTGGCCAGGCTGATGGTCAAAAACAAGATTCATCACATCATCGTTGCGGAAAATAAATCGATACTCGGATTCGTTTCCTCTTACGATTTCGTGGAAAAATACGTGCTGGGCGAAGATGCCTGACGCATGGCCGGTTAAAACCGCTCTCGAATATCGCTGAAAATCAGGTTATTGAATTGCCCGCCATGCGGCATGGCGTTAACCAGGGCTTCTCACGCTCGCCATGCTGTTTCATGCCTTTGACCGGGGCCTGCATGCCTCGTCATCATCTCTTGGCGCTACTTCAATATCTGGAACAGGTTGTTGAAGTCGTCGGTCCACGCTCCCAGTCCCTTGATTTCTTCTATGGGGACAATTTGCGGGGCGATTGCAGGATTTTTTCGAAGCGTAGCGTCGGCAGTCACCAGGAACCACTCGGTCGAATAGCCGTCCCTCTTGGATTCGGGCTCGGTCAGCAATATGCCGTCGAGTCCCATCTGGTCGGTGATCCGCTTCAGCACCGGCGCGAGCTTCAGGAATTTATTGCTGATATGGAACGCAATGACGCCGTCCGGCTTAAGATGACGCAGATATACCGATAGCGCTTGCGACGTCGCCAGGTGAACCGGAATCGAATCGCCGGAAAAGGCATCTATTACCAGCAGATCATAGGATTGCGAAGGCTCCTGCTCCATCATAAGGCGGGCATCGCCCAATACATGTTCGATATGAGCCTTGCTGCGTTCCAGAAAGCTGAATTGGCTTTGAGCCACGGCAACAACGTCCGGATTGATATCGTAAAAACGCATGACGTCGCCTTTGCGTCCGTAGACTGCCAAGGTTCCCGCCCCCAGGCCGACCACGCCGATTCGCCGATTTGGCCGGTCGAGCGCTTCGAGCGCGCGGCCGACGCCTGAATCCGGGCGATAGTAACTGGTCGGCTCGTCGAGGCGGTCGGGTGCTTGGTATTGTTCTCCGTGGATGATCACGCCGTGAACCAGGCGATGCATCTTCGCTGATTCATCGGCGGCATCCACCTCCCTGACGCTCAGGGTGCCATAGAAGTTTCGTTTCATCACGAGCGTGTCGCGCGCCGTGTTTTCGCTATGCATGTAGATGAGGTATCCGGTAAAGGCCAAGGCTACCAGCGCCATGCCCGGGACGATCTTGTGCATGCGCCGCACTACTGCCGCGGCGATCAGCAGGGTCAGCACCAGCCCCAGGCCGAACTCGTAGTTGGCGTTGAATACTTTCACCGCTGCGAGGCCGACCGCAAGCCCTCCCAGCGCGCCGCCAAGCGACATCATCAGATAGAAGCGGGTCAGGTGCTCCGGCGCCAGCTTGCGTGACGCCAATTCACCATGGAAGAACATGCACATGATGAATAGCGCAACCAGGCTGAGCGGAATGCCGATCCGCAACTGCAACTCAATCAAGGTCCAGGCCAGTCCGGTTACGGATAGCAGGAGCGGGATGATGAAATAGTTGCGGCGATACCAGTTCCGTCCTTCAAAGCAGAGAATGAAGGTAACGAGGTAGAGCGACAGAGGGAGTATCCATAGAAAGGGCACCGAAGCCAGATCCTGGGTGATGTGGTTCGTTACTGCCAGCAGCATGAGCGAGCCCATCGCTGCGAACAACAGCCAGGTCAGGTGTTCCCGCAATCCCGGCACTGGCGTCTTGGCTGCGGAGTTGGCGCTCGTTTCCGCATCGACGCGAACAGCCGCGGTCTGGCGCAGGCTTATCAGCGCCGTGATGGCGCATACGGCGACAAACAGCGCGTAACCTGCGCTCCAGATCCAGGCTTGCAAGGCCGTTGTGATCCATGGCTCGATCAGGAATGGATAGGACACCAGCGCCAGCAAGGACGCCAGATTTGACAGTGCGTACAAACGATAGACGGTACTTACCGGGTAGCTCCGCGCAAACCAGGCCTGAACGATCGGCCCGGTAGTGGAAAGCAGGAAATACGGCAAGCCGATAGTGACGGTCAGCAGGCCGAGAATGCGCCAGCTCGGATCGTCCCCTCCGGCCGGTTTCCACCCGCTGCCGGCAATGATCGGCAGGCATACAAGGCTCACCGCCAACAGGATGATATGCAGCATCACCTGCCGCCTTGCCGCAAGGCGGCGGCTGGTCCAATCCGCATAAGCGTAACCGGCGAACAGAACGCACTGGAAAAACACCATGCAGGTGGTCCAGACAGCAGCCGAACCGCCGAACCAGGGCAGGATCTGCTTTGCGATGATGGGCTGAACCAGGAACAACAGGAAGGCGCTGATAAAAATGGTAAAGGCGTAGGTAAGCATGTGTGGGTATGTGCAGCGCCTGGGCAGATATTAGCCGGGCGCAACTTGCATCAGGTTTGATGGGGACTAAAGGTTCAGCGAGCGAGTATGTCGGGACATGGCATTGTCGGTTGCATAATTTTATCGCATCGGGTCCGGGTTGCCCGGATTATGTCTGCATTCTCTTCAGGTATGAGGCAATCTTGCATCGACCGTTGCATTTTTCCATCATTTGTCCGGAGCGGTATTTTGAATACCTTAAACTGACTAAACCCTCCCTGCGTCCCCTAGCGTTTCGCAGGTTCCCGGATGCGCCTTGGATGATGTATGAGAAGACGGAATGTCGTTCATTTTTACCTCATAATCGACATCCGTCTGACGGTTGTTCGCTATCACTCTGGTGGCACCAGTCCATCGATCCAGGCGATAAGCGCCCCATTTCCCCTCAACGGTTTTAATTTCATACCGTTGAATCCATGCGAACAGCAAGCCGCAGAACAGAACAAGCAGGAGCACGATTTTCTTCCAGCTCATGTCCTCCCCATCCAATCTTAATGCCAGGCCTATTTTTCCCCATCCGGACATGTTTGTCCTCCTCTTGAGTCCGCCAAATTAACCGGATAATGGCTGTGTTGCTGCAGTCGGGGCGCAACATATATCAATAAACCGTCGATAAATCCTGCCCATACTGCACTTGCTTGCGATCGCTTGCGTTCAGACAGGGATGAAAGTGCGGGTTCTTCGGCACAGGTCGGCTTTAAAGCCGTTTATTGATTGCAAACATGACCTCCAATACCTATTTTCGCTTTTACGCTGAGCTCAATGAGTTTCTGGCGGGAGATTTCAGGCACCGCCCTGTTTGCCGCACCTGCCCGGATGAGGCGACGGTAAAGCATATGATCGAGGCATTCGGCGTGCCGCACACCGAAGTCGAGCTTATCCTGATAAATGGCGAGTCGGTCGATTTCTCGGCACGCGTCCGGGACAGCGACCACGTCAGCGTCTATCCTTCATTTGGCTTGCTGGATATTTCCCCTATTCTGAAGTTGCCTTCCCGTCCCTTGCGCGGCGACCGGTTCGTCGCTGATTCCCACCTGGGCCGGCTGGCGAAGCAGTTGCGCATGCTGGGATTCGATGTGCTCTACCACAGCAGTTATGAAGATCAGGAAATTGCCCGCATCTCGGTCGATGAAGGCCGCATCGTATTGAGCAGGGACCGGAACCTGCTGATGCACAAGGCGATCGTGCGCGGCTGCTGCCTTCACGGCGAATCGACCGACGAGCAGGTGCTGGAAGTACTTGCGCGCCTGGACCTGTCGCGATCGATACGCCCGTTTACACGCTGCCTGCGCTGCAACGGGCTGCTGAACGACGTTGACAAGGACGCAGTAGCGTATCGCGTGCCGGAGCGCAGCAGGAAGTTCTACCAGCGCTTCTTCGAATGCGCCGATTGCAAAAACATCTATTGGGAAGGCTCCACCTGGCTCGAATGCGTACGCGCATCGGGCAAATTATCGAAGCGGCGCAAAAAGGCAGGGCGACATGAAGCATGTGTAAGCGCGATGGAGTCATCTGAGCGATAATTCAACCTGATTCAGCCAGGGATGCGTATGCGTGAACCTTTTATCGTGCTCGACTTTGAAACGACCGGAATGGCGCCGAACAGCGGCGCAAGAGCAACGGAAATCGGTGCCGTATTGGTTCAGGACGGGCGAATAAAGGCGCAGTTTCAGAGCCTGATGAATGCCGGAGTCCGTATTCCGTTTTTTATTCAGGAATTGACCGGCATCACCAACGCGATGATTGCCAAGGCGCCTCCCTGCAACGAGGTGATGCGCCAATTTCATGATTTCATAGGGGACACGCCGCTGGTTGCGCATAATGCCGCGTTCGACCGGAAATTCCTCGATGCCGAGCTATCGCTTATCGGCCTGCAGGCCAGGCAACCAATGATCTGTTCGATGCGCATTGCCCGGCGCGTTTTTCAGGACGCCCCCAACCATAAGCTTGGAACGCTGGTAAGGTACGCCCATATCGAGGCGGACGGCGTATTTCACCGTGCCCTGGCCGATGCCGAAAAGACCGCAAAACTGATGCTGAAGATGGCTTCCCATCTTCATGAGTCGCATGGTTTGCATACGGTCAATCTTGAGTTGATGCAGCGGCTCGAATCGACCGCCAAAGCCCAGGTGGCGAACCAGCTGCGCTGCTGGAATTCATGAATGAAAGCCAGTCGGCGCAGCGGAGGAAGATTTAGCTGCGCTTGCCGCATGCTTCATTGGCCCCGGCGCAACGGGTTGGACGAGCCGTCGCTTTCCGGCCGGCCGAGCCGCTCGTATTCCGAAATGACCTGAGCCCCGAACAAAAGCAGAGTCGCTGCGATTTCCAGGCTCAGCAGGATTGCAATCACTGCCGTCAGCGACCCATAGACCACGCTGATCTGAGAAAGTGTAGCGAAATACCAGACAAGCACATGGCGGGTGATTTCCCATAATACAGCGGCGGTGACGGCGCCGATCAGCGCGTGGCGCAGCGACAGTTGCCCAACCGGCATGACCAGATAAATAGAGGTGAGAACGAATATCTCGCCGCAAAAGCCAAGCAGATACAAGAGCACGCCCGAAACCCCTCCGAGGGACCAGCTTATGCCTAGGAAATTGAGGTTTTCCTCCCCGATTACCCGAAGGCTTCCCGCCACCAGCGTCACCAGCAAAAACCCTACCCCAAGAAACATGATGTAGCAATAGGGAAGAATCGCCGATACTAAATAACGGCGCCTGCGGATGGCGAAGCGATGAAAGAAAATGACCGACATGGCGTTTTCCAAAACGGCAAAGGCCAGCGAACTGAAAAATATCATGGTAACCAGAAGCACCCATCCGATGACGCTGCGATGGATCAGGAAGCTTTCCAGCTCGTCTATGATCAAGTCGGATTGCCCCGGAACCAGCCATCCCAGATAGCGCCCCATCGTTTGCAGCAGCTCCGCCTGGTCGATGACATGAGAGAGTGCGATCACTATCAGGATCATCAGCGGCACGAGGGACAGCAGCGCATAGTAGGCCACCGCTCCTGCCAGCAGCAGTCCCTGGTTGGCTCGAAAGCTTTTCAGAGTCCGAATGGCGAAGTCGCCCGGGCTTTTTAAAACAAGTTCGGTTTGTTGGCTGATATGCATTCTTCTTTAAGAAATTTCCATTTGAGCAGGAAGCCGAAGCAGTACCCCCTCCTTCAGCTCGTCTTCTTCGCTTTTACATCAGCAATCGTTTTCCCAGTTCTTCCGCGGACAATGGTCCTGAAAAAAGATAGCCCTGAGCGTAATCGCAACCGGCATTAGTGAGCAAATCGCGCTGTTCGATCTTCTCCACCCCTTCGGCAATCACCTTGATGCCGAGCTTGTGCGCCATCACGATGATCGCTTCGCACAGCGCCAGGTCGTCCGACTCCTTAGTCAGGTTGCGCACGAAGATCTGGTCTATCTTCAAGTAGTCAATGTCGAACTTCTTCAGGTACGACAAGGACGAATACCCAACCCCGAAGTCGTCCAGCGCCACTTCGATGCCGCCATCGCGAAATGCAAGCAATTGATTCTTGACCTTGGTGCTGGCATCAAGCAGCAGTCCCTCGGTAATCTCGACTACGATCCCTTGCCCCGGCAATCCGACTTTCTGCAAATGCTCGAACCAGGTGGAAAGGCTTATGTTCCCATTTTGAAACTGAACCGGCGAAATGTTGACGCTGACCTGGAACTGAGGGTGGCGTGCTGTTCGCCACTTCGCAGCCTGGCTCGCCGCCTGATGAAAGATCCAGTTGCCAAATGCGACAATCATACCGGTGTCTTCCGCAGCCGAGATGAATTCGATCGGATTGATCAGCCCTCGTGTCGGGTGGCGCCAGCGAATCAGGGCTTCGGCTTTATGAATTTCTTCATTGGAAAGATCGATAATCGGCTGATAGACGACTTCGAACTGGTTGCCCTCCAGCGCACCGCGCAAATCATTGACCAGCCGCATCCTGGTCTGTGCTGCTTCCTGCATGGACTCCGTGAAATAGCGGTAGCGGTTTCTTCCCTCATGCTTGGCCGCATACATCGCCTGATCTGCGTTCCTGAACAGATTATCGATTTCGGTTGCGTCGTTCGGGTACAAGGTGATGCCGATACTGACAGACACATGGACAACTTCCTCTCCCAACTGAAACGGTTCTGACATCCTTTGCAGAATATGCAGTGCGACCCGGTCGACATTGCCGACATCATGCAAATCCGACAGGATCACGGTGAACTCGTCTCCGCCAAGCCTTGCGACGGTATCGGAATCGCGCATGCAACTGTTCAAGCGTTGCGCGGCTTCCTGCAGCAGGATATCGCCCTTGTCGTGGCCAAGCGTGTCATTGACATATTTGAACCCATCCATATCCAGGAACATCAATGCCATGGGCATATTGGCGCGATGCGCCTTCTTTATCGCCTGCTTGAGATGATCCCGGAACATGTTGCGGTTCGGCAGCTTGGTCAGGGCGTCAAAATTAGCCTGATTCCAGATCAGGTCCTCCGATTCCTTTTTCTTGGTTATATCGGAAAAGAGCACAACCCGCCTGTGCACGGAGCCATCAGGATTAAATGTCGTGTTGATAGTGATCAGTGCGGCATATGCCTCTCCATTCCTGCGCCGGCTCCACAACTCGCCTTTCCAGTATCCTGAAACATCGAGTGTCTGCTTGATTGCCTGATAAACGTCATCGCCCTGCAGATTGGGCATCAGTATGTCGGTATGGCGACTGGTCGCCTCTTCGGCACTGTAACCGGTGATACGCTCAAAAGCGGGATTAACCGCGATGATCTTGTTATCCGCATCGGCGATCATCATCGCTTCGCTGCTGTCCTGATACACCATCGCCGCCAGCTTCAGGGATTCCTCCGCTTCCTTGCGCTCGGTAATGTCCACTGCCATGCTGATGACTGCCCGCCTGCCATCCGGCAGCCGCCCGATAGGCGATGAAAAGAAATGCCATATCCTGCTCGTACCGTCCTTGCAATAAACAGTGTATTCGCCGTTGTCGGTTTGTTCCCTGATGTCGTAAAAAAGGCGGATCTCGGCTTGAGCCTGCGCGGCGCGCTCTCGAAAGGCTTTCTGCGCCCAAATTGCAACGGTCGGAATTTCCGACGGAGAGTAGCCGGTAATCTTGGACAACGAACGGTTGTTCTGCAAGATCTCGCCATCCTCTGCATGAATCATCATCGGGAAAGGCGCTTCATTCGTAATGCGCTGCATGCGCGCTTCGCTTTCTTTTAATGCGTTTTCGGCCTGCCGCCGCAGAGCTTCCCGGTCAAGATTGTCACGGGCGAAACTGATATTAGCTGCCATCTCGTCCAGAAGATGAACGATTTCATCGTCGAATGCATTGGCCTGATCGCTGTAAACCGTGAACACAGCATACGAATTGCCGTTACGCAGTACGGGAAACGAAGCCATCGCTTTTATTCCATGATTTTTCGCTTCCTCCCGCCATGGCAAAACAGCCTCGCCGCTGTTGAAATCATTTACCACAACGGAGTGTCTTTCTCGATACGCAACCCCCGCCGGGCGCAGCCCACGAGGTTCGTCGGCTGTCGTAAAAACAACGATTTCATCAAGATACATTCTTGAACTTCCAGAGCTTGCCGCAGGCACGAGTCTGCTGCCGTCAGCATTGGCGACGCCTACCCAGGCCAATACCATTCCTCCATATTCGACGGCAATGTTGCAGACCAGCGGAAACAAGGCAGCCTCGCTCTGTTCATGGATTATGGCTTCGTTGGTTGCGCTGAGCGCCCGATATATATTCATCAGGCGACGTTCGCGCGCTTCAGCTTCCTTGCGTTCGGTAATGACCTCGGTGAAAAGAATAATTCCGCCAACCTCGCCCCCCGCAAACCATGGCTTGATCTCCCATCGCATCCAGTCGATTTTCCCATCCGACCGAACAAGCCGCTCTTCCTCAACGCGAATGGTTTCTCCCTGCAGGCCCCGCTTGTGGAATTGACGCCATTCATCCGAAATTTCAGGGAAAATTTCATAGTGGCAACGGCCGATCAGGCTGCTTTCCGTCAACATATAATCCTCCATGAAACGCCTGCTGACGGCAAGGTAGCGCATTTCCTTGTCGAACATCGCAATCGCCGCGGGAGCGTTCTCGACGAATAAAGCCAGAAGTTGCTCTTTCTCCCGCAGGGTGTTCTCCATTTGCCGCTGTTCAGTGATTTCCCGGCCTATGCCAAGCACACCTATCAGTTTGCCTCCGGAAGTAATAACCGGTGCCCGGGTCGTTTCAAGCAGTGCCCGATGCTTATCCGCTGAGAACGTGACCCATTCTTCACTGGTATAGGGAGTGCCCGCTTCTATGGCGGCCCGGTCGCCGGCATGGAAAGAATCGGCCAATCCGGCGGAAATGAAGTCCTTATCGGTCTTCCCGACAATATCGGATTCCCTCGCTCCGAAAAATCGTTCGAAGGAATGATTGCATAACAGGTAAGCGCCATTCAGGTCCTTCAGCCAGACGAGATCCGGCATGGTCTGGATCAGGCTGCTCAGACGAAGCTGCTGCATGGACAATTGCTCGTTTGCGCCCTGAATGCCTCTCGTTCGCTCTTCCACCGTTTTTTCCAGCCTGCGGCGGACATTTCCCTGGAATCGCACCAGACGCCAGATTCCCATATAAAAAAGAATCAGTAATAGAATGGCGGCACCACCAAGCATGGCGGCAAATAACGGTATGCCCGCATTGTATTCATCCGAAGGCAGAAGATAAATTGCCTTCCAGAAGCGTTTGTCTCCATTCGATTCGCTACCAGGCAGTGAGACGAGCACGGACCTTCCTGTTTGCGCCGCCTGTTGCGGGTACACAGTATCGAAGGTCCACAAGCCTTCTTCTGTTTCGAACTGCCCCTCCTGTTCCGCAAGCATCTGTTTCCATGCGCCGGGGTAACGATTTTTCATCGTCAAATCGGTGCGGTTGAACATGAAGCCGAATTCATCGTCAGCCTTTAAGCTTATGAGCCAGTAGCCGGACTGATTCACCAACCATGCCGGTTTTTCTTTTATGCCTTTGAAATAAGAAAAGCGTTCCAGCAAGCTGGCTGCGGAATAATTGATCAGGAAAATGCCGCGCCTTGTTCCTTTGCTGTCGAACATGGGGGCGCCAAAGCGAATGGTCGGCTTGAAAGGTATTTCGATATGATCGTCCTCCACGTTCAAGTCGAGCGGCGAAATGAATACCTCGCCTTGCTTCAATCTGTTGATGTCGTCGAAGAAGTAGCGTCCGCGCTTGTTCTGTAGTTTTGCCGTCGGAACAACCATCGGGTTCGGCGTCGCGTAATTGACGCGAAGGCGCTCCATGCCTTTCTCGTCGATCCAGCGAATCTGATCGTAGTTTTCTTTTGCCTGCAGAAAGGCAGCCCAATCGGAAGCCATATTGGAAAGATTCAGTTTGTTGGGGTTGTCGATCAACTGCAGATTGGTGCGCCGGTTGGCGAGATAATCAAGATCGCGCGTAGCGGTCTGTAAATTACGTTCGATGGAGGCGACCCCGACAAGAAGACGGTCTTTAGCTATGGCGGCATTTTCCGTATGCAGGCGCCGCAGTTCAGCCTGATATACGAAATAAGCGCTTGCTCCTATTAGTAACGCAACGGGCAGAAACAACAACAGCACCCGGCTGGGGAGATTGGACAATACCGATTTAATGGCAGCAAAATTCCGCATCTCGGTTAATTCCTCCGCCATGCGCGGACATCAGCAAAGACAGCTGCGGCGAATAATTTCGTCACTTATATCGATGCAGCCTCTCTTCGCACTAGTCGACAACAGACAATGCGTGATGCAGGTTATGGCATAGCCTGCACGCACAGGAAATCCATCATGAAATCGCAAACTGCCTGGTTCAGCCTCAAGATCCGCTTCCAACAACCTCCATGTTCGTTCAGCGAAATTAAAGTAAATCAAAATCGCATGTCTCAACATTTAGCAAACTTTTTCCATATCCTTGAAGTTCTCTCTGAGGCCACTGCCCCCGCACGCGCCTTCCCGCTCTAACAACAACGCGGAGTGAAATATATCAACAGCCGGATACTTCGGTTGTTGGCGGTTATCAATATCTTTTCTGCATCCGCAGGTACATTTTTATTTGCCTATGAATATTCCGGGCTTATTTCAGGCATCTGAATGACTTGGCAATTGGATATCCGTAACATCCGCGTTCATTGCGGAACACAAAGCGGGGAAAGACGCCCATGAATAGGAATTTCTGCCTGATGACCGTGGTTGCGCTGGTTGCAATAACTGCGCATGCTCAGGAAATAGGGGGGGTCAATACGGAGTGGAAACTGTTCGGCTCACATCAACTGGTTGTGGAAGCCTATGACGACCCTAAAGTCGAAGGCATAGCGTGTTATGTCTCGAAACCCAAACGCGGTGGCATTGCGGGGGCTGCGGGAGTCGCGGAAGAGGTGTCGGACGTTTCGATTACCTGCCGCCAGACCGGCCCTATCCGCATCGCAGAACCTTTGCCGCAACAGGAAGACGCCTTCACCGAACGCCGCTCCATTCTCTTCAAGACTTTGCATGTAGTGCGCATGGTTGATGTTGCCCGCAACACGCTGGTTTATCTGACTTATACCGACAAACTCATTCATGGCAGTCCCAAAAATTCCATAGCTGCCGTGCCGATAGGACGCGAGATGCCTATTCCGCTAACGAAATAGGCGCTCCGCATGCAGAAAATGAGAAATTTTACTTTTTCGCGCGTGAATCCGGGATGCTGTCGGTTCCCTGTTTTTTTATCTTGGGCGTTCTGCTTGCTGCCCTTTTCATGTTGCGCCGCCGATCTTCCTCTATGGGAAGCCGGTGCAGGTGTCGGCGTTGCCAGTTTTCAGGATTATCGAGGATCGGATCAACGCCATACGTATGCCTTGCCTATCCCCTATCTGGTATACCGCGGTGATTTTCTGCAAGTCGACAGAGACAGGATCAGGGGATTGCTGTTTGAAACCGATGCGATGGCAGCCGATATCAGTGTTTTTGGATCAGTCCCTGTAAAAAGCGATAAGAACAATGCCCGGAAAGGCATGCCCGACCTTGACCTTACGGTTGAGGTCGGGCCTCAGCTTAGCTTTTTCCTTAAACGCGGCAAACCTTCAGACTACAACCTGACTCTCAGGCTGCCGCTGCGGAATGTGCGCCCTGTCAGTACCGGCACCCTGGGAAATGCAGGCTGGCTGTTCAGTCCTTCGCTTGACCTCGAATGTGAACCAGAGCCGGCATGGAAAGCAAAAGTATCGGTCGGCCCACTTTTTGCCGATAAAAAATACCATGACTATTTTTATGGAGTAAAGCCGCAATACGCAACGGCCGAACGGCCGGCTTATTTCGCTCGGGGCGGATATAACGGCATGCAGCTGTTTAGCACTCTGTCCAAGCGGTTTCCCAATTTCTGGGTTGGCGCATTTCTGCAGGCGGACAATCTGAATGGTACGGCATTCGAGGATAGTCCCCTGGTAAGGAAGAAATACTCGATTAGCGCCGGTTTCGGCATATCCTGGGTGTTCGCCGAATCAAACAAATTGGTCAGGACGAACGACTAGGATAAGGCTGGAAGAAACACCCTGGCCGATATTACTGCGCCGTTTTTTTCTCGCTGCCCATATCATGAAGCGGAGCCCGCTGCAAAGTACTGACGCGCCGGTCAGCGGTATCGCGCGGCTTGAAGCGCCGGTCAGCCATTCTTCTTTCGCGAAATTTGTTCAGCTCGTGGCTGGCTTCCTCATACAGGCTTTCCGGATGCTCCATTTAATGCTCCTCGAATCGTGAAAACTAAAAAGTAGTTCCCAAGTGTAATTACTTGCTCCGGAAGACATTTGATTCAAATCAAATGTTTCATTCGCCCTCGGGAAGGAACGCCGGCTTTCCGGCGTATTACGCATTTTCGTATTATTCAAATCGCCCGTGCTGGGGTTGCCCTGGCCATGCCAGGGCATGAAGGAAGAGTGCCTATTTTATTGAAGCAGTCAATGACGGCGGACCCGCCGGATTGCTTTCCTATGATGTAACTCGGCGCTTGCCGCTCGTTTCGTCAACGCAAGGCAAGCGCCGTAAAAGCTCTACTCAATTTCCAGCGGGCTGATTTGCCATATGTCGCGGGCATATTCGGCAATCGCGCGGTCCGACGAGAAATAGCCCATGCTGGCAACATTGGTGATCGCCTTTCTGTCCCAACGGACCGGCTGCCGATATAGCGCATCCACCTGCTCCTGCATGGCAATGTAGCTTGCATAATCCGCCAACGCCAGATAGCGGTCGCCGTAGTTCACCAGGGAGTCGTAAATGGAATGAAATCGCGCTGGCTCATCCGGCGAAAAAAATCCGTCGCGAATCTGGTCGAGCGCTTGCTTCAGCTCCGGGTTCTGTTCGTAAATTTCCCGCGGCTGGTATCCGTTCCGCTTTATTTCTTCCACTTGTTGAGCAGTATTGCCGAATATGAAGATATTTTCCTCTCCAACGGCTTCCTTGATTTCGATGTTGGCACCGTCCAGCGTGCCGATGGTCAACGCTCCATTCGCCGCCATTTTCATGTTGCCGGTACCCGAGGCTTCGGTGCCGGCCATCGAGATCTGCTCCGACAGGTCGGCAGCAGGAATGATAAGTTCGGCCAGGCTGACGCCGTAATTCGGAATGAACACCACTTTCAGCTTTTGGTTGATGCGCGGGTCGTTGTTGACCTTGGCGGATACGTCACTGATCAGCTTGATGATGGTTTTCGCCATTTGATAGGCGGAGGCTGCCTTGCCGGCAAAGATAACCGTGCGCGGCACCCAGTTAACCTCGGGGTTGGCAAGAATCCGGTTGTAGCGCGTGATCACATGCAGCACGTTCAGAATCTGCCGCTTGTATTCATGAATCCGCTTCACCTGGACATCGAACAGCGAATCGGGATTCAGCGTAATGTCGAGATTGTTTCTGACCCAGCGCCCGAGCTGCTGCTTGTTGTATCTCTTGGCGGCACGGAAAGAACTGACAAAGCTGTTGTCGTTTGCGAACGGCTTCAGCCGCTCCAATTGTTCAAAGTGCGTGCGCCAGTCCTTCCCTATCCTATCGTCGAGCAGGTTCGACAGCATCGGGTTGGCCTGCGACAGCCAGCGCCTCGGCGTGATGCCGTTGGTGATGTTGACGAAGCGATCGGGAAATACCTTGGCAAAATCGGCGAAGATCGACTGCCTCATCAATTCCGAGTGCAGCTTGGACACGCCATTAACCTTGTGGCTGGCGACGACTGCAAGGTACGCCATGCGTACCCGGCGCTCCCCAACCTCGTCGATCAGGGACAGCCTTGTCTTCAGGCCGGAGTCATCGCCAAGCTGGCCGGCAATGCTGGCAAGAAATTCATTGTTGATGTCGAAAATGATCATCAAATGGCGCGGCAACACCCGGCCCAGCATGTCCACGGGCCAGGTTTCGAGCGCTTCGCTCATCAGCGTATGGTTGGTGTATGAAAATATCTTTTGCGTCAGCGCCCAGGCCTTTGGCCATTGCATGCCGTGTTCGTCTATCAGGAGGCGCAGCAGTTCCGGTACCGCCAGAACCGGATGGGTATCGTTAAGGTGAATCGAGATGCTGTCGGCCAGATTATCGAAATTAGCATGGTTGCGCTGATGGCGCCGAATCAAATCCTGCAGACTTGCGGAAACGAAAAAATACTCCTGCCGCAAGCGCAACTCGCGCCCCAGCAGCGTCGAGTCATCCGGATAAAGCACGCGCGTGATGTTTTCGGACAGATTTTTTGCCTCGACCGCGCTGGAATAATTACCCTGGTTGAAGTCGGACAGGTTGATTTCCGAGCTGGCCTTGGCTGACCAAAGCCTGAGAGTAGTGGCAAACTCGGTCCCATAGCCGGGAATGATGGTGTCATAAGCCATGGCCAGCACGGTATGGGTGTCAACCCAACGCGACTTGTCCCCTTCCTTCTTTATGTGTCCGCCATAGCGGACATCGTACAAAACCTCGGGGCGCGGAAACTCCCATGGGTTTCCGCGCGTCAGAAGCCAGTAGTCGGGAGTCTCGACCTGATACCCGTTGATGATCTCCTGCTTGAACATGCCGTATTCATACCGGATGCCATAACCGATGCTCGCAAAATGCTGCGTCGCCATCGAATCGAGAAAACAGGCGGCCAGGCGGCCTAGACCGCCATTGCCGAGCGCCGCATCGACTTCGCCGTTAACCAGATCTTCCATATCAACAGCCATGTCGCGTAGCGCTTCCCTCATCGGGGCGCTGATGTCGAGCGCCTGCAGCGAGTTGTTGAAGGAACGGCCAATCAAGAATTCCATTGAAAGGTAATAGGCTACCTTGGCGTTTTTCTCATAATAGGCATTAGTCGTTTTCATCCAGCGCTCGACCAGGCGATTACGCACAGTCAGTTCAGCGGCGAGAAGCCAGTCCTGCCGGCTGGCGGTAATCGGAATCTTGCCGGAGCGATAACGCAAATTGTTGGCAATCGAGCGCTTGAGCGCGTCCTCATCACTTGGCAAAAAATTCTCGTGTACGTTATTGGTCATTTCCAGAAAGGCCTCGCGACAAAAGGTTATTGGATAAGCACGGTCAAACATACTTGCCGGTGTATTTATATTTCAAGCGACGAACAGCAAGGACGCCGTTATATTATTCCATCATACTCCATTGCTTTTTGATATTTTTGCTGCAACCGAACCAATCAGATTGCCAGTTGCTTATAAAGTGCAAAGTATTGTTTCGCCGGTTTGCCCCAGCCCAGTTTCTGCCGCATTCCCTGCCTTTGCACTTTTTTCCATGCTGCCGGATCGCTGTAAAGCGCAAAGGCACGCTCCACGGCCTCCTGCAAGGCATGTGCGCCAAATTGCCCAAATACGAATCCGGTGGCGAACCCGGCGGCCAGATTTTCTGGCGAACAATCGACCACGGTATCGGCCAACCCTCCCACCTTGTGAACCAGCGGCAGCGTTCCATACAGCAAACCGTAAAGTTGAGTAAGGCCGCAAGGTTCGTAGCGCGACGGCACCATGATGACGTCGCTGCCTGCGATAATGCGGTGCGCTTTCTGCTCATCGTAACCGATCTGAACTGAGACCTGCTGCGGATTATGAAACGCAAAATCCTTTAGTTTCCCTTCCAGGTCATGATCCCCGCTTCCCAATATGACCAACTGGCCGCCGCGTTGCAATATCCCGTGCAGCGCCGGCAGAAGCAGATGCAGCCCCTTTTGCGGAACCAGCCTGCTCACTATGCAGAATACCGGAGCCTGGTTTTGCTCTAAAAGACCGGTCTCCTTTTGCAGCGCGCTCCTGCATTTCTTCTTACCGCTCATTGAACGCGCGTCATAATTTGCAGCGATCGCTTTATCCCTGACCGGATTCCATATGCTGTCATCGACCCCATTCAGGATCCCATGGACATCGTCCGCCCGTTTCCGAAGCAGCCCATCAAGACCGCACCCCTGCTCCTCTCCCTGTATTTCTCGCGCATAGGTAGGGCTGACGGTACTGATTTTATCGGCGTAAGAAAGCCCTGCCTTGAGAAATGAGAGTTGACCGTAGAATTCGGCACCGTCAAGACCAAAAAATGAATCGGGCAATTCGAGCTCGTCAAATATGACGCCTGGAAAATTACCCTGGTAAGCCAAGTTGTGTATGGTGATAAGGGTGCCTGCGAGCTTGCGGCCGCCCGCCTGTTCCGCTGCTTTCATATAGGCAAAGGCCAGCCCCGAATGCCAGTCGTGGCCGTGTACTACCTGCGGCTTCCAGAAGAAGTCGAGTCCGTCCGCAATGCGGGCCGCCACCCAGCCCAAAAGAGCAAAACGGCGGTAGTTGTCCCGGTAAGGATGATGTCCGGGATCGGCATACGGGTCTCCGGGACGATCGAACAATCCGGGTGCATCAATGTAATAAGCCTTGATTCCTGTATCGGGCAGTTCGCCGAAGTAGAGGCGAAGTGAGGATGCGCCAAACCGGGGCGGCAATTCCGCGACCAATTGCGGTTCGTGTATCCCTTGCACGAACGCGGGAAAACCCGGAACCAGCATGTGAACATCGCAACCAAGCTTCTCGAGAGCCGGGGGCAAACCGGCCGTTACATCGGCAAGCCCGCCCGTTTTCAAGAATGGAAATATTTCGGCGCATACATGCAGTACGCGGATTCTTGACGCACCCACTTATTCGACCTGGGGAATGGTTTCCAGGTTGTAGTGCTTGGCAAGCATTTCCTCTGTCACCAGCACCACCCCGTTTTCACTGCGGTGGAAAAGATGCGCATCCAAGTCGGCGTCCTCGCCGATTACCAGTCCATCCGGAAGACGGCAACCTCGGTCGATCACCACTTTTTTCAAGCGGCAGCCCTGCCCTATTTCGCATCCGGGCAATATTACGGCCTGGTCGATAGTGCAGAAAGGGTGAACTCGCACCCGTGAAAAAAGAATGGAATTTGAAATTTTCGATCCGCAGATAATGGAGCCGCCGGATACCATGGTGTTGGCTGTGATGCCATCCATGCCATACGGGTCGGGAACGAATTTCGCCGGGGGCATTTGTTCCTGATAAGTCCAGATCGGCCAATCCTGGTCATACAAATTCAACATCGGCATGTTCGAGGTCAGATCGAGGTTTGCCGCCCAGAATGAATCGACCGTACCCACGTCGCGCCAGTAAGGAGCGACCATGTCAGCGGAGGGTACGCACGAGATAGTGAAGGAATGCGCTTTTGCGCGCCGTTCCTTCACAACAAGCGGGATAATATCGCCGCCGAAATCATGGCCCGAGTCCGGGTTGTTCTTGTCCTGATCGAGCAACTTATAAAGATAGTCGGCGTTGAATACATAAATCCCCATGCTGGCCAAGGATTTACTGTTGTCGCCAGGCATGGTCGGCGGCTCTGCCGGTTTCTCGACAAAGCTGGTAATGGTGCTGTCGCCATCGACCGCCATCACTCCGAATGCACTCGCCTCCTTCTTCGGCACTTCGATGCAGGCCACGGTGCAGACCGATTTCTTTTCCACGTGGTCGAGCAGAAGCAGCGAATAATCCATTTTGTAGACATGGTCGCCAGCCAATACCAGGATATATTCAGGCCGGTAAGAACGCAAGATGCCCATGTTCTGCGAAACGGCATCCGCAGTGCCGCGATACCAATGCCCTCCATCCATCTGCTGTCCGGCCGGCATCAGGTCGACGAACTCGTTATGCTCGCCGCGCAAGAAGCTCCAGCCCCGCTGCAAGTGGCGCAAAAGCGAATGCGGCCTGTACTGGGTGACTACGCCAATCCGTCGAATGCCTGAATTCAGGCAGTTGGACAAGGCAAAATCAATAATACGAAACTTGCCGCCGAAATACACCGCGGGCTTGGCGCGGTTGCTTGTCAGATGCTGCAGGCGGGTTCCGCGTCCGCCGGCCAGAACCAGTGCAACAGTACGCTTGGGAAGTTGACTCGCAAGAAATGACTTATCTGCTAATAATTTCATTTAACGTCCCTTTTTATTTAATTTTTATAGTTTTGCAGATAAAGCTCAGGTCACTACCGTTGGAGTTGCCAAGCCCGTGTGCCCTTGTATATTCGCCACCTCCCCGGCGATCTTTATCAGGTCTGCCAGTACGATTTGAGGCGGAAAGAAATGCCTTCCCTTGTTGGCCTCGTATTTTTCGAAATAGACGCGCAAAGTTGCACCCTCCGTTCCGGTTCCGGACAATCGGAACACGATCCGCGACCCGTCGACAAACAGCAAGCGAACTCCTTGCCGTTCAGAGATCGAACCGTCTATAGGATCGGTGTAACTGAAATCGTCCGCGACTTCGATTTCATAGCCGTCCAGCTTTCTACCTTTCAGGCCGCCCAGCTTGCCGCGAAGCTCATTCATCAAGGTTTCGGCTTTGGCGGAGTTTATGGCCTCATAGTCGTGGCGGGAATAATAGTTGCGCCCGTATTTCGCCCAGTGCTCGGCCACAAGCCTATTGACCGATTTTCCAGTCACGGCCAGCAGATTCAGCCAGAAAAGGATTGCCCATAGTCCGTCTTTTTCACGGATGTGGTTGGAACCGGTGCCATAGCTTTCTTCGCCGCACAAGGTAATCTTTCCTGCATCCAGAAGATTGCCGAAAAATTTCCATCCGGTCGGCGTCTCATAGCATGGAACCCCCAGCGCCTTGGCAACCCGGTCAGCCGCAGTCGAAGTCGGCATTGAGCGGGCAATGCCGACGATTCCATCGCGGTATCCGGGAACCAGGGCCGCATTGGCAGCCAGAATCGCCAGGCTATCGGAAGGCGTAACCGCCAGATTGCGCCCGACGATCATGTTGCGGTCGGCATCGCCGTCTGAAGCCGCGCCGAAATCGGACGCGCCGGCACCATCCATGTGCTCGATCAGTTGGCGCGCATTGACCGGGTTCGGATCCGGATGGTGGCCGCCGAAATCCTCAAGCGGCTCTCCATTGACGACTGTTCCGCTCGGCGCCTCCAGCATGCCTTCGATAATATGATGCGCGTAGGGGCCGCAAACGGCGCTCATCGCATCCATCCGCATGGTGAATCCACTGGCGAATAACGCACGGATCGCATTGAAATCGAACAGGGACTGCATCAGGTCGGCGTAATCGGCCACGGGATCGACAACCTCGATCTGCATGCCTTCCAAATGCAGATGTCCGATACGGTCCAGATCAACATCCGGCGCATCGCTTGCGCGGTATTCCGAGATGGTTTTAGTGCCGGCGAAAATCGCTTCGGTGATTTTTTCCGGAGCGGGCCCTCCATTGCCGATATTGAACTTGATGCCGAAATCGCCATCCGGTCCGCCCGGATTGTGGCTGGCCGAAAGAACAATGCCGCCAAATGCGCGGTGCTTGCGAATGATGCAGCTAACCGCCGGCGTCGACAGGATGCCTCCGCGACCGACCAGCACTTTGCCGATTCCGTTGGCTGCAGCCATTTTCAAGATTGTCTGAATGGCGGTGCGATTATAGAATCGTCCATCTCCTCCCAGAACCAGCACCTGGCCGGTGTGTCCTTCTAACGAATTGAATATCGATTGAACAAAATTTTCTAAATATGCGGGGGCCTGGAAAACATGGACTTTCTTGCGCAAACCGGATGTTCCCGGCTGCTGGCCCGCGATAGGTGCGGTTTTGAAGACATGAATAGACAAGTTGGCTCCGATATTGGTAAATACTGACCTGCAACCAGCGGATGAATACGATGCGAGCTTGTTTTTGCTTCTTTTACCTTGTTATTTTACCAATCCTGATGCGGCACCGCCAGTCTTATGGCACGCGCCGGCAAACTTGCCTCTCCTTCTATTGAAAAATCGGCAGCATCGGGATTGCCGCTATCCAATAGCACCTGCCAGCGTCCCTGCGGCAGCGTAAACATCACATCCTCGGCAGATGCGTTCAGCAACAGCAAACAAGTGGTTTCCTGATTGTTGCCGCATATCATGATCCCCAGGCAGTAGAAGCTCTTGTCATTCCAACGTTCGTCGCTCACCGGGCCGCCGTCGGGCGCAAGCCAGCTGATATCCTTGTCGCCGAAAGGCAGGCCGGTTCCGGTAAACCAGTTCTTGCGGCGCAGCGCAGGATAGCGCCGCCGCAACTCTATAAGACGCCGCACATAAGCGGCCAGATCAGCATCAGCATGCAGCCAGCTGAGCCAGGTAATCTCATTGTCTTGGCAATAAGCATTGTTATTGCCGTTCTGGCTGTGCCCGATTTCATCCCCCGCCAGGAGCATTGGCGTTCCCTGAGAAAAAAACAGGGTCGCCAGCAAGGCCCGCTTCAGACGGCCGCGCAACAGGTTGATTTCCGGGCTGCCGGACGGCCCCTCCAGTCCGCAATTCCAGCTATGGTTGTGCTGATTGCCGTCGCGATTTTCCTCTCCGTTAGGAAAATTGTGCTTGTGGTTGTAGCTGACCAGATCCTGCAGCGTAAAGCCGTCATGAACAGCAATGAAATTGACGCTGGCGGTCGGAGCGCGCTCGTCATGCCTGAACAGGTCGCTGGAACCGGCAAAGCGCTGTGCGAATTCGCCCAGGGTTGGCCACTGATGCAGCCAGAATGAGCGCATCGTGTCGCGGTACTGGTCGTTCCACTCCAGCCAGCCCGGCGAGAAATCTCCCAGCCGGTATCCGTCCGGCCCCAAGTCCCATGGCTCGGCAATGAGCTTCACTCTGGCCAGCACAGGATCCTGCATAAGCGCCGCAAAAAACGCCGACGAGTCGGCAGTTCCGTTGCGGCCCCGGCCCAGCACCGGCGCCAGATCGAAGCGGAACCCGTCGACATGCATCTCCTCGACCCAATATCGCAGAGAATCCATCACCAGCTGGAGCACTCTGGGCTCACCCAGATTGAAGCAGTTGCCGCATCCGGTCCAGTTCTCGTAGAGTTCGGGGTTGTCTTTCTTCAGGTGGTAGTAAAGCGCATTGTCGATACCGCGGAAACTCAGGGTCGGGCCTTGTTCATCAATCTCGGCGGTATGGTTGTAGACCACGTCCAGCAGTACTTCGATGCCTTGGCTGTGCAGGTTCTTGACCATGTCGCGGAACTCCGAAACCGGACTGCTTCCTTCGCGCCCGGACCAGTAACGGCAAGCAGGCGCAAAAAAGGCAATGCTCGAATAGCCCCAGTAATTCGACAGGCCCATTTTCCGCAATCGCGCTTCGTCGGCCCGATAATGCACCGGCAACAGGTTGACCGCGGTGATGCCCAGGTTTTTCAGATACGCCAAAATGGAAGGATGAGCAAAGCCGGCATAGGTGCCGCGCAACGGTTCAGGCACCAACGGATGGAGCTTGGTAAAACCCTTCACGTGCGCTTCGTAAATGACCGTTTCGCTTGCAGGGATATCGGGCGGACGGTCGTCGCCCCAGTCATACGCCTCATGCACTACCTTGCCTTTAAGAGCAATTTCAGCAGTATCGTATGAATTATCGCCGCGGAATTCATCCTGACCCAGATAAGTGCCGACCACCTGCCGCGCATACGGATCTAGCAGCACCTTGTTCGGATTGAAGCGATGCCCGTGTTGCGGCGAATAAACGCCGAACACCCGATAGCCATATACCAGGCCGGGCTTCGCATCTGCCAGATAGCCGTGCCAGACCCCGTTTTCTCGGCTCGGCATCGGCAACCGGGCCGTTTCCCGTCTTCCATCCTGATCGAACAGGCATAGCACCACTGCTTGGGCGTGCGGCGCCACCAGCGCAAAATTGACTCCTTTTCCGTCCCAGTTCGCACCAAGCGGATAGTCTGTTCCCGGCATCAGCCTGTATTCAGCCTGCATTGCTTATTCCTTCATGACCAGCATGCATGTTGAGAGCGGCGGAACGGTAACGGAAAGCGACCACGCGCGGCCATGCGCATAAACCTGCTGCGCCTGCAGTTCGCCGTTGTGCACGCCGCTTCCGCCGTAGATCATGGCGTCGGAATTGATGATCTCGCGATATGTTCCCTCGAGCGGCACGCCGATGCGGTATTCATACCTTGGCAGCGGTGTGAAATTGCTGATCACGATAACGAAATTTCCGCGCTCGTCCTTGCGCAGAAACGAGAATACCGAGTTTTCCGGGTCGTCATGCACGATCCATTCGAAACCGCGCTGGTCGAAATCGACTTGGTGCAGAGCCGAAAAACTCCGATAGACCGTATTCAGGTCGCGGACCAACCTCTGCAATCCGGAATGCAGCGGATATTGCAGCAAATGCCAATCCAGTGAACCGTTCGCGTCCCACTCCGCATATTGGCCAAATTCACAACCCATGAACAGCAGTTTCTTACCGGGATGCCCCCACATGAAGCCGTAATAGGAGCGCAGATTGGCAAAGCGCTGCCATTCGTCGCCCGGCATCCGGCTCAGCATGGACCCTTTGCAATGCACCACTTCGTCATGCGATAACGGCAGCACGAAGTTTTCAGAAAAGGCATACATCAGGGAAAACCGCATTTTGTCGTGGTGATACTTGCGGAAGACCGGATCCTGCTTCATGTAATCGAGCGTGTCGTTCATCCAGCCGAGGTTCCACTTGTAACTAAAGCCGAGTCCGCCGTCCCATACCGGACGCGACACTTTTGGAAAGCTCGTGGATTCCTCCGCCATCGTTACCGCTTCCGGCCGTTCCGCACCGAGAATCTCATTCATGGCGCGCAAAAATGCAATCGCTTCCAGATTTTCGCGGCCGCCGTACTGATTAGGAATCCATTCGCCGGGAGCCCGGCTATAGTCACGGTACAACATCGACGCCACAGCATCGACGCGCAGTCCGTCCACGCCGAAACGCTCGATCCAGTACAGGGCATTTCCGACCAGGTAGTTGCGCACCTCCTTGCGGCCATAGTTATAGATCAGGCTGCCCCATTCCGGATGAAACCCCTCGCGCGGATCCTCATGCTCATACAGGCAAGTGCCGTCGAATCGAACCAGGCCATGCGCGTCGTTCGGAAAATGCGCCGGCACCCAGTCCAGGATCACGCCAAGACCGGCAGCGTGCGCGGCTTTAACAAAATACAGGAAATCGTCGGGCGTGCCGAAACGCGAGGTCGGCGCATAAAGACCGGTCGGCTGATAACCCCAGGAACCGTCGTGCGGATGCTCGTTCACCGGCAATAATTCGATATGAGTGAACCCCAGGTCCTTGGCATACGGAATCAAGTGTTCGGCCAGCTCGCGGTAGGTAAGCCAGCGTTTGCCATTTTCGCTCGGAAGACGCCATGAACCCAGATGAACTTCGTAGATGCTGACAGGAGCGGAAAAAGAATTCGCACTCTTCCTGTCTTTCCTGGCTGAATAAACGGAGGGCATCCCTTGCACGATTGACGCTGTATCCGGGCGCACTTGGGCGCGGAAAGCGCATGGGTCGGCCTTCAGGGTTACTTCTCCGCTTTTCGCCTTGACCTCGAATTTGTAGATATCGCCTTCAGCCAGATGCGGCACGAACATTTCCCACACCCCGCATTCGTGCCGGAAACGCATCATGTTGCGGCGTCCGTCCCAGTTGTTGAAGTCGCCGACGACGGAAACCCGGCGCGCGTTCGGCGCCCAGACCGCAAAACTGACTCCGGGTACTCCATCGATTTCATTCGGATGCGCGCCCAGCTTTTCGTAGGGGCGGTGGTGCGTGCCTTCCGACAGGAGCCATACATCCATCTCCCCCAGAATCGGCGGAAAGCGGTATGCATCCTCCAGTTCCTGCTCGCGGGCGCCCCAGTCTATTAAAAAACGATAAGGAAATGGCTCGGCACGATCCTGCATCTGCGCAACGAACAGGTCGCTTTTTCCGATACGCTCCATGACAGCCGCCTTGCTTCCTGTCCGGGCTTCGATTACCGCTACATTGACCGCGCCGGGCAGCAAGGCGCGCACAACAATTCCACCCCCGTACTTGTGCATGCCAAGAACCGTAAAAGGATCGCCACAATCTCCTGCCATCAATGCCTTGTAGACTATTCCAAGTGCCGCCTGATCGGGCATGTGTTCATCCTTTTTATACAAAAATTGCAAAAAAGCCAATAGCTTGATATTGAACCATATAAATACAAAATCCGGCTCTTTCCGCCGCACAATTTCCTATGATTTAAATACGATTGCTTATACAATCAAATGATTGACTAAAAGCAATTTATCTTATTTTTTCCATTCAGCGCTACTTAATTCTGCATTTATATCCACATCGACATAGATCAGCATAACTATGCCATCCAATAGGTCGGCACTGTCAGAACCAGCATGGCTTCTTCCACATGGCTCGGTTGTCCTGCTTACAAAGATTTTTGTCCTCATCCTCTGTCTTTCCCTGGTTGCGGTCGATAGCTGGCGTTCGTGGAACGCTCGCGCAAGCCGGCTGCAAGAGATGGATACGGCTGCAACCAATCTGGCTCGCTCACTCTCGCGACATGCGGAGGATACTTTTACCGAAGCCGATACCGTTCTCGTCAGCCTGGTTGAGCGACTGGAGGTAGACGGAGTCGGGCCGCGCCATCTGCAACGGCTGAAATCATTGTTAAAGCAGCATATTACTGAATTACCGCAGCTTCACGGCCTGTTCGTCTACGATGAGCACGGACACTGGCTTGTCAATGCCAGGCAAGCAGTGCCTGCCAGGGTAAACAATTCGGATCGGGAATATTTCATTCATCACCGCAGCCATGCCGACCACAAGCCATTCATTGGCCCGCCCGTGCACAGCCGTTCCACCGGCGAATGGATTATGACGATCTCGCGCCGCTTTAATCATGCCGACGGCAGTTTTGCCGGCGTCGTGCTCGCCACTATCGACATGAATTATTTCTCACGCTTTTATGACACCATCGACGTCGGCAGCATGGGCACCATCATCCTGACTCTGGATAAAGGCATATTACTTGTCCGCCGCCCCTTTCTCGATAAGTGGATTGGCCAGACCTTGAAAGACGCCTCGCTCTTCCGGGAACATCTGCCCAAGTCGCCGCATGGATCTTATATGGGAAACAAGTCGGTTATTGACGGCGTCGAGCGGGTGACGAATTATCGCCGTACCGACCGCTATCCGATGGTGCTTGCCGTCTCGCTTTCAAAGGAAGAAATTCTTTCCGCCTGGTGGACCAATACCTGGCAGAGCTTTCTTGCGGTGACCACGCTGGCGGCATTATTGGCCCTGATGGGATTTCGGCTGATTCATCACATCAACCGGCATCTGGAAACGGAGCGCAAATTATTTCAGGCGCAGGCCGAATTGCAGAATCTCAACCAATATCTTGAAAAGATCGCCCTTCAGGACAGTTTGACCGGACTGGCCAATCGCCGCCAGTTCGACCTGACGCTAATCAACGAATTCAACCGTGGAAAGCGCAACAAATCCACGTTGGCGCTATTGATGATCGATGTTGATTCGTTCAAGCAGTTCAACGATATATACGGACATCCGGCAGGCGATGAATGTCTAAAGAAAATCAGCGCGGTTATCCAGTCCTGCCAGAAAAGGACTAGCGACCTGAGCGCCCGTTACGGCGGCGAAGAAATAGCGGTGCTGATGCCGGATACCGATCTGAGAGGCGCTTTTGCGTTAGCTGAAAGAACCCGTATAGCGATAAGAAACCTTGAAATCGAGCATAAAGGAAGCTCGGCAGGTTTCATCACTATCAGTTGCGGCATCGCCTCCCTGGCTTTGGATGCTTCCGATCGCGACCCGATGGAACTGGTCGCTGCCGCCGACCAAGCTCTGTACACCGCCAAAACCAATGGACGCAACCTTGTCTGTTGCGCCGCCGATGCGTTGACTGTCTGAAACCGCACCCTCATCCCGAATGTACCCTTTTTGTGGAATTGGCGGCATCCAGGCAAGACGGGCGCACCCGGGCCGCTACATATTGGGATAGTTGGGGCCGCCTCCGCCTTCCGGCGTAATCCATACGATATTCTGAGTCGGGTCCTTGATATCGCAGGTCTTGCAGTGGACGCAGTTGGCCGCATTGATCTGCAAGCGTTTGGCGCCGTCTTCCCCCGTAACGAACTCGTACACGCCCGCAGGACAATAACGGGCTTCCGGCCCGTCATAAACGGCCAAGTTGATCTTGACGGGAATGCTCGGATCCTTCAGCGTCAAATGATTCGGCTGATTCTCTTCATGGCTGGTGCCGGACAAATAAAGGGAAGACATCAGATCGAAGCTCAGTTCGCCATCCGGTTTCGGATAGGCAATCGGCACGGATTGTGCCGCAGGACGTAAATATTCGTGATCGGCGCGTTTGCGGCGCAGTGTCCAGGGAGCCTTCCCGCCGAACAGAACCTGGTCGATTCCGAACATCAGGGTGCCTACATAGAGTCCCTTGCCCATCCAGGGCTTGAAGTTACGTGCCCGGTACAGTTCTTCGTACAGCCAGGATGACCTGAAAGCCTGAGGGTAAGCATCGAGCGTATCTTGCCGACGACCTTTTGTCACTGCATCGAAAGCGGCTTCAGCGGCCAGCATGCCTGACTTGAGTGCCGTGTGGACGCCCTTGATGCGTCCGCCGTTCATGAAGCCTGCTTCGCACCCAATGAGCGCGCCGCCGTCAAAAGCCAATTCCGGCAGAGCCTGCAGACCGCCCGCGGCAATCGCGCGAGCTCCATAGGATATTCGCTTGCCTCCCACGAAAAATTTACGGATGGCGGGATGCAGTTTGAAACGCTGGAATTCCTCGAACGGCGACAGGTAGGGGTTCTCATAGGAAAGCCCGACAGTAAATCCCGCTGCGACCTGATTGTTTTCCATATGGTAGATAAACGAACCGCCGTAGGTATTGCTGTCGAGCGGCCATCCGGCGGTATGGATAACCAGCCCGGGCTGATGCATCTTCGGATCGATCTCCCACAGTTCCTTGATGCCGATGCTGTATGCCTGCGGATCCCGTCCTTTGTCCAGACCGTATTTCTGGTTCAACTGCCGGCCGAGATGGCCGCGCACCCCCTCGGCAAACAAGGTGTAGTTCGCGTGCAGTTCGATGCCGGGCTGAAACGCTTCTGTCGGTTTGCCGTCCCTGCCGATTCCCATGTTGCCGGTGGCGACGCCCTTGACGGATCCTGCGTCGTCATACAGAACTTCAGCCGCGGCGAAACCCGGAAAAATGTCGACCCCAAGCGCTTCCGCCTGCAGGCCGAGCCAGCGCACCAGGTTTGCCAGCGATATGACGTAATTCCCGTCATTGCGGAAGCTGCCAGGCAACATCAGGTTTGGCGTCTTTAAAGCCCCGGTTTCAGTCAAGAACAGGAAACGATCTTCCGAAACCGGCGTATTCACCGGCGCGCCCAACTCTTTCCAGTCCGGCAGCAATTCATCCAGGGCGCGCGGGTCCATGACCGCGCCGGATAAAATGTGCGCCCCCAGCTCCGACCCTTTTTCCAGAAGACAGACTGAGATGTCGTTTCCTTTTTTGAGCGCCAGTTGCTTCAACTTGATGGCAGCGGACAATCCAGCCGGCCCGCCGCCGACTATTACGATGTCATATTCCATGACCTCGCGCGGCCCCAACTGATGCTGCATTTCCGGTTTTTGATTTTCTGTCATTTTTTAATGCGGGAAAAAGTGGCGAGTTCGCCTTTTATTGAGATTTCAAGCGTGTTCAATTGGTCAATCGGGTAATGATATCGGTTATGAAGATGAATTGCATTACCTCTCAAAGGAGTTGAGATGAGCATCGAAGTCAATCTTGAAGGAAAAACCGCGCTGATAACCGGTGCCTCGTTCGGTTTGGGTGCGCGTTTCGCCAAAATTCTTTCGCAAGCAGGAGCACGAGTCGTTCTTGCCTCCCGCTATACAGGCATGCTCAAGGAACTGCGCGCCGAACTGGAATCGGACGGCGGCGAAGCCTATGTTGTGCCTATGGACGCGAACGACCACGCAGGCATTCAGGCAGCGGTCGAACAAGCCGAAACCGAAGCCGGGCCGATCGATATCCTGGTCAACAATTCCGGCATTCTTTCTTCGCAGTCGCTCGAGGATGCAACCTTCGACGAGTATGTATTCGTGATGGGCCATAATCAGCGCGGCATATTCTTTGTCGCGCAAGAAATCGCAAAACGAATGATAGCCAGGGCGAAGGAAACGCCAAACAAGCAGCATAGCATCATCAATATTGCGTCAGTCGCCGGCCTGCGCCCGCTGCCGCAGTTCGGGCTCTATGGAATAAGCAATGCCGCAATCATACACATGACCAAGGCGATGGCACAGGAGTGGGGGAAATACGGCATCAACGTCAATGCGATTTGTCCGGGCTATATTGCAACTGAAATCAACACGCACCATTTCGACAGCGAGCAAGGCCGCAGGCTGGTTGAAAAACTGCCCAGGAAACGCTCCGGCAAGCCGGAGTACCTGGACAATCTGCTATTATTGCTGGCAGCGGAAGAGTCCGGCTTCATCAATGGCGCCATCATTGCCGCCGACGACGGAATCAGCGTTCAATAAACAACCGTCTTAACGGCTTTTCCCTTGCCAATCCCAACCCCTTGACCAAACGAGGCCTCCGGTTTACGAAACGAGTTCTACTATGCAAGACAACAAATTGGTTTACATTTCCCGCATTCCAATGCGCTGGGGAGACATGGATGCAATGGGCCATATCAACAACACGGTCTATTTCCGCTTTCTGGAGCAGGCCCGGATCGAATGGTACGCCCATCTCGGCCGGTCCAAGCTTGCCGGCATGGAAACCGTCGTCGTCAATGCGCATTGCACGTTCATGCTGCCGCTGACCTATCCAGGGGAAGTCGAAGTCCGGACCTTTGCCGGTTCGCCCGGACGCTCCAGTTTCGAGATCACCCAGGAAATTCGACGCATCGACGAGCCGGAGAAACTGGTCGCGCGCGGCGGCGCCAAGGTGGTATGGGTAGACCGGCAGACCGGAAAATCCTCCCCTTTGCCGGAACAGGTACGGGCTATTCTTGCCGGCGACTCGACCTATTCCTTCAGCGCCGACTGATCCGGGCGCAAGAACAGGCGCTCCCTCCATCCAGCAAAGGCGGACGAGCGTTCCCTACAGTGACTCCGAAAGATGAGCCAGGCATTTACCGTCAGGGCCGATTTTCCGTTCCTCTGATCGGCACACCACCCCTGTGAAGTAGATATACTCGACGTTCGCGCAGGCGCGGCAATTGGAACGCGTAGGGCAAAGTCCTTGCTCGCGCTCCAGGGCGGTGAGCAAAGGCGCCTGAAGGCCTTTATCTTGACGCATAGAATGATCCGTTGGCTTTTACCGCAATAGTAAAGGATGCTTCAAGCCGCTTCCACCTCAACAAAAAACCCCGCGTGAGCGGGGTTTTTAAAGTACTAACGTATGCCAGTCCGCAAGCGGACCTGCATCAAGCAGCTTGAATGTTGGAAGCTTGCTTGCCCTTCGGGCCGGTGGTGATCTCGAAAGAAACGCGCTGCGCTTCCTTCAGGGATTTGAAACCGTTCGATTCAATTGCCGAAAAATGCGCGAATACGTCTTCGCCGCCGTCGTCCGGCGTGATAAAACCAAAACCTTTTGCGTCATTGAACCATTTTACTGTGCCTGTTGCCATTACTAATTCCTATTTCTTTTTCAGTTGAGTTGGGCTTGCCGCCCTCGATTCGTTTGAAGCCATAACATTGGTGGCAGACCTATACTGCGCTCTTGCTGTGAACATCCAACGATAGGTTATTTTAACACAGGCTCACTGCACGCATATTCAGCACTCCAACCACCGGGCCAAGAGCAAAAGACAGGTTCGCCCGCACTTATATTTTCCACTGCCCACTGCAAATTTTTTCCAGCCAGAAGGTGCCGATTACCGTCTTTACATCCGTTATTTTTCCTTCCCGCACCCAATTGACCAGGTCAGGAACAGGCGCAGTGAACGTTTCGAGGAACTCACCCTCGTCCAGCTTGCTCTTCCCTTCTTTCAGGCCGCGCGCCAGGTAGAGATACAGCCGCTCGTCTGAATAAGCGATCGCATTATGGATAGTGCAGACAAATTGCCATTCGGTCGCGCTATAGCCGGTTTCCTCCTGCAGCTCACGCTGCGCGCAAACCAGAGGATCTTCATTTTCGTCGATCTTGCCTGCGGGAAATTCAATGAAAACCTGCTTCAACGGGTAGCGGAACTGCCGCTCCATCAACACCGACCCGTCGTCCAGCAGCGGCAGAATGACCACCGCGCCGGGATGCAGGATGAATTCGCGCACCGAGGTCGTATCATCGGGAAGGCGCACCGTATCGCGCTGGATATCAAAAAAATGGCCGCTGTGGACAACCTCGCCGGAGATTCGGGTTTCTTCAAGGTCAGCATCAGAAATGATGGGCTTGGCAACTGGTGGAATAGTCATGCTGAATAAACTTTAATTGAAAGGATGAGTTGCCATGATAGTTCACGGCACAAAAAATGTCCTGATCGGGGTCTTCGCGGCACATGCCGCATATGCCACTCAAACGACATGATTCGGAGCCAGCCGGCACACGGTATCGTCATTTCCCAGCTCTATTTGGAACGTGGCATGGCTGATGCCGAACCGGCGTTCCAGTTCATGCGCCAGCTCGTGAAGATAATCGTTGCCGGGATGTTCGGCTCCGACCATCAAATGGACGGTAAGAGCCGTTTCGGTTGTGCTCATGCCCCAGATATGAAGATCGTGCACTGCCTGCACGCACGGCCATTCCGATAGAAAAGCCAGCACGGCTTCGGGTTGAATGCTGTCCGGCACCGCATGCAGCGACAGCCTCAGCGATTGCTTCAGCAGACCCCATGTACCGGCAAAAATGATGACCGCGATCATCAGGCTGATGGCGGGATCCAGCCATAGCCATCCGGTCCAAAGCATGCCCAGACCGGCCAGCGCGACGCTGAGTGAAATGGCGGCGTCGGCCACCATGTGCAGGAAAGCGCCGCGGAGGTTGATGTCTTGTCCGCTTCCCCTCATCAGCATCAGCGCGGTGACTACGTTGACAGCCACGCCTACCAATGCAACCCAGACAATGGTCATCTCCCCCAAGGGGGCGGGCTGGGTAAAGCGCCGTATCGATTCCCATGCAATGCCACCGACGGCGATGAGCAGAAACATGGAATTGGCGAGCGCGGCCAGGATAGTCGATCCTCTCAAGCCGTAAGTAAACCGCGGCGAGGGCAAGCGCTTGGCAAGAACTATCGCACCCCAGGCGACAAGAAGTCCTATCACGTCGCTGAAGTTGTGTCCGGCGTCGGCCATCAGCGACAGCGAATTGGACGCTATACCAAAGCCGGCTTCAATCACGACAAAGGCGAGATTGAGACTGACCCCGACAACGAACGCACGGTTCGTCGTATCGACCGCGTGCCCATGCCCGTGGTCATGGGCATGTGAATGATGGTGATGAGTATTCATGCTATCCAGCGATTTGAGGAACTATTCATATCCGGTGAAGCATCATGTATTTCCCCCATAGGCGCACAGGCATATCCATGCAAACCGGCCGGAGCTGCTATGCATGAAGTCTGGCGTGAATAGCACCTATGTGCGCCTGCATCATATCCCGGATGGCGCCTTCTTCGCTTGCCATAGGCCGGACCGGGATCAAATCCATGACTTGCACCGCCTCCAATTCACTTGCGAGCAGCGTATCGACGGCTCCGTGCAGCATTCGGGACACCGCTTCCCTCGACGCTTCCGCGCTCAGTCCAAATGATTCAGCCATGCGGCGCAGCTCCTCGAACTGGAACCAGAAATAGGTAGGGCCCATGGCGCTGATCACCGCATAGGTCTCGATCAATTCGTCGTCCACTATCGGATACGAGCCGAGCGGCTCCAGCAATGCCAGCAACTCTTCGCGCGCATTCTGCGGCAAGCCTGCGCCAAAGGAAATAGGGTTATAGCCGCAGCCGATAATACTGGGCGCGTTCGGATTAAGGCGAGCCAGTCGTGAAAAGCCGCCGAGCTTTTCCTGCAGCGCCGAAAGGCGAATAACCGGAGCGAGCGAACAGAATATGCCATCGCTGCGTAAATACGGAGCAATAGCCGGCAACACTCCGGCCAGCACAGGCGGATGCAGTCCGGCAAAGACAAGCCCGCTTGCCGACGCCTCGGCAAGCGTCGCCGCCAGCACTTGCGGAAATTTGGCCTGCAGCAGAGCCACCGCATCAGGCGACTCGTCATAGACGCGAACTGCCGGGAGTCGCGTGTCAGTATGCCGCCAGCCGCCCAACATGACGTGTGCGACACGTCCTGCACCGATGAATCCAATTGAATCGAGCATGCTCATATCCTTCAGATGATTGTAAAAAATGAATCTCGACACCTTGGCGCCATAGATGGCTTAGCCAGGAATCCGGAGCCAGCTCTCGATCTTGTCGCGGGCGGGAATTCCGCCTGCATGCACCACCTTGCCATCGATCACAACGCCAGGGGTCGACATCACGCCATAGCTCATGATGTCCTTGATGTCTTCCACTTTGGACAGCGAAACGGGTACGCCCCTGGCTTGTGCCACCTGCTCGATCAGTGCGATGGTGTTGCGGCAATTCGCGCAACCGGTGCCGAGAACCTTGATATCCATGAACATCTCCTTTGAAGTTAAACGACTAAACTCTTGCTGCCCGCCAGCGATTTACAGCACTGCATTGAAAACATAACCGACGATCAGGATGCCGGTCGCGACCACGCCGATGAAGGTGGCGATCAGGCGCGGCTTCAAGACCTTCCGCAAAATGATTGTCTCCGGCAACGACAGCCCAATCACACTCATCATGAACGCGAGCACGGTGCCTAGCGCGGCGCCTTTAGCCAGCAAGGCCTGCACGATGGGAATGACTCCGGCCGCATTGGTATACATCGGCACGCCAATCAGGACGGCCAGCAAGACCGACCACCATGCATCCTTGCCCATGAAACTGGCCATGAAATCTTCCGGCACATAACCGTGTATGGCCGCGCCGATCGCAATGCCCGCCAATATGTAGGGCCATACGCGGCCGACAATTTCGCGCACGCTGGCAAAACCCGCCTCGATGCGCTCGCCAAGCGTAAGGCCGTTTTCGCCTGCGTCGGCCTTTACGCGCGGCATGTCGCGCACCCAGTCTTCCAGATGCGCCTCCATCTTCAGCCGTCCGATGATCCAGCCTGAAACAATCGCTATCGACAGTCCAAGACCGAGGTACAGCGCTGCAACCTTCCAGCCGAATAGGCCGAACAGCAAAGTCAGCGCGATTTCATTTACCATCGGCGCCGAAATCAGGAAGGAGAAAGTGACCCCCAACGGCACCCCTGCCTGGACAAAACCGATGAACAAAGGCACAGCCGAGCAGGAACAGAACGGCGTGACAATCCCGAGCGAGGCCGCCATTACGTTGGCAATGCCTTCGGAGCGCCCGGCCAGCAGGGCTCGGGTGCGTTCCGGCGTGAAATAGGAGTTGACCATGCCCATTGCAAACACGATGCCGGCGAGCAGCATCAACACCTTGGGTGTGTCATAGAAGAAAAATTGCAAAGCGCCGCCGAGGCGGGATGCGCGGTCTACCGGCAAACCGGCGACCGCAGCTTCGGATAGAGGCAGCAGCGTCTGATACAGGCCGAACCAAATCAACGCGGCGACGGCGAGAAACGCCCGCGGCTGACGTTTTGACCAGTGTTTCAATTGAATAATAGCTGCAACCATGATTTCATTCCCCATCATTTGAGCGCATCAGCACCCACATCCATGAAGACGAACGAAATCGCAAAAGGACGCACTTTTTAAAAAATCGGCAAGAATCAGTCGGTCGTTGCGCGCGGCACAAAACAGGCGACTAGCCCGTTCTCGTCAAATTGCACTTGGCATGCCTGGGTAAGTCGCTCAAGCATCCGCTTGCGCGCGCGTTGCACGCGCGACTTGGCGCCGGACAAAGAGATGCCAGCGGTACGTGCGAATTCTTCCTGCGTCATCCCCTGCAGGTCGCATAAGGTAATTACCTCGCGATCTTTTTTCACCAGTTCGGACAGCACGCGGGGAATGCAGGCGGCGAGACTGTCCAAGGTCGCCTGTTCTTCAACATCAATTGTCAGGTCGTCCGGCAATTCGACCTGCTCGCGCCTGAGCCTGAAATGATCGGCAACCGCATTGCGCGCCACTTCAAACAACCAGGCCCGCGCGTTGCCGAGATTGCAGAAACCATCGCCCTGACGCATCGCCTTTAAAAATACCTCCTGCAGCACGTCTTCCGCAAGGTGCCGATCCGACAGGCGATTTGCGAGAAAATTTCGCAGTTCGGCTTCATGCTTGCGCCAGGCGTTTTTAACGCAAGTGTAGTTTGGCGGCTTTTTTGGCATGTTTTCTTATTCGACCGTTCTGACAAAATAGGTATTATCGAAATTAGAGCACGGCATTGATCAGTGAAATCACGACAGAAATCTCGGCCAGGGAGTTCATCTGTTTCCGCATGAATAAGCTACTCTTCCAGTTAAAACGATATTAGTTCGAAAGAGCGTCCTTCCGATCACATCGAAGGACATTATCCAAGTCATGATAAAAGGAGCATTGCTTTTTCAACGCATCCTTAAGCCGAAGCCTTGCGCGATGAATCCTTATTTTAGCGGCTGCCAAGGAGCACCCGCATATGGCAGCCGTCTGCTCTGCCGTAAGTTCCTCGAAATCATGCAGAACAAGCACTTCCCTATACTTGTCCGGCAAGCGGTTGATCATCTGCCGAACGCAGTCATTCATTTCTTCCTCAACCAGCCGATCATCGATTGTGCTGCCTGAACCGATCTGTTCATCGACCTCATCCATATCGACAATATGGATTTTCTGTCCGGGCTGACGCAAATAGTCAGCGGCAACCCGGCTGGCGATTGAAAAGGCCCATGTCTTGGTTGATGAGCGCATGGCAAATGAATCCCACCCCTTGCTCATCCTTATCACGGTTTCCTGCCACATATCCTCAGCCACTGCACGGTCTCCAATATACCTTTCGAGGTAGCGCATGATCGGCTGAGACAGATCGCGAACCTCATCCTCAAAAACGAGCTGTGCCTTTTCAATATTCATCTCTATAACCCTGACGTTAAATGACTTCCAGCACACGGCTTCAGAAGGTATCGTTTGCTATCAGGCTAACCACATCCGCAACCTTTACCCATGGCTGGTTTGGCTTCTGAATCTGGCGAGCTGGCGGCTTGAATATGGCTACTGCAGGCATCCATCATTTTCGACATCATTCCCATCATGTCATGTGGCTGAATCGGCGCACCGGCCTCATTTTTTTCAGTTTTGTTTCCAGAAGCACATCCGCAATCTGCAGCCGCATTATCAAGCTGAAAATTGTCAGCGGCAGACGGCAATAATTTCAGAGCTGTTTGCAATACCTTGCTCGCAGGGACTTGGCGAACTTTGTCGGCAAACTGAATAGCCGCAAGAATTTCGTGTTCATTAAGGCCAACCTTTTTGGCCTCGCGGATATGGTATTCGATACAGGGTGCGCAATTACTTCCCATAGCAGCGCCAAGCGCAACCAGTTCAAGTTCGCGCGGATTGAGACCATCCATGTTGTTTTCCTCTAAGTTTGCGTTACTGAATGAGAGCAACTTATGCTCGCTCATTTGATTAGACGTATTTTCTGAGCGAAAGGATACATATCCTTCCGACACGGACTTACGAAGAAATGCTGACGACGACGGGCATAGTCCCGCAAATTGCGAGGTGAGCCTAATAGCGGAAGGAGCTTCTGCGCGTGAAATCGATACAAAGTCGAGTTTTTCAAAGAATTTTGAGGCCGTTGTAGTCAGCAGATAAAGCGCACCAACGCTTTCAGATACCGCGACGCGTTCGGCATAAGCAACCAGTTGATGGCCCAAGCCGAAGCCGCGGCAAGATGGCGCCACAGCCAGAGAACGAAGCAAGCCTACCGATTGATAAAGTTCGATTCCGACAGCCGCAACAAGCTTGGAGCCAAGATGGATACCAAAGAAGCGTGCATGGTGGGAGAGCGCAATATCGGAAACCGGCAAACCGCAGCCGACAAGAAGACCTTTGATCTCATCGACTGAGAATAATGGGGTAATACCGCCAAAGTTTAATGGTTTGCCTTTCATTTTCCCTCCGACGAACAAATCGACTTTGGCTTTTTAATGAAATAGCGCCGCTGGAACCAGAACGCAACGTTCACAAGGCCGATCATCACCGGCACTTCGACCAGGGGCCCGATTACCGCGGCGAAGGCAGCGCCCGAATTAAGCCCGAACACGGCAATTGCCACCGCGATAGCCAACTCGAAGTTGTTGCTGGCGGCGGTAAAGGCCAGAGTGGTCGTCTTGCCATAGTCGGCGCCGACCTTCCTGCCCATGTAGAAGGAAACCAGGAACATGATGACGAAATACACCAGCAGCGGAATCGCGATGCGAACCACATCCAGCGGGATCTGCACGATCAGGTCGCCCTTGAGGCTGAACATCAGCACGATGGTGAACAAGAGAGCAACCAGCGTCAGCGGACTGATTTTCGGCACGACAACCGCGTGGTAGCGTTCGCATCCCATGATACGGACGCCGATGAAACGGGTCAGCGCGCCGGCAAGGAAGGGTATGCCCAAATAGATGAACACGCTTTGTGAAATCTGGCCAATGGTGATATCGACCGCCACGCCCTGCAGGCCGAACAGAGGCGGCAGCACTGTGATGAAGAACCACGCATATACGCTGAAGAAGATGACCTGGAACACGCTGTTGAACGCAACCAGTCCGGCTGCGTATTCGGTGTCGCCCTTCGCCAGTTCGTTCCAGACAATCACCATGGCGATGCATCGCGCCAAGCCGATCATGATCAGACCGATCATGTATTCCGGTTTGTCCGGCAAAAAGACTATCGCGATAAAGAACATCAGCAGCGGGCCGATGATCCAGTTCTGCACCAGCGACAGTCCAAGAACGCGCTTGTTGCGAAAGACGTCGCCCATGCTTTCATAACGCACCTTGGCGAAGGGCGGATACATCATCAGGATCAGGCCGACGGCAATCGGTATGTTGGTAGTGCCGACAGTGAACCTATTGATGAATTCCTTCACACCCGGAGTCATCCATCCTAGTAGAACGCCCAACGCCATGGCGGCAAATATCCAGAAGGTGAGATACCGGTCGAGAAAGGAAAGCTTCTTGACGGATCCACCACTGGAAATGCCTGTAGGACAGGAAATATCTATGCTCATGCAGAACTCCGGGTTTACTCTTTTATTAGTTTGGTTTGATTGCCTCGATATTGGCGGATACCACGTAGTCTTCAGCTCCGCTACCTGCAATATGCTCACGAATATACGAGCGACTTGCCTCATTGACGACAACTCTTATCCGCTCATATCCTGTTGCGTGCAACATATCTTCCAAATCGCTGGCTAACGCCGCACCGCCCACGCAGGTTGAAAGCAAAGTCATATCTTGCTTTATTTCATCTGACAACCCCGCAGTTGCCACTATGTCGGATATGGCAAGACGACCGCCGGCTTTCAGCACGCGGAACGCCTCGGCAAATACCCGAGGCTTGTCCGGCGACAGGTTGATCACACAATTGGAAAGAATCGCGTCCACGGTATTGTCGGCAACCGGCAGGTTTTCAATTTCGCCAAGACGGAATTCAACATTCGCGTAGCCGCCCTTGGACGCGTTTGCGCGTGCCTTGCTGACCATCTCCGGCGTCATGTCAACGCCAATCACATGCCCTTCAGCGCCGACTTGGCGTGCCGCCAGAAAACAGTCGAATCCGCCCCCGCTGCCAAGATCCAGAATAACCTCGCCCTGCTTCATTGCCGCAATTGCTTGCGGATTCCCACATCCAAGTCCCATGTTGGCGCCTTCCGGCACGGAATTGGATTCCTCTTGCGAATATCCAGCCATTTGAGCCTGTTTGGATGCGACTGCACCGCCCACGTCATTCCCGCAACAGGCATTCGATCCGCACCCGCATGAGGACGCCCGGGCAATTTGGCTGTAGTTTTGGCGTACTGCTGCCCGAACTTCGTCATTTTCCAAGTCTTTCATCATTGTTTCCTCCGATATTGGTTATCTTGCTTAGTTGTCCGGCGTACCGTTTGCCAATCGGAGCAGACGCTCGACCCCGACCGGCTCTTCCTTCAATAGCGGAACGACTGCATAGCGCGCTGCATGGCGAGTCGAGACCGCTTCGATCTCCCGCAGTTCGTTATGGGCGCGCTGACGCAGCAGGGGAGATTTCGGGGCAGCAGCCGCAACGCTGTTGTTGACGACCCAGGCCCACGGCTCGATTCCCGCCCGCCGCAGGTCTTGCTGCAAGTTGGCGGCTTCCAGCACCGGCGTGGTCTCTGCGTGAGTGACCAGCAGCACCTTGGTCTGTTTCGGATCCTGCAGCTGCATCATCGGCGTAACATAGTGCAGATTGGTATTGCCCATCTGGCGCAAAATGTCGCGATGATAGGCGCCCGTTGCGTCGAGAAGAAGCAGCGTATGGCCGGTAGGCGCGGTATCCATCACGACGAACACTTTGCCCGCCTCGCGAATGATGCGGGAAAAAGCCTGGAATACCGCGATTTCTTCGGTGCATGGCGAGCGCAGGTCTTCTTCCAGCAGCGCCAAGCCTTGCGCGTCCAGTTTCGCTCCCTTTGTTTCCAGCACATGGCGGCGATAGCGTTCGGTCTCGGCATGAGGATCAATCCGGCTGACGGTCAGATTATCCATGGCGCCCGCTAATGTTTCGGCCAGATGCGCAGCCGGGTCGGACGTAGTCAGATGCACCGGGAAGCCCCGGTGTGCCAGTTCCACTGCCACTGCCGCCGCCACCGTTGTCTTGCCGACGCCGCCTTTGCCCATCAGCATTACCAATCCGTGTCCGTCCGCTGCAATGACATCAACTAGAGAGGAAAGGCCGGGCGCCTTGTGCAAGACTGTTTCGCCAGTATTATTTTCTGTCTGCGTCGCCGTTTCAACCAGCAATTGGCGCAACATGTCTATGCCCACCAGATTGAACGGCTTGAGCGCTATCCAATCGCACGGCAACGGCTTCAGTAACTCGGGTAAAGCTGCCAGAACGTCCTGCTCGCGCTTATAAATTGCGGCAGCAAGGTCATCCATTTTCGATTCCTCGCAAGGAAGAACGCCGTTGATCACGAGGTATTGCTGTGAAAGGCCGATTCCGGCCAGTTCCGTGTGCGTGCGCTCCGCTTCGCGCAGTGCGCCTTTTTGCGCACGCGCAACCAGTATCAGGCGGGTGCGTTTGCCGTCTGCCAGCGCATCGACTGCAGCCTTGTATTGTTCGCGCTGCTTTTCCAACCCCGCAAGCGGACCGAGGCATGAGGCATCGCCCGTCCCGCTTTCGAGAAATCCGCTCCACGCGCCGGGAAGCTGCAGCAACCGGATTGTGTGCCCGGTCGGCGCGGTGTCGAAGATGATATGTTCAAAGCCGTCAACCAGCGTCGATTCCGTCAGGAGGGTAGTGAATTCGTCGAAGGCAGCAATCTCGGTGGTGCATGCGCCTGATAATTGCTCTTCGATTCCCTTAACCACGTCTTCCGGCAGAATGCCGCGAACCGGTCCGACTATGCGATCGCGATATGCCTGCGCTGCCGCCTGCGGGTCGATTTCGAGCGCGGACAAGTTCGGTACCGTCGAAATCGGCGTTATGCGATTGCCTATCTCGACGCCGAATACCTGCGCCACGTTGGATGCGGGATCGGTGCTGACCAGAAGCACCTTCCGGCCTGCATCCGCCAGTTGGATAGCGGTCGCGCACGCAATCGAGGTCTTGCCGACTCCGCCCTTGCCTGTAAAGAAGAGGTGACGCGGAGGATAATCGAGGAATTTCATGCTGGCCTCTTCGATGGGTATCAGCAGTGGCCGCCGCAGCAGCCGCAGCCGGCCGGCGGTTTCGTTTCGACGCCGGCCCAGCGAGACAGCTCAGAACGATTAGGATAGCGCCCGGCCAGCGCCACTTCCCCATCAACCAAAATCAAGGGAAGCGATTCCGCTCCGGAGCGATTCAAAAAGCCCCTTACCACCTCATTCTCGGCAAACGCCATCGGCTGTTGCGCCAGGTTAAAGCGCTCGATTGTCGCGCCCTTTTGCCTGGCCCAGTCTACGTCGGCGGCAAAATTGACCAAGGCCTGGTCTACGTTCACGCCGCACACGCCGGTGCTGCAACATAGCGCCGGGTCATAAATTTGGATAGTTTTCATTTGGAACTCCTTATAAGTTGAATCAGCTTTATAAAATCAGGGCATCAATGTGCCAACACGGTCCAGCTCCGTTTTCAACCGGCCGGGATCGTTCCGCAGATCGGCCAGAGGCAAAGCGAGAAAAGCCTCGATGCGCTTGCGAAGGATCTGATATGCATGCATAAAGGCGGCGTCGATTTCATCGTCGGTTCCGGTCGCATGCGCCGGGTCGTCCACGCCCCAGTGCGTGCGTACCGCAGAACCGAGATAAATGGGGCACGTTTCGCCGGCGGCGGAAGCGCACACCGTGACCACGATGTCCGGCGCCGCCGGCAGTTCGTCCCATGATTTGCTATACAGCCCTTCGGTGGAAATGCCTTCGCGTATAAGCAGTGCAAGCGAGCGCGGATGCACATATCCTGCCGGCTGACTGCCTGCGCTCATGGCTTTCCAGTCTGTAGGCGCGAGGTGATTGAAGGTCGCTTCGGCCAGAATCGAGCGGCACGAGTTGCCTGTGCATAGAAAAAGAATGTTCATGATTTTTCCCTTGCAGAGCATGAAAGCGTTGGAAGCAGCTCAGCTTTACAGGGAGACGCGGCGCGCAGCTCGGAGCACTGTCCGGGATTGCCGGCACAGCATTCCTCGGTCAGGTAAGCGATTAGATCCAACATCAACGGAATATTGGCGCGGTAACGCTGGAATCGCCCCTCCTGCTCGACCGAAACCAGTCCCGCATGCGTCATGTCCTTCAAATGGAATGACGCATTGTTTGGCGGCAGGCCGAGTTCGGCGGCGATCTGACCGGCGACCATACCCTCATGGCCGAGCCTGACCAGCAGGCGATAAATATCCAGCCTTATGCCGGAAGAGAGCGATATGAAGATTTGAGTGGCGGTTTGTTTTTCCATTGTTCAATAATACAACTACAATTGAAACGTTGTCAAAATAAATTGCAAAAAGGCTTAACCTCGCTATTCCGCCTGATCAAGGATCAGCCTAATATGGAATAATGCAAACCAGAACAATCAGGGGCAAAGACTATGGCGGTAATCGGAATCATTGGCGGAAGCGGCGTTTACGATATCGAAGGCCTGACGAATACGCATTGGAAAAGAGTGACGTCACCATTCGGCGAACCTTCCGACGATTTGCTGTTCGGCGAGCTTGACAGGCAGCGCCTTGTTTTTCTTCCCCGGCACGGGCGCGGTCACAAGTTGCCGCCAACCGAAATCAACTATCAGGCCAATATCGACGTCTTGAAGCGCGCCGGCGTAACGGACGTGATATCCGTCAGCGCGGTGGGATCGTTGCGTGAACACCTGGAACCAGGCACGTTTGTGATCGTCGACCAGTTCATCGACCGGACTTTCGCGCGCAACAAGTCGTTTTTCGGCGCGGGCTGCGTTGCCCATGTCTCGATGGCGCAGCCGGTCTGCAAGCGCCTGGGCGACCATATAGAGCTTGCCGCGGTTGAAGCTGGCATCAAGGCGGCGCGCGGCGGCACCTACCTGGCAATGGAAGGGCCGCAATTCTCCAGCCAGGCCGAATCCGAAATCTACCGTTCCTGGAATTGCGACGTGATCGGCATGACCAACATGCCCGAAGCCAAGCTCGCCCGCGAAGCGGAGCTGTGCTACGCCACGGTGGCAATGGTAACGGATTACGATTGCTGGCATCCCGAACATGACGATGTCAGCGTGAGCCAGATCGTCAAGACACTGCTAAGCAACGCCGACAAGGCGCGCGCGCTGGTCAGGCAAGTGGTGCCGAAGCTCGGCGCCGACGACCATGCCCACGCCTGCGCTTGCCGTTCCGTGCTGGAACATGCGCTGATCACCGCTCCCGAAGCACGCGATCCGGAACTGGTGAAGCGACTGGATGCGGTCGCCGGCCGCGTACTGAAAAAATGACTGCAAACTCCGCCACTGACAAGAACGAATCCGCCCTGCGTCGCAGCCTGCTTGCAGGCGCGCGCCGGATGGTCGAGTCGGGCCTCAACCGTGGAACGTCCGGCAATCTGGGCATCCGTAGCGGCGACGGTTTTTTGATTACTCCATCCGGCGTGCCGGTTGACCGCATGAAACCGGAAACGATGGTAAAGATGGATTTTTCCGGCAAGGCCATCGATTCCGGCACGCCATCCAGCGAATGGCGCTTCCACCGCGACATATTCTTCTCCCGGCCTGAAGTCGGCGCAGTCGTACACACACATTCGATGTTCGCAACGACGCTCGCGTGCATGCAGCGCGACGTCCCTCCGTTCCATTACATGATTGCCGCAGCCGGGGGCGACTCGATCCGGTGCGCGCCGTATGCGCTTTTCGGCAGCCAGGAGCTATCCGATTTCGCCATGCAATCGCTGGAGAACCGCAAGGCTTGCCTGCTGTCGCATCACGGCATGATCGCACTCGGGCGCGACCTGGACGATGCGCTGGCGCTGGCTGAAGAAGTGGAAGCGCTATGCGAACAGTATTGGCGAGTACTTCAGCTGGGCGAGGCGAGGCTTCTGTCGCCGGAGCAAATGCACGAGGCACTGGAACGATTCAAGGGTTACGGACAATGGGGCAGCCATACGGAGTGAGCGCCGCGTTGCGAATTGCGGCGCGGCATTACGACAAACAGGATAAACCCCATCTACTGCAGCTTGAAAATTTTATGTTACCTATTTCAGAAAACCGACAATAATAAAGGACGGCCTATGCCGATCGTATCCCGCATCCGCACCATTCCCGACTACCCTAAAAAAGGAATCATGTTCAGGGACATTACTACCCTGATCAAGGATCCGGTCGGCTTTCGCATCATGATCGATCAGCTCGCCACCCGCTATTCCGATATAAAAATCGACAAGGTGGTAGGCATCGAATCGCGCGGTTTCATCATCGGCGCGCCGCTCGCGCACCTGCTTGGCGCAGGATTCGTTCCCATCCGCAAGAAAGGCAAGCTTCCTGCGGAAACCGTGGGGCGTGATTATGCGCTTGAGTACGGCGTAGACCGGCTTGAAATCCATATCGACGCGATTGCTCCCGGCGATACGGTATTGCTGGTAGACGACCTGATCGCCACCGGCGGCACCGCGGAAGCGGCGGCCGGCCTGGTCAACGAAGTCGGCGGTAAAATCGTCGAATGCGCATTCGTGATCGACCTGCCTGAACTTGGCGGCAGCAAGCGCCTGCTAAAGCTCGGCCACAAGGTGTTTTCGCTATGCAGGTTCGAAGGAGAGTGATTATTTTGCCTAAAACCGAGAACAAGGTCGAGACCCTGCGCTGGAACGCGGGACGGCTGGAGATGATCGATCAGCGGCTTTTGCCGACGGCATTCGAGTACGTCGCGTGCGAATCCGCTGTGGGTGTGGCGGAAAGCATTCGCAGCATGGTGGTGCGCGGCGCTCCGGCCATAGGCGTCGCTGCTGCTTACGGCGTCGCGCTGGAAGCCGCCCGCATGCAGCACCAATCGAAAGCCGAGTTCGATTCCGCAATGAACCGGGGAATCGCGTTGCTGGAATCAAGCCGGCCGACGGCGGTCAACCTGTTCTGGGCGCTTGAGCGCATGAGGCGCTTATGGCAGTCGCACGGCGGGTCAGACAATAAGACGGTCGCTGACCGAATGCTCGTCGAAGCGCATGAAATGCTGGCGGAAGACATCCGCATCAATCGCGCAATGGGCGCTTATGGCGCGGCCTTGCTTCCGGACGGCGCGCGCGTGCTGACGCACTGCAATGCCGGCGCGCTCGCGACGGCCGGTCATGGCACTGCGCTGGGCGTATTCCGTTCTGCGGTCGAGTCGGGCAAGCGCATCTCCGTGATCGCCGATGAAACGCGCCCATTTTTGCAGGGCGCCCGCCTGACTGCCTGGGAAATGGTGCAGGAAAATATACCGGTCACTCTGATAACCGACAATATGTCCGGTTATCTGATGAGCCGGGGAGAGATCGATGCGGTCGTGGTCGGCACCGATCGCGTCGCCGCCAATGGCGATGTGGCGAACAAGATCGGCACTTATATGGTAGCCGTGCTGGCGCAGCGCCATGGAATTCCGTTTTACGTGGCCTGCCCGCTTTCCACCATAGACCTGAAGATTGCTACGGGAGACGGCATTCCGATCGAAGAGCGCGACGAAAACGAGGTGAAGGGCTACCGCGATTGTCGGTGGGCACCCGAAGGCGTGCTTATACGCAACCCTGCCTTCGACGTTACCCCCGCGGAACTGGTAACGGCGCTCATCACGGAAAAAGGAATAGTCGGCAAGGATATTCTGGCAGCAGGGACGCTGGATCAGTGGGTGCGAGCACACAAGGAACAGCAGCTTCCCTGATACTGTGCCCGCCCTGCCCCATCACGGCGTCGATTCTTGTTTTTTGTAAAGCAATCAGCCCTGTTCTTCCACACGGGCGGAATCAGCCGGCAACGCCATTTCCGCCGCAAGCCGTGCCTTTTTCAGCAAGTTACCGAATTCATCTTCGCTCAAGGGGTTGGAGAAATAATGGCCCTGTGAGTAGTCGCACCCTGCGGCAGCCAGAATATCGAGCTGGGCCTTGGTTTCAACCCCTTCCGCAATCACTTTCATGCCGAGCTTGTGCGCCATCACGATGATCGCCTCGCACAGCACCAGATCGTCCGGATCATTCGTCAGGTTGCGAACGAATGACGGGGCGATTTTCAGGTAATCGATATCAAATTTCTTGATATACGACAACGATGAATAGCCGGTTCCGAAATCATCCAGCGCAACCTGAATCCCTGCGTTATGCAATTCAAGCAATTGATCCGTCACGTTTGCGCTCGCATCCATCAATAATCCTTCGGTAATTTCGAACACGATCCCTTCCGCGGCCAAACCAATTTTACGCAGATGATCGAACCAGACCGGAAGGTTGATGCCCTCGTTCCTGAACTGGACCGGAGAAATATTTACGCTGACCCGTAACTGCGGATCGTGCAGCATGCGCCAACGCGCAGCCTGCTCGGTAGCTGTACGGAACACCCAGTCGCCGATGATCATGATCATTCCGGTATCTTCAGCCGTACGTATGAATTCGTCCGGACTGACGAGTCCGCGCACAGGATGCTGCCACCGAATAAGCGCCTCTGCCTTATGTATCGCTCCAGTCGCCAGCTCCACGATCGGCTGATACATCAAGCGGAACTGGTTTTCCGCGATGGCGGCGCGCATGTCATTGACCAGCCGCATCTTTGTCTGCGCATGCTCCTGCATCGACGCGGTAAAGTAATGGTAGCGGTTTCTTCCCTGCTGCTTGGCGGCATACATTGCCTGGTCGGCATTCCTCAGCAGTTCCTCGATTTCGGTCGCATCCTCAGGATAGAGCGTGACTCCGATGCTGCCCGATATGAAAACGACTTCTTCCGCAAGCTGGAATGGCTCGGATAGTTTTTGCAAAATATCGCGCCCTACCCGCTCGACATTTTCCGAAGCACTTATCTGTCCCAGAATCACGGTGAATTCATCGCCGCCGAGACGCGCGACGGTATCGGTCTCGCGCACGCAACCTTTCAGGCGCTGTGCCGCTTCCTTCAGCAAAAGGTCGCCGCTATCGTGACCGAGGGTATCGTTGATGTCCTTGAAGTGATCGAGGTCGATGAACATCAGCGCCAGAGAGGTGCCATTCCGATGCGCTTTCTTGACCTCCTGTTCCAGCCTCTCGTGAAACATTCGCCGATTCGGCAAACCTGTCAGCATATCGAAATTCGCATGCTGCCAGACCAATTCCTCGGACTGCTTCTTTTCGGTTATGTCCGAAAAAAGCGTAACCTGCCGATACAGGGTTCCATCTTCCCTGAACGTCGCGTTTGCCTTGCAGCTGGTTATATACAATTCGCCATTCTTGCGGCGTTTCCACAAATCGCCCTGCCAATAGCCGTTTGTATTCAGTTCTCGCTTCATCCGCTGGTAGAAAGCCTTGTCGTAGAGACCGGAACTTAAGATCCTTGGGCTCTTGCCAAGGACATCGGCACGATTAAAGCCGGTAATCTCCTCGAACGCAGGATTGACGGCGATGATCCGGTCACCCTGATCGGCAACCATCATCGCCTCGCTGCTTTCCCTATATACCATTGCTGCAAGCTGCAACTCCTGCTCTGCGCGCTTGCTCTCGGAAATATCGCTAATATAGCCATGCCACAACGTACTGCCGTCTTCCAGCCTTTGCGGCTGTGCGTCGCCACGCAGCCAGCGTACTTCGTTATCCTGCAATACGACCCGGAATTCATGGCTCCAGCGCTGCAGCGTGCGTGCGGACTCCTGTAAGGAGGCCATGAGACTGCCTTTATCGTCAGGATGGGTGAAACTAAACAGGAAGTACGCGTCGTCGCGCAACTGATCGGGCGTGATCCCGTACATTTCGTTTACCGACTCGCTGCAAAAAGGCATGCAGGCATGTCCGTCTGGATAAAGTCGGAACTGATAGATGAGGCCTGGAACTTGCGCCGCTAGATTGGCGAGCAAATTGTGGCTTATCCGCAGCTCGTTCTCAATCCGCTTGCGCTCCGTAATGTTGTGCCCTATGCCCAGTACGCCGACAAGCTCTCCGGTAGCCGTGCGCACAGGCACCTTGGTCTTCTCCAGCAGTTCTTTATATCCGCGATCTTCAAAGGATATCCATTCTTCATCCTGCATCTCGCCGGCTTCGGCCGCAGCCTGATCTTTAACTCGAAAAGAGTCGGCCTGCTCGCGGGGGAAAAAATCGTAGTCTGTCTTGCCGACGATATCGGCCTCTTTCGCTCCCAAAAACCTTTCGAAAGCAGGATTGCACGATACATAACGCCCTGCGCCGTCCTTTAGCCATATCATGTCCGGAATTGTCCGAATCAGGATGCGCAGCCGCTCCTCCTTTATGGCGAGATCGGAAAGCAGCTTCTTTTCGCGCCTCTGAGAGCGCACTATGTGATCGCTTGCAATGAAAAACAAAACCAGCAAGATAAATGCGATACCGGCCATCTTTACCATGATCGTCCCCTTATCTGCGCTGTATTGATCGGCAGGCAGAAGCGATATCGTTTTCCATAAATAAGGCCGGTCATACTCATAACTACGGCCTGACATCATATTCCTGCCGTTGCTACTCTGATCGTCCGGCAGGGGCAGAACGGTATTGAAAGTCCATAAACCCTCCTCCGTTTCGAACTGGCCTTCGCCTTCACGCAATATTTTTTTCCACGCTTCAGGATAATGCTTCGCCATCGTCAGATCGTCGCGTCCGAACATGAAACCGAATTCGTCGGCAGGCGTCGCCCCCCTGAGCCAATACCCATCCTGATTGACCAGCCAGATCTGTCCATCGCTCTTGTTCGTCATCTGCCGAATGCGGTCGAACAACTCGGCGGCTGAATAGTTGATCAGGTTGATGCCGCGCTTTTTGCCGTTTTTGTCGAATACCGCCATGCCGAGGCGAACCGTCGGCTTGTAAGGAACTTCGATCTGGCCATCATCGACATTCAAGTCGAAAGGCGAAATGAAGATTTCACCCCGCTTGAGCTTGAACGTTTCAATGAAGAAATAGCGGTCGTGCTTGTTCTGCAATTTACCGCGCCGTGTAACCACAGCCCCGGATTCTTCATAATCGACCCGCAGGCGCTCCATGCCCGTCTCGTCGATCCAGCGGATTTTGTCGTAGATTTCTTTGGCGTTGGAAAAAGCAACCCAGTCATTGGCGAGCTTTGCCAGACGGCGTTCATCCGAGGAGTTGATCAGTTGCTGATTTTCATGCTGGTTGACGAGATAAATGACGTCGCGATAGACGACCTTCAAGGCGCGGTTGATCGAAGCAACGCTTACTGCCACATCCCTCTTTTCATGTTCAGCATATTGTTCCTGCTGGATCTGAAGTTCTTTTTGATATAAAAAATAGCTGCCAGAACAAATCAGAATTGCAATCGGCAAAAACAGCAAGAGCACGCGACCGATGTGCTCAAGCGAAACCAGACTTTTGCAAAAATTTGAATTCATACGAGAATGCCTGGAACTTTAGGGTAATGTTTTTTCAAGACCGAATTCAGATTCCTTCCTGTCGGTTGCCTGGGACAATAAATACGGTGAACAAAGCTGGCTAAGCAAAAAGTACGCTTGCACAGAAAAAGAAATAGAAGCAATAGCCGGATATCCGGTATTTCAAAGAGGGTTTTTTCGCATTTGCTACCACGCATAAAGGAAATACTTTTTCCTCTTGCAAGAACATGTTTTGGTATGTGAAAGAACTATTATCATATTACATTTATTTCCGTGTTGAAAAAATCTTCAAAAATTATTTTGTAACATTCCTGTATTGCAGCGGACCCGTCAATTATTTTGCTAATTTTGCAATAAAAGTTATTCAATTGAAATGAAAGTTTATTGTTAATGGTTTAGCTTAAGGATTTTCAATTCGTCCGAGTAGGATTAAACTTCGTTTAAGTCATGTATATTTTAATAAGCACTGTAAATTTTATTAAAGAAAGCATTACCTTTAATTTGAAGTTTGTTTTAAATTTTTTATTGGCAATTAATTAAATATTTCCTCGACAGCCAATAACGTATTAAAAAAGAGGATTATCTTTAGATAATAAAAAATTAATAATGGAAACCGAATCAGCACCGCCATCGAATATCAGCAATTCATCAATCCTTACACAAACCAGTCAAACCAATTCTTCCTGCCAGTTTCTGGCTTTTACCTTGGGTCGTGAGGAATACGGCATCGACATACTGAAGGTGCAGGAGATACGCGGCTACGAAAGCGTGACCCGCATCGCCAACGCGCCCGAATTCATCAAGGGACTGATCAACCTGAGGGGGATCATCGTTCCGATCATCGACATGCGAATCAGGTTCAGCCTGGGCACGCCCACCTACGACCAGTTCACCGTCGTCATCATCCTGAACATCTCGGGCCGCATCGTCGGCATGGTGGTCGATTCGGTATCGGACGTGACCACGCTGACGCCCGAGCAGATCAAGCCGGCCCCGGAGATGGGCACGGTATTGGATACCGATTACCTGATAGGGCTGGGAACGCTGGACGAGCGCATGCTGATCTTGATGGACATCGACAAGCTCATGTCCTCCGCCGATATGGGACTCATCGAAAAACTGGCGGCTTGAGCAAGCCACATGCGTTATGCGCATTTGAATCAAATTTAGAAAGAAACGAAATGAAGAACATGAAAATCGGTTATCGCCTGAGCCTGGGCTTCGCGGCCATCGTTGCCTTGCTTGTCGTGATCGCATTTATCGGCATCAACCGTCTTTCGGTGCTGAACCATGAGACCGAAGTCATCGTCAAGGACAGGGTCGTCAAGGTCGCCATGTCGAACAAGATAATCGACCAGATCAACATCATCGCGCGCTCATCGCGCAATATCCTGCTGATGACGGAACCGGCCCAGGTCAAGAAGGAGATCGAGCAGATCGCCGAATCCAGAAAAGCCGCCGTTGATCTCCTGGCGGATCTGGACCGGGTGTTGGTCACGGAAAAAGGGAGGGCGCATTTAAAGGCCGTGACAGATGCGCGCGCCCCGTATGCGGACCTGACCGCGCAATTCCTGAAGCACATCGAGGCAGGAAAAAAGGATGATGCCCTGAAACTGCTGCTGAACGACGTGCGCCCCAGGCAACTGGCTTATTTTGACGCGCTTGATAAGCTCAATGCCTATTTATCCGGCATGATGAACAAGTCTGCAGCAGAGGTGGAAGATACTTACAATATGGCGCGCATGATCATGCTTGCCCTGGCAGCGGCTGCAATCGCCATTGCGGGGCTGATTGCCTTCTTCGTCACCCGTTCGATTACCCGGCCCTTGAACGAAGCTGTCCGGATCGCCGAGACCGTCGCTTCCGGCGACCTGACTGCCCGGATCGATGTTCATTCCACGGACGAGACCGGCCACCTGATGCTGGCGCTGAAAAAGATGAACGACAGCCTGATCGGTATCGTCAAGCAGGTTCGCGCCGATACCGACACGATCGCCACCGCATCGGCCCAGATCGCCGCCGGCAACCAGGACTTGTCCTCGCGCACCGAAGAGCAGGCATCCTCACTGGAGGAGACCGCCTCCTCGATGGAAGAGCTGACCTCGACCGTCAAGCAGAACGCCGACAATGCAAGGCAGGCCAACCAGCTCGCCATCACCGCATCGGGCGTGGCGGTCAAGGGCGGTAACGTCGTGTCGCAGGTCGTCACCACCATGGACGCGATCAACACCTCGTCGAAGAAGATCGTCGACATCATCAGCGTCATCGACGGCATCGCCTTCCAGACCAACATCCTGGCCTTGAACGCGGCGGTCGAAGCGGCCAGGGCGGGCGAACAGGGCCGCGGCTTTGCCGTTGTCGCAACCGAGGTAAGAAGCCTGGCGCAGCGTTCGGCGAGCGCGGCGCGGGAGATCAAGGGGCTGATCGACGACTCGGTCAGCAAGGTCGGCGAAGGCAGCCGTCTTGTGGGCGAGGCCGGCACGACGATGGAAGAAGTCGTGTCGAGCATCAAGCGCGTGCATGACATCATGGGCGACATAACTGCTGCCAGCCAGGAACAGAGCGACGGCATCGAGCAGGTGAACCAGGCGGTGGCGCAGATGGACACGGTCACGCAGCAGAATGCGGCGCTGGTGGAGGAAGCGGCGGCGGCTGCCGAAAGCCTGCAGGATCAGGCCAAGAACCTGGTTCAGGTGGTCGGCGTGTTCAGGACCGGCCAGGAGTTTGCAATAACCGCGCCGGCAGCCGGAAAAGCGCTGCTTGCCAGACCGAATGCCGCGCTTGCCGCAAAGGCTGCGCCGGTCGTCAGAATTGCCGCCGCTTCTCCTGTAGCCAAAGGCGACGACTGGGAAGAGTTCTGATCGGAACAAGCTCCCATAAAAAAGCGCCGGAGTCCGGCGCTTTTTTATCGTGCCTCTTGCATAAAGGAGATTTTTTTGTAAACGCCATGCCCGGCGTTTACTTTTAAACCGATGCGCAGTGTTGCTTTATGAAATGTTGCATTATTAGTATTATTTATGAAATAATAAAAAAACTGAAACTTTTCACATAACTGCCGGACAGTCCGAATTGCCGGACAGATATAAGGACTGGTTCGCCATTTATCCTCAGGACTCGCCAGCTCCCGGGTAAGACCATAAGAGTGGAAGGAAGGCATTGATGCCTGATACCAGTCGTTCCTGTTTGCAAGATAGCGCCCAGAACAAAGCGCTGATTTATGCACTTGCTTACATGGCTGTTGCCGCTGCATGGGTAGTATTGTCGGGCATCCTGTTCCCGTTTCCAACGAGCGAACCCGGTTTCGACAAGGCGGAAATGCTAAAAGATTTGCTGTTTGTGCTTGCCACATCCGGCTTTATCTACGTTTTGTTGCGTTCACGTCACTCCGCAAAACAACAACATCTGAGTAATTCCAGCCAGGAAGACAAGCAACGCAGGAAAGAGGCGGTCATCCGCGAAATCGAAGACCGCTTTCACGTCATTGCGTATGAGGCGCCCTTCCCGATGCAGACTCACACGGAAGACGGTGAAATATTGCAGGTCAATCGCGCCTGGACAGAAATTACCGGCTATACCTTGGCTGACACTCCCACTATCCGAATATGGGTCGAGAAAGCGGGTTGCCAAAACACGCCTCAGACGGAAAAAACCATTGCGGCACTGTTTGGTGCCTCTTCAAAAAAGCACGCCGGGGAGCTTGCCATTTGTCGCAAGGACGGAACCGAGCGTATCCTCAATTTTTCTTTCTTGCCGCTCGGCAAGCTGGCCGATGGCAGAGAAGCCGTGGTCAGCATGGCGACCGACGTTACCGAGCGCCGAAAAGCCGATGAGCGTTTGCGCTTTGCCGCCGCCGTGTTCGACAGCAGTTATAACAGCATCGTCATTACCGACCCTGACGCCAACATCGTGGGAGCCAACCCTGCGTTCAGTAAATTTACGGGGTATGAGATCAGCGAATTGATCGGAAAGACCCCGCGCCTTCTCAAGTCGGGACGGCATAACGCCGACTTCTACCATTCATTCTGGAAAACTCTGCGTCAAAACGGTCACTGGCAGGGGGAAATGTGGAACAAGCGCAAGGATGGCAAGGAATACCTTCAGTGGCTTTCAGTCAGCGCAGTACGCGGCCCCGACGGCGAAATCACGCATTACATTGGAATTTCCGACGATATTACGAAAAGCAGGGAAAACATAAGCACCATCAACTTCCTCGCCTATTTCGATGCCTTGACCGGCTTGGCAAACCGCACCATGGCGATGAACCGCCTGGAAAAGGAAATGGCGCATGCCCAATATCAGGGTTCCAGGCTGGCAATTTTGCATCTTGACCTGGACGATTTCAAAACCATCAACGAATCCCTCGGGCATGGAGCTGGCGACATCATGCTTAAAACGGTAGCCCAGCGCCTGTTGAGCTGCGTCCGCGCAAACGGGATGGTCAGCCGGCAGGGGGGAGATGAGTTTTTTATCATTCTTCCCGATATTGCCGACCTCGATGCGGTCAATAGCCTTGCTGTCGAGGTGCTGAGTCAGCTTGGCAAACCATTCCATATCGAAGGCGCTGAATTTTCGCTCTCCGGCTCGATCGGCATAGCGCTTTACCCGGATGACGGAACCGACTCCGATTCGCTCCAGAAAAAAGCGGAAATGGCTATGTACAACGCCAAGCAGTCCGGTCGAAACACGCACCGCTTCTTTGCTGAAGAAATGAATGCGTATGCTACTGAACATCTGTTCATCCGCAACGGCCTGCTGCATGCATTGGAGAAAGGCGAGTTCCTGCTGCATTACCAGCCTCAGATCTGCATCGATTCGGGCCGGATGATCGGAGCGGAAGCGCTGCTTCGCTGGAACCACCCGGAAATTGGAATTATTCAGCCGACACGCTTCATCCACATTGCCGAGGAAAGCGGGCTGATCGTGCCTATCGGTAACTGGGTGCTGCATGAAGCGTGCAAGCAAGCTATGGCCTGGCATGAGTCCGGATGGCCGGATCTGACCGTAGCCGTCAACATCTCGGCACTGCAATTCAGGCGCGGCGACTTGGAACAGACTGTCAATGCCGCGCTTGCCGCGTCGGGACTCGACTCCAGATTTCTGGAACTGGAACTGACCGAATCGGTACTGATCCAGAATACCGAAAAGTCACTCGACACGATCCAGCGGCTGAAAGCGCTTGGATTAAAACTGTCCATCGACGATTTTGGAACAGGTTTCTCCAGCCTCAGTTACCTGAAGCACCTGCCTGTGGACAAACTCAAGATAGACCGGTCGTTCGTCAGCGACATTACGGCGAATCACGAAGATGCGGCGATTGTTCTTTCCATCATCTCTCTTGCCCACACTCTTAAGAAAACGGTTGTCGCCGAAGGAGTGGAAACAAAAGCGCAACTTGAATTTCTGCGACGGCACCATTGCGACGAAATGCAGGGTTTCTTCTTCAGCCATCCACTGCCGGCCGATGGCTTTCTGCGGCTTTTGCAGGTGGAACATGATCTGAAGGCGAGCGAACCGGTCGAGCAATAGACGGAGATGCAAAATACTGCCTGATTGAAGAAGAAAGAAAGCCTTTAGCGTCTTCTTCCAGTATCGGCTACACTAGAAAAACGTTTCGTCTTTTATCTTGCTCCTATCTCCATGCCACTGACTCCGCTCGCTGAACGGCTCCGCCCGCAATCGATTGACGAAATCGTCGGGCAACAGCATTTGCTCGGTTCCGGCAAGCCGTTGCGTATCGCCTTCGAATCCGGCGAACCGCATTCCATGATCCTGTGGGGACCGCCGGGCGTCGGCAAGACGACGCTTGCGCGACTGATGGCAGACAGTTTTCAAGCAGAGTTCATTGCCCTTTCGGCTGTTTTATCGGGCGTGAAGGATATCCGCGAGGCCGTCGAGCGGGCACAGGTGATCCGAGCCAACTCCGGCAGGCGCACAATACTGTTCGTCGACGAAGTGCATCGCTTCAACAAGAGCCAGCAGGATGCATTCCTGCCTCACGTGGAGAGCGGCCTATTTACTTTTATCGGCGCCACCACTGAAAACCCGTCATTCGAAGTCAATAGCGCACTCTTGTCGCGGGCGTCGGTTTATGTATTGCGTCCCCTGGAAGAGGCCGATCTGCGTGTACTGCTGGCGCGCGCAGTCGAGCACGAACTGGTCGGGATCTCGATTTCCACGGAAGCTCAAGACATGCTGACCGCCAGCGCCGACGGCGATGCGCGCAGGCTTCTGAACAACCTAGAGATAGCGACTCGCGCCGCCGTCGCCAAACCGCAAACGGAAATCGATGCGGCGCTACTTAAGGAGTGTCTGGGCGATGCATTGCGGCGCTTCGACAAAGGCGGCGACACCTTTTACGACCAGATATCGGCATTGCACAAGTCTGTGCGCGGTTCAAATCCGGATGCATCGCTTTACTGGCTGGTGCGGATGCTGGATGCCGGTGCCGACCCGCGCTATCTGGCTCGCCGCATCATTCGCATGGCGACTGAGGATATAGGACTAGCCGATCCGCGTGCCTTGCGGCTGGCGTTGGATGCGACCGAGACGTATGAACGGCTCGGTTCGCCCGAAGGGGAACTGGCGCTGGCCGAAGCGGTTATCTACCTCGCGTGCGCAGCAAAATCGAATGCAGTCTACAACGCCTACAATGCCGCGCGCGCTTTCGTTGCAAAGGACAAGTCGCGCCCGGTTCCGGAGCATCTGCGCAATGCGCCGACCAAGCTGATGAAGGAACTGGGCTACGGCAAGCTATACCGCTACGCGCATGACGAGCCTGATGCGTACGCAGCAGGCGAAACATACCTGCCCGATGGCATGCATGACCCGCACTGGTACACGCCGACACCGCGCGGACTGGAAGGCAAAATCGGCGACAAGCTGGCTCACCTAAGGGAACTGGATCGGGAAACCGGGAAGTCCTCAAAGAAGTGAGTCGGCCAACATTGCCTTCCGATCCGATTTCAACCCGGATGTAGCGTAAACAGAACAGAAAATACAGATCTCCTCCGGTCTGATGGGCAATGACCGGTTTGGCCTGTGTTTGTTCCGGAATATTAAAGCGGCGTTCGGCTTGGTACAATTGCGCTTTAAAATCCGAAGCCGGCATTTACCATGATCGATATTCAACTTCTTCGCAAAGACATCCATAACGTGGCAGAACGCTTGTCTGCGCGAAAATTCAATCTCGACGTGGCAGCGTTTCAGGCGCTCGAATCCGAACGCCGTCAAATTCAGACCCAAACAGAGGAACTGCAGGCGAAGCGGAACTCCCTGTCGAAACAAATCGGCATTCTGAAAAGCAAAGGCGAGGACACGTCGGCAGTTCTGACCGAAGTAGCCGGTCTTGGCGACGGACTGAAAGCGAACGAAACCCGCCTGGCCGTGATACAGGCGCAACTGAATGATTTCATGCTTGCGGTTCCGAACCTGCCGCACGAATCGGTCCCTGTCGGACAAGACGAGAGCGCCAACGTCGAAGTGCGCAAAGTCGGCAATCCCCGCGATTTCGATTTCGAGGTCAAGGACCATGTAGATGTAGGCGGCCCGCTCGGACTCGACTTCGAAGTCGCCGTCAAACTGACCGGATCGCGGTTTTGCGTGATGAAAGGCGGCGTGGCAAGGCTCCATCGCGCACTGGCGCAATTCATGCTGGATGTGCAAACCGGCGAGCACGGCTACACCGAATGCTACACGCCGTACATGGTCAACGCCGACAGTCTGCTCGGCACCGGCCAGTTGCCGAAATTCGAAAGCGACCTGTTCGCCGTCAAAAAAGGCGGACAGGAAGGCGATGGCGAAACCTTGTACCTGATCCCGACGTCCGAAGTCACGCTGACCAACATGGTGCGCGACGAAATCGTTTCCGCCGATTCGCTGCCGATCAAGCTGACTGCGCATACGCCGTGCTTCCGCTCCGAAGCCGGCAGCTACGGGCGCGATACCCGAGGCATGATCCGCCAGCACCAGTTCGACAAGGTCGAGATGGTGCAGGTCGTCCATCCGGAGAAATCATACGAAACGCTGGAGGAAATGGTCCGTCACGCAGGTCGTATACTGGAATTGCTCGGCCTGCCTTACCGTGTTGTTGCGCTATGCACCGGGGACATGGGGTTCGGCGCGGCCAAGACCTACGATCTCGAGGTGTGGCTGCCCGCTCAAAACGCATATCGTGAGATATCCTCGGTATCGAACTGCGAGGCGTTTCAGGCGCGACGCCTGCAGGCGCGTTTTAGAAACGAAAAAGGCCGCCCCGAACTGCTTCACACGCTGAACGGTTCAGGCCTGGCGGTTGGCCGCACGCTGGTGGCGATATTGGAAAACTATCAGCAGGCCGACGGCAGTGTTGCAATCCCGCCTGCCCTGCAACCGTTCATGGGCGGCATTACGCAATTGACAAGCATCTGATATGTTTCTGCACAGGCCGGAATCTGACGGTTTTCAGCCTGCGCAGAAATAGCAAATCGATTGCATGCAAAGCCAAGAAATGGTTTTATCCGGAAGATAGCCGAATCTCCGAATTTGCCTTAGATTAAGGAAGCGGGGAGTTTTTATCGGTTTGCGTCATCTTGGTGTAAAGTCTGTTCGATCGGAACGCCAAACGGAGACCCCATGTCTTCAGCATCTTCCAGCAGCCTGAGCCGAATTCCCGGAAGTGTGTGGGCGCTGGGTTTCGTCAGTCTCCTGATGGACACCTCGTCCGAACTGATCCACAGCCTGTTGCCCCTTTTTCTCGTAACGTCGCTGGGCGCGAGTGTTTTGACTGTCGGCTTCATTGAGGGCGTAGCCGAAGCGACAGCCCTGATCGTCAGAATTTTCTCCGGCACGCTGAGCGACTATCTCGGCAAGCGCAAGGCTCTTGCGGTCGTCGGCTACGGCCTCAGCGCCATCACCAAGCCTCTTTTTGCATTGGCATCCAGCGCCGGTCTCGTCTTTTCAGCCCGCCTCGCCGACCGGCTCGGCAAGGGCATTCGAGGCGCACCGCGGGATGCGCTGATCGCCGACATTACTCCAAGCGACTTGCGCGGCGCGGCCTACGGGCTACGGCAGGCGCTAGACACTGTCGGCGCCGTACTGGGCCCGCTGCTGGCGATGGGGCTGATGTTGCTGTGGGCGGATAACTTCCGCATGGTGTTCTGGGTTGCGGTCGTACCCGCCTTTCTGTCGGTTGCGCTTCTTTTCTTCGGCGTGCAAGATCCAGGCAGAAAAAACGACGGCAAGCGCATCAATCCGATTCAATGGGCCAACCTGAAACGGATGGGAGGCTTCTATTGGTGGGTGGTGGCGATTGGAGCCATTTTTACGCTTGCGCGATTCAGCGAAGCTTTCTTGCTGCTGCGGGCGCAGCAGGGAGGCATGGCGCTTGCATTGGTGCCCCTGGTCATGGTCGCCATGAATCTTGTCTACTCCTTTTCGGCTTATCCGCTAGGCAAGCTGGCCGATACCACGAGCCACGTCAAGTTGCTGGCGGCAGGATTGGCGATACTGATCGTTGCCGATATCGTTCTGGCGCTTGGCAACCACTGGTCCTTTGTCATCATAGGCGTCCTGTTATGGGGCCTTCATCTTGGCATGACGCAGGGCCTGCTTTCCGCCATGGTCGCAGAAGCAGCGCCGGAGGATCTGCGAGGTACCGGCTTCGGTTTTTTCAATCTAGCCAGCGGACTGGCGCTTTTGCTGGCAAGCCCGCTGGCGGGTTTTCTTTGGGATCGATTCGGCGCTGCGTTCACGTTCTCCGCCGGCGCGGCATTCTGCACTTTGGCGCTGTTCGCGCTTTTATTGATGATTTCCAGGCAGGCAACCGGACGAAGCGGCAATTAGCGACACATAGCCGTGGTATTGTATTCGAGCGTCGGATTCCGGCGAAGAAATATAAAAATCTACTGATATCCAAAAATAGTATTGTTTATGATGAAATCCATTTGCGTCTATTGCGGCTCTTCGACAGGCGTCTCCCCTCTTCACGCAGAAGCGGCCCGGAATCTGGCGAGGGAAATGGTGCGCAACAATATCGCTCTGATCTACGGCGGCGGCAAGGTCGGGCTGATGGGCATAATAGCCGACGAGTGCATGCGGCTGAATGGAGAAGCGACCGGCGTGATCCCGAAGGCATTGCTGGAAAAGGAAGTTGGACACGGAGAGCTGACTCGTCTTTTCGTCGTCAAGGACATGCACGAGCGCAAGGCCATGATGGCAGAATTGTCCGACGGCTTCATCGCGTTATCGGGCGGCATCGGCACCCTTGAAGAGCTGTTCGAGGTTCTGACCTGGGCTCAGCTCGGCATCCACGACAAGCCCGTCGGCTTGCTGAATATCGGCGGGTTTTATGACGGCTTGATCGGATTCATGCAGAATCAGGTCGCGGAGGGATTTCTGCGGCAGCAGCATGCCGACCTGCTGAAGGTCGCGTCCGACCCTAAAGCCATGCTGGAAATGCTCAGACTTGCGGCAACCGGCTCAGCAGTCATGAATCCGCCATTAAAAGACCTTATCTAGCCAGACCCGATGGAAAAGCCTGCCGACGCTTTTCCACCCTGCCAAGAGAAACGGCCATGGCTTATTTCAGCGCGTCGAACGCTTGTTCCAAGTCCGCGATCAGATCCTTCGTATCCTCCAGCCCGATATGTAAACGCAACAATTGACCTTGACCATTCCTGGCCCTGCGCTCCGGCGTTAAGCGGTAAGGCACGCACAGGCTGTGTGTGCCCCCCCAACTGAACCCGATTTTGAACAGCTTCAGCGCCTCGACGAAGCGGTCGGTCTGCTCTTCGCTGTAACCCGGGTCGAACAAGACCGAGAACAACCCGGCCGCACCGGTAAAATCCCTTTTCCAGATTTCGTGCCCGGGGCAATCCGGAAACGCCGGGTGCAGGATACGCGCGATCTCGGGACGCTGCTTTAGCCAGGCGGCTACGAGGCGACCGGATACATCCTGCGCTTCGAATCGCAATTTCATGGTCGGCAAGCTGCGCATCACCAGATAGACGTCATCCATTCCGACGCCGAATCCGAGCCGCATGTGTGTGACGCTCAAGCGCCTGAACAGCGCTTCGTCACGCGTTATAACCGCGCCCATCAAGAGGTCTGATGAACCGGACTGGTATTTCGTCAGCGCTTGCAGCACGATGTCCGCGCCATGGGCAAAGGCATCGAACGCCAGTCCGGCCGACCAAGTATTGTCGACCACGGCCAGTACCCCCTTGGCATGCGCCGCTTTGCAGATCGCCGGGATGTCGGGCACCTCCATCGTCACGGAACCCGGCGTCTCCGCCCATATCAGCTTGGTGTTCGGGCGAATCAGGCCGGCAATGTCCGCGCCGATGATCAGCGGATCATAGAAGCGTACGCTAATGCCGAAGTCTTCCGATAGCCAGTCGGCCAGTTCGCGGTTCGGGTGATAGATGTTCTCCGGAATCAGCACGTCGTCGCCGCTTTTGAGGAAAGCGAAATCGACCATCGTGATTGCCGCCAGGCCGCTCGGCGCCAGCAGGCAGTGATTTCCCCCTTCGATCGCCGCAAGCTGCGCTTCCAGCTTGAACGTGGTCGGAGTACCGTGCAAACCGTAGGTATAGCCGCCTCTGCCCTGCCAGTTTCGGGCACGCATTGCCGCCACATTCTCAAAAACTATGGTCGAAGCGCGCTGGATCGCAGGCGGAAAAGCATCGAATCCGCCCGGGGCCTCATAATCGCTGTGAATTATGGCAGTCTGACGTGACTTTTTGTCGTTCATGCGATATCTCCTGTTTGATTGACAGTTACCGGCAGGAATCAAGGATTCAGCCTGACGGCGTTCAATTTGCGGCATTCATTCCAATGGCGAATCATCCTCTGCCCTGCAGATCCGGCGCGGCAATGGTTTCAATGCAATTATGCCAATTCCCCTCGCAGGTCATGCTCGTCGGCAGACGTGATCTTTACATCGACGAACTGTCCGACAGTGAATCTATTGCGCTGCGCCAGCGTCCGCTTTACATGAACCGCCCCGTCGATTTCAGGCGCGTCGGCAGCCGAACGTCCGACTGCGCTGCGCGGATCGACCTTGTCGATCAGGATTCGCATGGTCGTTCCGACCTTGGCCTGCAGTCGTTCACGTGAGATTGCTTCCTGCGCCTGCATCAGGCGTGCGCGGCGCTCTTCCCGTATTTCTTCCGGAACCGCACCCGGCAATTCGTTGGCGGGCGCGCCCTTGACCGGAGAATAGGCAAAGCAGCCGAGGCGGTCGATCTTGGCCTCGCGGATGAAATCGAGAAGATATTCGAATTCCGCCTCGGTCTCGCCCGGAAAGCCGGTAATGAAGGTGGAACGGATCGTGATATCCGGGCACATGCTGCGCCATGCCTGTATGCGCTCCATATTTCTTTCCCCGCTCGCCGGACGCTGCATGCGCTTCAACACATCCGGATGCGCATGCTGCAATGGTACGTCCAGATACGGAAGTATCTTGCCCTCGCTCATGAGCGGAATGATGTGGTCGACATGCGGGTAGGGATAGACATAATGCATGCGTACCCAGGCGTCGTGGCGTGCGGCCAGGTCGCCGAGCGCACCAGCCAGTTGCGCCATGTTGGTCTTGACCGGCTTGCCGCCCCAGAATCCGGTACGGTATCGAATGTCCACTCCGTATGCGCCTGTGTCTTGGGACACTACCAGCAACTCCTTGACGCCTGCCGCAAACAGGTTTTCCGCTTCCTGCAATACGCTGCCTATCGGGCGCGACACCAGGCTGCCGCGCAGCGAAGGAATGATGCAGAACGTGCAGTGGTGGTTGCAACCTTCGGATATTTTCAGATACGCAAAATGCTTCGGAGTCAGCTTGATGCCTTGAGGCGGCACCAGATCGACGAAAGGCTCGTGCGGCCTCGGAAGATGCCGGTGTACCGCATCCATCACTTCGGCCAGAGCGTGCGGCCCGGTCACCGCGAGCACTTTCGGGTGGACTTGCTGGATGAAGTCGTTGCCTGCATCGTCTTTCTTGGCGCCCAGACAGCCGGTCACAATGACTTTGCCGTTTTCGGCAATTGCTTCGCCGATCGCATCGAGCGATTCCTGCACTGCGGCATCGATGAAGCCGCAGGTGTTGACGATGACCAGGTCAGCGCCCTGATACGAGTTCGCCGTCTCATAGCCTTCGGCACGCAATTGCGTAATTATTTGCTCCGAGTCGACCAGCGCCTTCGGACAGCCGAGCGAGACGAAACCAATGCTTTTTTTATTGCTCATTAACCGTTACTCAATTCTCATTGAAACATAAATAGTTTGTTCTCACTGCCAGACGGGAAATCCATGAAACTATCCCGATGCGGTGAATATAGATTTATCCGCAGTTTATCATTACCGGCAATAGGGGGCTGTGGGCGGCATGGCAACCGGCATCTCGGCTTCCTTTAGGCAAGACGCAACGCGGAAAATACTTATTTCAGCCAGATCAAGGCTGCCATTCTCCCGGTGACGCCGTCGCGACGATAGGAATAAAACCGATGCGCCTCAGTCACGGTACAAAATTCACCGCCGCCGACCCGGGTCACCCCCACATTCTCCAGCACCAAGCGCGCCAGCGAGTATATGTCAGCCAGATATTTCCCCGGCTGCCCGGCTACCGGACGAAACGCATGCCCGGCATGCAAGCCGCGCGCTGCGAACGCAGCCGGCACGTCATCGCCGACTTCAAATTGCTGCGGCCCGATCGCAGGCCCCATGTAAGCGAGAATTTCGTCGGCGCCTTCCGCTTGCATTCGCCGCACCGTATTTTCGAGGACGCCTCCGGCCAACCCTTTCCAGCCGGCGTGGGCCGCCGCCACCGTGCGTCCGGCCATGTCGCAGAAAAGCACCGGCAGACAGTCAGCCGTCTGCACGGCACATACCACATTGCGCCTGCAGGCAAAGCTGGCATCGGCATCCGGCGCCTCTGCCGCATGTTCGGCATCGACCACGACCGCGCCATGCACCTGGTTAAGCCAAGCGGGTTCTGCCGGCAGCATGCTCCGCAATAAAGCGCGATTGCGTTCAACATGCTTCGGATCGTCGCCTACATGCAAGGCCAGATTCAACCCCGCACCCGCAGTCGATCCGTCATGATACGGCGCAAGGCTCACGCCGCCATGCCGCGAGGTGAAGAACGCGCCGATATTGTCGGGAACTTCTCTCCAATCGGGAACGATCAGATCCATTCCCTACCTCCTTTGTCCTGAATGCCGGCCCGTTCCAGCAGGGAGGCAAAGTCTTCGGGCAATGGAGCGGTCCATTCGCAATGGGCGCCGGTAGTCGGATGCAACAGGCCCAGACGGCATGCGTGCAGGGCCTGACGCGGAAAAGCTCCGGTCAGATGCTGCTTGCCGTAGGAAGCGTCGCCGACCAGCGGATAGCCGGCCGATTGCATGTGGACGCGAATCTGGTGAGTGCGTCCGGTTTCCAGCCGGCAACGAATAAGGCTCACCGGAATCCTGTCGAGCGCACCGGTCACCAATCGCTCGTAGTGAGTAATAGCGGGTTTAGCCGTCGGGCTGTCTACCACCGCCATCTTTACGCGATCGCGCGGATGGCGTCCGATAGCCGCGTTCACGGTGCGCTGCAAAGATGGGGTGCCCCATACCAGCGCCAGATACTCACGCTTGACCGTGCGCGCCTGCAATTGACGCACCAGGTCAGTCTGTGCTTCCAGTGTTTTTGCGACGACCATCAGGCCGCTGGTGTCCTTGTCGAGCCGATGCACGATGCCGGCGCGCGGCACGAACGCAATCGGCGGAAAATGATGCAACAAACCGTTCAGCAGCGTGCCGGACCAGTTGCCGGCCGCCGGGTGCACCACCATCCCAGCTGGCTTATCGACGACTATGATTGCGTCATCCTCATAAACAATCGGCAATTGCATCGGTTCCGGCTTGTAGGCGGCGTCTTCCGGCGCTTCCTGCGGGAAAACGAGGATCGATTCGTCGCCCAGCATCACTTTCTTGCCGTTGCCCGGCTTGCCGTCGACGATTACGCAACCCGCCTCGATCCAAAGTTGCAGCCGGCTGCGTGAAAATTGCGTTATATGGCGTGCGAGCACCTTATCGAGCCGCTCCCCGCAATCGGCCTCTGTCAGATTCAGCGCGATAGGCGCCCGTTCCTGGGCGCTCAGAACGGATTCGTCCGTGTCGTCGAATTCATCGGGCAATGAAGGGTCGGCAATCGATGTTTCAGTTACATTCACTTTTATTCCTATGGGCTATAATCAGACGATTATCCGGCCTCTTTCGTTGAAGATTTGTTCTATCGCAAAAACTATGCAAAAAAACCTGTTGAAACTGATTGCGCTTGTTCTGGCTCTTTCCTTGTCCGCGTGCGGCATCTTCTCCGAGCCGCTCGATGAGACCAAATCCTGGACGGCCAACAAGTTGTACAAAGAAGCCAAAGACGAGCTATCCAGCGGCAATTATGAAAAATCGATCGAATATTTCGAGAAACTTGAATCTCGTTATCCGTTCGGCATTTATGCGCAACAGGCCCAGATGGAAATCGCCTACGCATATTATCGCCAAAACGACCAGGCGCAGGCATTGGCTGCCGTCGAAAGATTTATCAAGCTCCACCCGAACCACCCGAACATCGATTACTTATACTACCTTCGCGGCCTGATCAATTTCAACGACCGCGTAGGTCTCTTGAATTATGTATTCAAGCAGGATCTGTCCGAACGCGACCCGAAAGCGGCACAGGATGCATTCGATTCCTTCAAGATCCTGGTTACCCGGTATCCGAACAGCATCTATGCGCCGGATGCCCAGATACGCCTGAAGTACCTGGTCAACACGCTGGCGCAATATGAAGTGCATGTTGCCCAGTATTATTATCGCCGGGGAGCCTACCTGGCCGCCGCCAACAGGGCCCAATATGTCGTGACCAAGTATTTCGAAGCGCCTGCAGTGGAAGAAGCGCTGTTTGTCATGGTGAAATCATACGATAAACTGGGCCTGACCGACCTGCGCGACGATGCCGACCGAGTATTCAGGAAAAACTTTCCGGACAGCAAATACCTGAAACGGGAAACGAAAAATGATACCCCATGGTGGAAGCTATGGTAACCGGCGTGCCGAATTCTTTTTTTGACAAGCTAGATAGTTGCACTCCGTTCGCCTCACTCCAAACTGACTAACACGCTAAACCACATGTCGAGTGCTTCTTCCCCTTGCGGCAGTTTGTTCGTCGTTTCCGCGCCGTCCGGCGCGGGAAAATCGTCTCTGGTCAATGCGCTGCTCGCGCAGGACTCGGCCATCGGCCTTTCCATCTCTTACACGACACGCCCGCCCCGTCCGGGCGAACAGCATGGACGCGAATACTATTTCACGACAATTGCGGATTTTCAGGCGAGAAGCAAGGCGGGCGAGTTTCTGGAGTCAGCGGAAGTCCACGGCAATTATTATGGAACTTCGCGTGTGGCGATTGCGGAAAAGATGCATGCGGGTAATGATGTGCTGCTCGAAATAGACTGGCAGGGGGCCCGGCAGATCAAGAAAATATTCCCCGACTCGATCGGAACGTTCATTCTTCCTCCCTCGATTTCCGCGCTGGAAGAACGCCTGAAGAAACGGGGACAGGATGGTGAAAACGTTATTGCGCAACGCCTGTTGGGAGCAGGCGGAGAGATCGCACGCGCACCGGAGTTTGATTATGTTATCATCAATGACGATTTTAACTTCGCTCTGTCCCAGCTTGCTGCCATTGTCAAAGCGTCTCGTTGCCGCTTTGCTCAACAGTCTGCGCGCTATGCGGAACTTTTCGCACAGCTGGGCATTCATCACGGCGCAAAACAATAATTACACCAGGAGTTACGCATGGCCCGAATTACCATTGAAGATTGCCTGAAACAGATCCCGAACCGCTTCGAGTTGACCTTATGCGCAACCTATCGCGCCCGTCAATTGCTGCAAGGTCATACCCCGAAAGTGGATGCCAAGGATAAAATGTCCGTCATTGCATTGCGCGAAATAGCCGCAGGCAAAGTCGGCACGGAAATGCTGAAAAAGGTTCCCGGCTAAGCTTTTGCGCAATCTTCGCTCCGCCTTGATGCCAGGGTGGAGCGGATTGATAGCCAACCTATAATCGCCATGTAGCTGATCGCCTTTCAGATGAACCTGATGACCGCAGATTCCGAACTATCAGCAATGCATGACGGCCAAGCCTCATCAAGTCATGCTGCTTTGCCGGAGAATCAGTTCGCCGAAGCGGCCACAATCCCATCGCCTCGGCCCGTAGCCGTCGCATCTTTTTCCCAACTGACTGAAAAACTCGAGAAATACCTGCCGTCGGCCGAACTGCGCCGCGTGCGGGACGCGTTTCGCTTCGCGGATGAAAAGCATCTCGGTCAAGTGCGCAAATCCGGCGAACCTTACATTTCGCATCCAATCGCAGTTGCGGAAATCTGTGCCGACTGGAAGCTGGACGCGCAGGCAATCATGGCGGCATTGCTGCATGACGTGATCGAGGATCAGGACGTCAAGAAGGAAGAGCTGATCGAACGCTTCGGCGCGCCGGTCGCAGCGCTGGTGGACGGCCTCTCGAAGCTCGATAAGATCGAGTTCCAGAGCCATATCGATGCGCAGGGAGAAAACTTTCGCAAGATGCTGCTGGCGATGGCGCGCGACGTGCGGGTCATCCTGATCAAGCTGGCCGACCGTCTGCACAATATGCGCACGCTGGATGTGATGGATCGCCCCAAGCGCTACCGGATAGCGCGCGAAACGATGGAAGTGTACGTCCCGATCGCGCACCGGCTCGGCATCAACAGCCTGTACCGTGAAATGCAGGATCTGTCGTTCCGCAACATCTATCCTTTCCGTTACCAGACCTTATCGAAAGCGGTCAAGGCCTCGCGAGGCAACCGGCGCGAACTGCTGAGCAAGGTGCATGAAGCAGTCAATGGCGTACTGGAAAAGAATGGCATCCATGCGGAAATTTACGGCCGCGAAAAAACGCTGTTCGGCATTTACCGCAAGATGCGCAATCAGCACCTGTCGTTTTCGCAGGTGCTTGATATCTACGGCTTTCGGGTCGTCGTCGACAGCCTGCCGCAATGCTACGTCACACTGGGCGTGCTTCATGCGCTCTACAAGCCTTTACCGGGCAAAGTGCAGGACTACATCGCAATGCCGAAGTTGAATAACTACCAGTCTTTGCATACCACGCTGATTGGTCCATACGGCGCGCCGGTCGAGTTTCAGATTCGGACGCCTGAAATGCATCATGTCGCGGAAACCGGCGTTGCCGCACATTGGCTGTACAAAGATGAAGGCAATCTGACCGATCTGCAACAGCACAGCCTGGGCTGGCTGCAATCACTGCTCGATATTCAACAGCAGACCGGCAACTCGGCGGAATTTCTCGAACACGTCAAGATCGACCTTTTTCCCGACTCCGTGTACGTTTTCACGCCGAAGTCGAAAATTGTCGCGCTGCCGCGCGAAGCTACCGCGCTTGACTTCGCATACAGCATCCATACAGATGTCGGCGACCAGGCCATCGCCGTCAAGATCAACAACGAATCGGCTCCTCTGCGCACCGAACTGCAAAACGGCGACATTATCGAGATCATCACCTCGCCCAATTCCCGTCCCAATCCGACCTGGCTTACTTTTGTGCGCACGGGCAAGGCGCGCTCGGCGATACGAAGTTTTCTGCGCACGATCAACCTTTCCGATTCAGCGGAGCTGGGCCGGCGGTTGCTTGCGCAGGAGTTCAGGTCGCTGAGCCTCGATCCGGCCATCCCGGCTGATCTGATTGAAAAGCTGCTGTACGAATCCGGCGCA
>Ga0366781_1004_pt1 | contig 87116 bp, 68 predicted proteins | sample TotcelHN113001L8_FD_207069 | JGI IMG/M metagenome (GOLD analysis project Ga0366781, IMG submission 207069) | Enriched cells from coal bed in the Powder River Basin, Montana, United States - Total cells N11 rep2 HSBNCT.N11.300.1.L8 ...
TTTTCTTTATTTTTTATTTACTCTTCTAATCGTTGCCCTGGTTGGCTGCTCTTCCGGCCCCAAAAAGGAAAGCGCCGGAGAGTATTTTGATGACGCAACCATAACCACCAAGGTGAAGGCGGCGATCGTTAACGACCCGGATGTAAAGGCAACGCAAGTGAAGGTCGAAACCTACAAGGGCGTGGTGCAGTTGAGCGGCTTTGTGGATTCGCAGGCGAGCGCGAGCAAGGCTGTTGAAATTGCTCGCGATGTTAAAGGGGTCAAGTCCGTCAAGAACAACATGTCGATAAAGCAGTAACCGAACACGACATGGAGCCGTGCCGGGCTTGGTGCCCGGCACGGTTCTATTTAAGCATGGACATGTTTCAGGAATGAAGGCTGAAAATGAAAGCGCCGGAAATTGCCGTTCCAGACGATTCCCGGCGTTGCGCTACCAGAAAGTAAAAAGCGCTTGCAAGAGGCCTGCGCCTCAACATGAAATCAGGGCTTTGATTTCTCCTTGGCGCTGGAACCGGCTTCCCGTGTCTTCTCTTTCACCGTGCTGGTGATTTCCTCTGTCTTTTCCTTGGTGGCGCTACCTATCTCCTTTGCCTTCTCCTTGGTCTTGTCGATAGCCGACTCTGCTTTAGCGCCCGCAGTTCCATTTGAGCTGCTCTTGCTGGCGTCCGTTTTCGGTTTGGGCTGATCCGTTACCGACTTTTGGCATCCGATCAGTGCGGCACAGAAGCAGGCACTCATCAGCACTATTGAAAGTTTATTCAGTATGCGCACTTTTGCTCTCCCTTAAGGATAAACATGTAATTGCAGGCCCTTCTTTGCAAAATGACATGCGGGCTTTGCCGCAAGCATCCCAACGCTTTCCAATAAAAACACTTTCAATCCAGCTTCGAAAAATCAATTAATTATCTTAGAGAACGCATGGAGGGAATTGATTCCTGTCAACGGAAAGGTATGGGCATGATTATCAAACTTTATTTTCTTGCGCTGATAAGCATTTGCAAAGCCATTCTTGACGGAAGATAAAACTGATTTTGATGAAGGCGCAATATTTATGATAACCCTGAACTTACAGGCTCAAGCGCAGCCTATCTTGGTAGCCGGCTTTTGCATTTCGTCCGAATTTACGATCGCTGACTGAATCGTTTGCCGACAGCGGCATTTAGCAAAGGAGCATGAGAATGCGCGCCCTTACCTACCAAGGCAGTCATGACGTCCGTGTCGAAACCGTCCCGGATCCGGTTCTGCAAGCGCCTGACGACGTTATCCTGAAAATAACGGCGACGGCGATTTGCGGCTCCGATCTGCATCTTTATCGTGGAAAAGTGCCGGCAATGAAAAGCGGCGATATTTTGGGACATGAGTTCATGGGCATCGTCGTCGATGCCGGCCGGGAAGTTACCAGAATCAAAAAAGGCGATCGCGTTGTTGTGCCGTTCACGATTTCGTGCGGTGACTGTTTTTTTTGCAACAAGCAGCTGTTTTCCGCATGCGAAACGACTAATCCCAATCGCGGCGCCATCGTTAACAAAAAAGATATTCGCCCAGGCGCAGCGATGTTCGGCTATACCCATTTGTATGGCGGCATTCCGGGAGGGCAGGCTGAATACGCGCGCGTGCCGAAGGCAAACGTGGGTCCCATCAAGGTGCCGGCGGTCCTTTCTGATGAGCGCGTGCTTTTTTTAAGCGACATTCTTCCGACCGGCTATCAGGCCGCACTCAACGCCGGCATCGGCCCGGGTTCGAGCGTCGTCATTTTTGGCGCGGGTCCGGTCGGCCTGATGTCCGCTGCGTGCGCGCGCATGCTGGGCGCGGAACGCATATTCATGGTAGACCATCACGACTACCGCCTGGCGTTCGCAAAGGAAACATACGGGGTGGAACCGATTAACTTCGACGAGGTCGATCCGGCCGAAATGATCATTCAGAATACTGATTTCCGTGGCGTCGATGCAGCCATCGACGCCATCGGCTTTGAAGCCAAGGGAAGTGCGATCGAGACTGCGATGACCAACCTGAAGCTGGAAGGCAGCAGCGGCAAAGCATTAAGGCAATGTATCGCAGCCGTGCGCCGCGGGGGGGCGGTCAGCGTGCCGGGAGTTTATGCCGGCTTCATACATGGATTCCTCTTCGGCGACGCTTTCGAAAAAGGGTTGACCTTCAAGATGGGGCAAACGCACGTACAGCGCTTCATGCCGGAACTACTGGGCCATATCGAATCGGGAAAGTTGCACCCGGAAGTCATCATTAGCCATAGAATGCCGCTGGCGAAAGCCGCTACCGGTTACGAGATATTCGATGAAAAAGAGGATGACTGCCGCAAAGTTGTGCTGACTCCATAAGTCATTTCTGCAAGACGCGGCCGGCCCGCAAAGGTACTCTCCTTCCTTAATCGCCGTGCCCGCAATCTCCGCCCAAAAAGACCTGCACGAGACTTTCGTCAGCATCCGCCCTTGCCTGAAAAGATAGACTGCACATCAGATATATCTAGCCGGCACCAAGGGAGGGGATTGTGACTTATAAAAAATCGGCTGCAAAACAGATAGCGCTTGGCAATGCGCGAATGATCATTTATTCAATTTATGAGTATCTGCATAAACATGACGGGGAGTTGCCGGAACGCATTGAACTGCACCCAAAAGTCATGAATGGATTTTTGAATGAATTGATGCGCGACTATCCGCGCTATTTCGAGGATTACACCGAGGAAGGCTATTTCCTCGGCATTCCGTTTGTTACGAGTGAAAGTTTTGATCGGCCAAGACTGATAAACCACGAGGGAAAAATCGAGTACCTTTGATGACCAGACCATGCCATGACACGTGGAAAACATGGTCGTCCCGAAAGATGCTCAAGCCTGGACCGCGCTCAACATCCCGGCTCCCCATTCACTATCTGCAGAGCGCTTCATAAGCCGCTTCGCGCAGAGTGCCCGGGACAATCCCGACTTTCTTTTGCATTCCCAGCGAACCGACAACCTCGCCCGTGGCTGAATAGAAAAAGGCTGACTTGATTTGTTGCGTTTTTTCCGAGCAGGATATCGAATACTGGGCTTTAAGGGACTTGACTTTCTTCCCCCCGATAATCTCGGTTTTTTTCAGGACGGCTTTCTCCCAAAACCGCACTAAACCGCCCCCTTTATGAAAAGAGCTTTTATCTACATAGAGGGCTTGTTTTTCAGACTCATCCACTTTTACCCAATCTGCTGCGTTTGCCTGGGTCGCCATGCATATGAACAGAAAGCAGAGCCTTTTCATATAGTGTCCTATCGCCGCCATTGGTTCCATTCTCTTGCGTCTGCATATGGTTCAGGTCGATAAAAATCAAAGATGCTGTCATATCCGACACAATTTGCCTGGTACCGGGAGCGATCCTGGCTGACTCTATCGTTGCAATAAGCCATCGCAAAAACATGAAGAACGGACTCGGACAATAAAAATCCGCTGGTACTTGTTGGTATTCAACGAAAGAATCCAAGACCTATCGCCATCAGACAACTTTGCATGGCATTGCAAGGGGCCTGAGCTATTTTTTTATGACACGGAAAATGCATTCTTAAATGCAATAGATGACATTAATCAACAATGCGGCAGCCCGACATTGACGCAAGTTGTGTTGTCAAAGGCAAATAATGGCAATATTGACAACGGATTGCTGAAGGTTTTCTACCGTTACGCAAAAGGCTGTTTTGGCAATATATCAAGATCTTAAGCAAGATCGAGAGCGTTCCAGTCTCGGGCAAATGCGGCAACTGGAAAAGCCGATGTTCGCACCTAAAACTTTTGCCGATGGAGCACGGGGAAATTATCCGGGCTTACTTGCAGCGATCCCGTGAAAACTGAAATATGGATCAAAGCGACATGAAAAACAGACAAAAGCGAATGGCCATCAACCTGAGCCTGAAGCAAGCAATTTGAATACAGCCACTACCGTAATCGACGCACTAGGCAAACTCTTTGCCCAGTCGTCCCTTTTATCCAAATAGATGGCCATTGAGTCACTAAGCGCACACATGGAATTATCAAACCGTAGGGAGGTACAAACAGTATGAATGGCATTCCGGATATAAACCAATGGCTCAGACAGGCCAAGAGATTGAATAAATTTATGGAGCACTTCCAGGAAAAACCCACCAAGGAAAGGCAAGAGGCCCTTATCAGCGAGATTGAAGCCTATGCGCACATTGCCGAGACAGGAGCAATGGAAATTCCAAAGGGCTATAGAAATTTTCCATAAGGCTAACGGACCCTCATATGAAAATGCCCCCAAGAAACTGCAAGGCTTCCTGGGGGCTTTCTCAACTATTAATCATGGAACCGTCTACAAGACTAGATCAGGTAGGTGCCTGATTCTTTTTTAGACTTTGTCGTTTTGGCGGATTTCTTTGAGGCCGGAGCTTTGGAAACCAACTCCAACTTGCCCTGATTATCATCTTCAAGATGAAATACTTTGGCAAATACTTTTTGTAGAATAGGAAACATCTGACTTGATACTACTTGAAGTAAAAAGATTCTTGATTGAACCTTGGGAGCGGCAAAAGGGTTGCGCCCGCTTACCCTTTAAATCCAACCGCGCGTATTCTTGGCGGAGAGGGTGTCCCCCATCTCTAGGTTGCATATTACATCATTTCATATCATTTACCTATAGCATCCATGCTGCCTGCAAGAAAGCTTGACGCATAATGCATCATTTAATATCATCTAATTTCATATTAATTGATGGGTAGTATGATGGGTAAGACAAAAGACAGCGAACTGGGCGCCCTTCACGTTTCCCGCTTAACCGAGCCGGGACATCATTTTGTCGGCGGAGTGTCCGGGTTAGCATTGCAAATTACGAAATCTGGGGCGCGCTCCTGGGTGTTGCGTACCATGATAGGTGGAAAACGCAGGGAAATGGGTTTGGGTGGTTATCCTTCTGTAACGTTATCGGCCGCCAAAGAATCTGCCCGCATTGCTCGCGACAAAATCAAAAACGGCATTGACCCTATCGAAGAAAGCCGCAAACTCAAAAGCGCACTTGCTGCCTCCCGCGCCGCCGCCCTCACCTTCGAGCAATGCGCCGCCGCCTACATCGCCGCCAAAGAGCCGGAATGGAAGAATGCAAAACACGGCGAACAATGGCGAAACACCCTGGCTACATACGCTTACCCCGTAATTGGAAAAGTGCTCGTCCGCGACGTGAATACGGCCCATGTAATGCGCATTCTAGAACCAATCTGGAATACCAAAACAGAAACCGCTACCCGGCTGCGCGGTCGCATCGAAAACGTGCTGGACTGGGCAGGAGCACGAGAATATAGGTCAAAAGATAACCCTGCTCGATGGCGCGGCCATCTGAATAAGCTGCTTCCCCAACCTTCAAAGATAGCAGAAGTGGAGCACCATAAGGCCCTGGACTACGAGGAAATAGGTTCGTTCATGGCGGAGTTGCGTGAGAAAGAAGGAATGGGAGCAAAGGCGCTTGAATTCCTTATTCTGACGGCTGTGCGGTCGGGTGAAGTACGCCTTGCCACTTGGGACGAGATTAATTTTGATAAGCGAACCTGGATGATTCCCGCTAGCCGGATGAAAGCCGGGAAGGAACATAAAGTGCCGCTGTCCGATGCAGCCATTGCATTGCTCAAAGCGCTGCCGCGTATCGATGGCAGCAATTACCTTTTCCCGAACACCAAGGGCGATCCTTTATCGGATATGACTCTTACTCAAGTTCTACGTCGTATGGGGAAAGATATATCCGTTCACGGTTTTCGCAGCACGATTACGGATTGGGCAAATGAGGAGACAAATATTCTCCCGGTTGTATCAGATATGGCGCTAGCGCATGCGATTGATGACAAGGTTAAAGCCGCTTATAGGCGCGGCGAATTGCTCCGAAAGCGCACATTAATGATGAAGCGGTGGGAGAAATATTGCGGGAAAGTAAGTCCATAAGCGACCTTAACACCGCAAAACAGAAAAATTGTGTAGCTGCTTGCGACGACACCATAAACAAAGCTGCGTATTCCTATCGAAGTTAGTTCTTAAGGGACGCAATGAACCCAATCGAAGAAATACCTCATTTGCGAAGCGCGTTCAGGCAAATGGATGGAGCGGGAAAAATGAATTTGGTTGCCCAAATGCGCGACGTTGCCATTAAATATTTTGAGCCGCTAAAAGCAAGAATTCAACGTCATCCGATTTCAGACCATGCGAGAGCGGCTTACGAAGCCAAGGGTATCAGCTTGAAATGGAACTTGGCCAATAATGCCGATGCTATAGCGTTCTCCTTTGCCGCCCGTGGATATTCAAAGCTTTCCGTGGCGCAGCGTAAATACTTCAATAGATACCTCGACCTTCTTAATATTTGTAGCCGCGCTTTGGAAGAAGAAACACTATCCGATATCCGGCAAGAAGCGGTTCTGTCCGCCTACCTAGCGCTGGATATTCCCGGTGTTGATATGGGCGAGAAGCAACGCAATAGCCAGACAGAAAATGCGAAAAACCCCCGGAGTGCCAAATTCGATAATGGTGAAACGCTCAACGGCAAAATTAAGCAACTGGCGAAAAACTATCCAAACGAATTTCCAATGGAGCTTTGGGAGAGATTTTGCGCGACCGTGGACGAATTGGCTTTTGATTGTGAAGTAATTAATGAAGACGTGGAAATCCCATATATCTGGTACAAGGCAAAAGACGGTAGCCGTCCAAGAACGATGAACTTTCAGACTTTCGGCCGGGAACTGAGCAAATGTAAAAAATAATGTGAAATTTCTTCTGTACGTAACGTGGTTACGTACAGAGTGGTTGGTTTAGTGGAGGCTCAACCTTTCATAAGGAGTCTCCAAATGGCACAGCAAACCACACCGATTCCCCCGGCATTACAACAGTTCGATTCACTTCCTGACAGCGCGGAAGTCCGTCTGCCGACGGTTTCTGCTATTTACGGCTGTTCTCCCGCCACGGTTTGGCGCAACGTCAAAGCCGGTCGCATCCCATCCCCCAGAAAACATTCTCTGCGCTGTACGACTTGGAATGTCGGCGAACTGCGCGCTGCCAAAGCGCGAATTGCGTAAGGAGAATGGGCATGAGCACAGACAAATTATTTTCCTGGCTGAACAAAAATGAAAAAACAGACGACGAAAACTGGCTTGATGAACTCGACTGGCTAGCTGCGCGCTTTTCCGGCTTGGGGATTGGCCCTGACCTCGCTTCAATGGGTTATTGCGAATTGCGGGGTCTTTATTGCTTCTTACGGCGTCAAGCAGGGGGATAGCATGGGCCGAAAGAGAAAAAATCAATTTACTGGCGGTTATCTTGCAGTCCCCCACGCCGTATTGAATAGTCAGGCATATCGCGGTTTGTCATATAAGGCCGTGAAATTGCTCATCGACATGGGCAGTCAGTTCAACGGTATAAATAATGGCGACTTGTGCATGGCATGGAAAATCATGAAACCACGCGGCTGGAAATCCGAAGAAACCTTGCATGCTGCCAAACGGGAACTGCTAGAAGCGGGATTCATTGCTGAAACCAGAAAAGGACGGCGGCCAAATCTATGCAGCCTGTACGGCATAACGTGGCTCTATATTAATCCGTCAGACAAATTTGACATCAAGCCGGCTGCGTTTCCATATGGCGCATGGGATAAAGGGAGGTGGCCGTGCTTGGTTTAAAAACAGATAGCCTGAAATTAACGTCCTTACTGCGATTGTCGTAGTCGTTATTTCAGGATAGCTACGATTTATAAGATATACCGGCTGGCATAACTACGGAATACGTAGCTATGCAGTGAATTATGGCTGGCTTCGTACTACCGCTATCGTAGTGCTTTATAGAAGTTACCATATGTACTCGGGATTATTTCAAAATATGGATGCGGCACGGATAGTACTCAGGTAGCAACCGTGTAATTTGGCAAAAACTTTCCTGGGATCAGTCGCGACTTTTTGCGATGCATTTTCCTGAACTAGATTTACATGACTGGCTCTATCCGTCTGAAATTTCAGAAAGGAAACAGAGATGACGACACAAAAACGCAAAACTCCTCCTCATGCATGGAAGCCCGGCGAGAGCGGCAATCCCAAAGGTAAGCCTCCTGGTTCAGGCGAACTTCAAAAGCTCCGGGCCGCGCTGGGAAAGCGCCTGCCGGACATTTTGCAGGCAATGACAGCAAGGGCGTTGGAAGGCGACCCGGTAGCTGCGAGGCTGATTTTGGAGCGCACCCTGCCCGCTTTAAAGCCAACGGAGCTGCCGCAGATAGTGAAGCTGCCCGATGGCACGCTGACAGAACAGGGGCGCGCCGTTCTGGCTGCCGTTGCTACTGGTGAGCTTGCACCAAGCCAAGGGGTCACGCTATTGGGCGCAGTCGGAGCGTTGGCGCGTATCGTTGAGATAGATGAACTGGAAGCCCGAATTTCCCTATTGGAGAACCGATATGCGATTAAATGAACGATTGAATCGACTGGAACGTGAAGCTGTTTCCGGCGAAAAAAAACTCAAACCGTTACCGCGTTCAGTGCCCGATGATGCAACCGACGAGGAAATGGATAAGATTCGGGCAGCTACTGGTTGCGATGTTTATCGCATATCCGAATTATGGGATTTATTTATATGAGATTTTCCTCCGCATGAGGCGGGTTTACCACCAGTCACTTCGCAAAATTCATCACACCGCTTCGGTTATGTCGGTAATTGCGCAGTCGATTTGCTGCTCTACATCTTTACCAACGCCCTCATGAATAACCAACGGCGGCAATGCATTTACGATTTTCATCGTTTCGAGACTAACCGTGATAACCAGCTGGAACAATTCAAGTGGGTAGCGTGCATTACCCATCGTTTCTATGGCCCAATCGTTGGCGTCGTTGACAATGCCGCTGTCATTGTCTAACTTGATGCGTTGGCGCTCCATCACCCATTCTAATGCAGGTCTACCACTAACAATATAATCATAGGCTTCGATGGGTATGCCAGTCATTGTAATTTTGTGGTTATAAACTACAGTGGTCTTATCATCAATATTCTTGGCCCCATCGGTTTTTTTGCCAAACTTCATTTTTTCCAACCGCAAATCTTCATCATTTAGCTTGTCTAACGTGAACTTGTCACCAACGTATTTAACTGGATAACGACGGGCCGATTCATAGTTAACGTGCAAATCACCAAGTTCTCGACCAGCTTTGGAGAAAACCCAAAAATCATTGTTAACTCCAACACACGGCAAGTGAGGTAATCCTTTTGTTAAATTATCAGCGAATCTATCAATATATTCAGGTGAATGTAATAAGCCATAAACGTAATAGAACACATCTTCTTTAGTAATAGTTTTATCACGATATGAATCTTGAAAATGCTTTAATCCACCTTCACTAATTCCATCTCTTCGATTTGAATCACTTATGGGAGGAGAATATTCATCATTATTATCAAATCGAAATAAATCGCTATCAGAAGGGATTAGTGATTTCGATTTTTTTTGGACAACATTCTCGTATATATAAAGAGGGAAACACTGTCCATTATCAATAAGTTGAAGATCAGGCAGAGTATCTGTCATTAATGCAGAAAAACGGCTTCTTGCTCCCACGCCACTGACACAAATTACACGATTTTTGGATTCATTGACGGGGAAGTAACTTGGCATTAAATGGCGTGTCCAATTCCAGTTGCTATTTGCATATACCCATGATTTATAAAATGGCCTATATATACCAATCCGAATATCTTCTTTAATTACTTGATATTTTTTTCCTTTGGATATTCCTGACTGAATATCAGTTGTCCACTTTATTTTTGTTTTATCTCTATTTAAGTGAATATCAATTTCTTTGCTATTAAAACCATTTAGTCGGACTAATTCATTATTATAAAAATCTATCATTTTATTGATGTTTATTATTAAAATAGATTTTGATAAGTTATAAACCCAAGGGTCTCTATTTGTTTTTATCCCCATGGAATAGCTATTAAATATTATTTCTGTATTTTTATTTTTTTTGTCGCCCATACTAATATACGATGAAAATTTATAATCTCGTTTGTTAATCCAATCATAATAATTATTAGGAGTTATAGTAGCCCATTCATTTTTTTTGCTAATTTCTTTGATAGAATGAAAATTTTTAATTATCTCTATCTTTTGAATCTTGCTTAATGAATTTCCAATGTCATGGTAAAAAATATTCCCACTATTTTTTTGATTAGGGTTTTTTACTAAAATAATGATGGCAATTCCGGTCATGCTTGCGCTATCAAATATATTTTGCCCCTCTTTCGCCTCTCCTTTACTGATTATGTTTTTTCGTATATCTCCGCGCAAATTAAAAATATGTAAGCTAGTGAATTCATCAGCAAGACATTTGCGCATCCCATCCATGGATGACCTATCAACAAATCCGTTTCCGCATACAAATCCTATAATGCCACTATTTCCAATTCTATCCGTTGCCCATCGTATAGCGCGGATGTAGGAATCATATGTTTTACTTTTCCCCATTTTAATTTTTGAATTGTTAACATATGTTTTTGATATGCGTTCATCCAATAATGGGTAGTTATAATTTCTATTGTTATCATTTTCATCGCCTTGACCAGCAGAATATGGCGGGTTTCCCATAATCACCCGAATATCTAAATTCTTTTGTATTTTGCGACGGTCGCTATTCGCCAGCATGATGTCGCTTATCAGGTCATCCTTTTCATGTAGCTGGAATGTATCTGTCAGGCAGATGCCATTAAATGGCTTATATTCGCCTCCGACAATGCTGTGATACACCGCTTCAATATTGATGGCTGCGATATAGTAAGCCAGCAGGACAATTTCATTTGCGTGAATCTGGCTGGCGTATCTTTTGGGCAAATCTTCCTTCCTAATTAGTCCGCTTTGCATCAAGCGGGTAATGAAAGTGCCAGTACCGGTGAAGGGGTCAATGATGTGGACGTTGTCGCTACCTAGGGTCTGGCCGAATTCGCTTTTTAGGATATCGTTGACACTGTGAATGATGAAATCCACCACCTCGACTGGCGTATAGACAATGCCCAGCCGTTCAGTCATCTTGGGAAAGGCGTTACGAAAGAATTTGTCGTATAGCTCAACAACAATTCGCTGCTTGCCGTCGGCATTCTCTATACCTTCTGCGCGCATCTTTACGCTATCGTAAAAGCGTTGGAGAGTGTCGGCTTCCTTTCCCAGATGATGCTCTTGTAGCACGTCCAACACGCCCTGCATAGCGAGCGAAATCGGGTTGTGCTTTGCAAAGCTGTAATCTTCAAACAGCGCATCAAATACCGGCTTGGTAATCAGGTGCTGGGCCAACATCTCGATTACTTCGGCATCGGTGATGCTGTCGTTCAGGTCGTCGCGCAATTCCGCCGCAAAAGCTGAAAATGCAGCACGTTCCTTTTCATTTTCCGGGCTTTCAATGATGGCGGTAATACGGGCAATATGGGTACGCGCAATTTTAGCAATATCGTTGGCCCAGTCTTCCCAGTGATGACGGTTGCCGCATTTCTGTACGACCTTGGCATAAATGGCGCGCTCTATTTCCCCGATTTCAAATTGCAGTTCAGCCTGAGTGTCAGTACTGGGCTGCCTTACCGGCTCGCCGATGGTAAAGCCGCCTTTGCCCGCCTGTTTGTTGCTGGTTCCTTCAGTCTTTTCAGCTTTCTTCGTTATCTTATCGGTAATGGCAATGATTTCCATTTTGGATTTATCATTACCAATCAGGTCGAGCTTGTTCACCATCGCATCAAAACGGTCGTCGTGCGAGCGCAAGGCTTGGAGTACCTGCCAGACCACTTTATAGGTTTTGTTGTCATTCAAGGCTTCATGCGCCTCTACGCCAGCCGGTACCACCACTGGCAGGATAACGTAGCCGCGCTTTTTCTTATAGCCGATCGCTTTGTCTTCCGCATTGCGCATGACCCGGCCAACAGACTGAACCACGTCAACTTGTGAATTGCGAGGAGTCAGGAAAATCACCGCATCCAGTGCGGGTACATCCACGCCTTCCGATAAGCAGCGAACATTGCTGAGAATGCGGCAGGTGTTTTCAGGCGGTTCGGCTTTTAGCCACGTCAGCTTTTCTTCTTTTTTGCCAGCGTTCATGCTGCCATCAACGTGCTCGGCTTGGCAGGCAAGCCTTGCAACGGTTTCGAATTCCTCTTGCTCTTGATATGCCTCGACCACGGACTGGAACATGCTGGCAATGTTCTTGGAGCTGACCTTGTGTGTTTTCGCGGCCTTTTGCACTTCGATGACCTGGCAGAACGCAACAGCGCGGCGCATTGGGTCAGAATCACCAATAAGGTCGTCTTGCGTGCCTTGTTTTGCCAGCGCCTTCCAGCAACCGACTATCTTGGCTGCATCATCCACTTTGAGCTGGTTATTTTCATCGGCTAAAAGCCCTTGCAATCGGCGGCTCACATGGGCTTCATCAATCGACAAAACGATAACCTTGTAATCGACCAGAAGGCCGCGCTTGACCGCTTCCGAAAAGGTGATAACGAACAATTCCTTGCCGAACATCGCTTCGTCATCCATCGAACACAGCGTCACTTTATCTTTTTCCGCGCTGGCTTTTGCATTGTCGCCGTAAATGCGCGGCGTAGCGGTCATATAAAGCCGTTTTGCGGCCCGAATAAATTCCGCATCGTGCACTTTAACGAAGTTGCTTTCATCCTCGTCATCGAAAGTCGCGCCAGTGGTGCGGTGCGCTTCATCGCAAATAATCAGGTCAAAATCACCGAGTCCAAATTCCTTCTGCGCCTTATTGATGACGCCGATGGAGTGATACGTCGAAAATACGACGCTCATGTGATGACCGTCGTGCCGCTTAGCCATTTCCAGTGCCAGCCGTGACGGTTCGGTGGTGGCGGGATAGCGCAACTCGTGAGCGAAAGTCTGCACTATATCGTCATCTTTTTTGCGCTTGTTGCCGACATCGCTATCCGAGCATACGGCAAAGCTGTGCAGCGGAGTATCGCTTTGCTGCGTCCACTCAGTGAGTGTTTGCGATAACAACGAAAGGCTCGGCACCAGAAACAAGACGCGCTTGCCTGCCCCGGCCAGCTTCTCGGCAATTTTCAAGCTGGTGAAAGTCTTTCCCGTGCCGCACGCCATAATCAGCTTGCCTCGGTCGGCGCTTTCTAATCCGCTCTCAACCGCTGCAAGTGCCAGTTTTTGATGGTCGCGGATTAAATTTTTCTTTTTGAATATCGGTGTCTGGTCAGGCTGGTATTTCGCCCAATCAATCTGACTATTTTCCAGGTCGTTTAGGTCAATCTTGCTGACCGGTGGGTGCTGATTTTGCAAGGCATCGTCGGCATGCTCACTCCAATTGTTGGTAGTGGCGATAATGATGCGATGTGAGAATGTCTTTTTGCCAGACGCCGTAAAGAAGCTGTCAATATCGGCTTTTTGTACCCGATAATCTTCCGCATAAAACTTGCACTGAATCGCGTGGTATTCCCCTGTGCCTTGCATTTGTGCGACCAAATCAATGCCCGTATCACGCGCATCCAATCCTTGCTCGATGGCCCAGTCTGCGTAACGCCAAACCTTCTGGTACAGGTCGCGGTAGGTAGCTTCATTGCGCAGATACGTGCAAATCAAGTCTTCAAAGTAGGTGCCTTTTTCGCGTTCGGTAACAGAGGCTTGTCGGTAGGTGGTTAGCAGCGTTTGCAGTGCGGTCATGTTGTTGTGCGTTTGCGAGATGTACTGGTTTAACAGCAATTGGAAAGTCAACCGTGCAGGCAAAATGCTCATGGGCGCGCATTTTGCATATTGGCAAGTATATTAAACTAAGGGAACCTTTCGGAGTGGGAACTTTTTTGGAGTAACAAGCCTCCGGCAGTTGAATGGGCATCACCTTGCCAAGCAGGAGGCTGCTCTGTGTTGACCTATGCGTTAGGAGAAACTGCCGAGGTCACGCTAAGCCGCGCTCGTGCGCAAGGGCTTAGGGGCGACTTTATAGTGATGAGCGAAGTTCCGCCGCCGTATACAACAGGCAGTTCCTTCTGAGTTTTAATGTCGCGGAATGTATCGACCAGAAGAACAAATGCCGCATCTTCATAATGACAGGTAATAAAAAACTTTTTTACACTTTACTTTTGCCATTTCCTCAGCACTAAATCAAGATAATTTGTTTCGAGGCTTCAATAGTGTCACTAAGACTGTAAGTTTTATTATTTCGTCTGACAGTGCCATCCTTTGAAGTAATGATTATATTTTTAGAGGTATGCAACTGACGCGTTGCCTCCATCAAGTGATCTTCGGCGGCAGTGGAATTGGTGACACAACTTTTAAATAGCTCGGCTAGCCGGATAGGCTCATCAAGTTGAAAGACGGCTTGGCCGAAGTATTCATGTACTCCATTGATGCATGCGTCTCTTGAACCAGCCCCTGAAAACTCAAAAGTTTGCTGCTTGGTATATTCGGTATCCTTATTCGTATTGTAGCCAAGCGTAAATCTGCCCGGTTCCAGTTCATGCCCAAATTCCGTGGCATTTTCCCAATGCAACGCCTTCATAACGGCATGTGCACGATATTCATTTGACAAATGGATTAGCCAATAACCCCAAGAGTTTGATCCTTTTGGTTTAACAAAAAATAGGGTCATAAATTTCGCGCCAGTTTCGCGTCGAATACCGTAAGCAATATGCCGCTGTAATATTTGACGCCACTCCTGTTTCTGGGTGACTTTAAGTGATTTCAGTTCAGCCCACGGGATGTATTTATCCAGCCCAATGTTTTCTAGTGATTTGCGATTTGAAGCATGGTCTGATAAAAACGTAGTCATGTTGTCTACGTTGAACGTCATGACAATTTCCGCACCATTAAGAGTACGTAAAATGTTCGATATTTGAGGGAGAGGTATGTCTTTGTAGCTGTATTGGTCAAGTATAAAAAGTGCATGCTCACCCATTTTGCGTTGCTGAATCTTTTGGATGAGGTATGGAAGTGATTGAAGAAAATCGCTGGTGATAACTTCTGCTTGCCTGTAATCAATCAGATCGATGGCGTTTTCATCGAGTCTTGCAGAAAGCCAATGATCCAAATACCCAGTTGTGTCCGGCAGAATATCAATGAATGAATAATCGACATTAATATTGCGTGGAATTCGCCGATCCAGATTGAGTAACATCCGAGCTTCGCGCACGGCACGCATCATTAAAAGGGGGGAGCCGTCCACAACCTGCCCGTCTTCGGTCTGGTAACAACCTCCTCCACAAAATCCATCAATTATGGAAAGACGTAGCTCTGGAATATGCGCAGGCGCCATCAGGGTCAACACATATCGTCTGACGTACTCTTCGACGATTTCATGTTTCGTTTGACTGTGCCGTTCAATACGTGGCGGCGGGTAACCAATTTTCCAGAAATATTTATCGTCGGACATTTATCTCTATTGTTGTATTAGCGGCATCTCATTCCAGGTACGACCATTCAACTCACGTCCGTTTTGCTTCTTTGCTCTCTTTTTACCATCAGCCCCCCATCCACCCCATTGCTTGAAGAAAAAAGCAACATTAGCAGACTCGCACTGCTCACGGATGTTGTCCACCCACTCCGGTTTCATAAGACGCGCTTTGGGGCCAGATTCGCCGCCTACGATCACCCAATGTATGCCGGTTAAGTTGAGCTTACCAATATCGTCCAGCAATGGCTCAACCGAGAGAAAACGGATAGATGCACTAACATTTCGAAGATGGTCAATTCTGGGCACTCCATGTTTCTGATCCTCAACCGACACGCCTATCCAGGCATTGGGAGGTGCTGCTTTGCTTTGAAAATATTCCGCCATCCGTGCACTACGCTTGGTTAATATTTGGAAAGTATGTTGCTTTGCTTGAGTAATAACATCAAATACTTGGTCAATATAGAAAAATGGCACATTTTCGTGAAACAAGTCCGACATCGAATTAACAAAATAAGTTGTGGGAGTTTTACGTTTTATCGGGTCTTGAAGCCGTTGCGGCAATAAATTAAGCTTAAATCCGTTCTCGTAACCCGGCGTCTTCATGGCTTTTAAGCGAGCAGCCATTCCTTCGGCGTAACAGTGTTTGCATCCGGGTGATATTTTGGTGCATCCAACAGTCGGGTTCCAGGTTTGTTCTGTCCATTCAATTCGGCTGATAGTTGCCATCCGTTACTCCTTCTCATTCCTTTCGCGCTCTACAATTACCTCATAGTTAACGCGCAGATCCATTAGCGTCCGACTCATGCGTTAGTGGGATTCTGGCTCATGTTTCTAATTTGGAACTATATGGTACATATTTCCTACATACAAGCGAAATAATTATCAATGCGACAAATCTCTGCCAAATCGATTTTTCCCATTAATTTAAAGTGAATACTACTCCGAAGGTCGAGGTCGGATTGAGAATTGTCATCAAATTCAAAACACCCTGCCCCTACAATTCTTCTTGTTACGTCTGTTCCTCAAAGCGGCGGCACCTACATAAAGGTTAGCCATGCAAACCAATATTAAAACCGGACTTGTCATTGGTTCTTCTCTTTTTATAATCGCCTGTTCGTCACCCGGTACGATTCGAAAAGAAAAGCCGGATTATGAGTTGACGAGTGGAAAATCATCAAAAGAAATTGCTGTTTGCATTGCCGACCTATGGGAAAACAGTGGATGGTTTGGGTCTGGCCTTCAACCGGTTCTCATGCGGCCAACCGATAAAGGTCATACCGTATCAAAGAATAACCATACAGGCGGAATAGCCTTCCTCGTCGATATCGATGATACCAGCACAGGGTCAACTACCAAGCTCTATAAAGGCGGAGTGATTGGATACGGAAAATATCTAGAAGCTGTTCGTTCTTGCCAAAATTAATTTTGAATGCATGTGCAGTCCGTTGCCTGACCGCTCATTTAAAAATTGATGGGTAGATTGATGGGTAGAATAAAAAAACGCCCCGAAAGGCGCTATTTTATTGGTCTTATGGCGGAGAGGGTGGGATTCGAACCCACGGTACCTTGCGGTACGCCTGATTTCGAGTCAGGTACATTCGGCCACTCTGCCACCTCTCCTATTCGTATATCGCTTCCCGATACAAGCCAGGCCGCGCTCACGAAAGCGTCAAATTATAGCAGAGAAAAATCGGTTCCGGCACATCAATGGAACAAGTGGTTAGCGGACAATCGGCCGGTCGCTTATAATTCTCCTTTGCTTCTTATTTTTTGCTCATTCTGATTGATACTTCGATGGCAGCCATACTCATTAAAACCGCGGACGAAATCATAGGCACCCGAAAAGCGTGCCGGCTCAGCGCAGAGGTGCTGGATTACATAGCCCCTTTCATCAAGGCCGGAACCACTACCGGTGAAATCGACCGCCTGTGCCACGAATACATGATCAATGTGCAGGGTTCTATTCCTGCGCCGCTAGGTTATTGCCCTCCCGGCTACAAGCCTTATCCCAAGGCCACCTGCACTTCCCTCAACGATATCGTATGCCATGGAATCCCCGGCGATAAAATCCTGAAGAAAGGGGATGCGCTAAACCTAGACATCACCATAATCAAGGACGGCTTCCACGGCGACACCAGCCGCATGTTCTTCGTCGGCGAACCGTCGATTCTGGCTAAAAGGCTCTCGGATATCACTTACGAATGCATGTGGCTCGGCATCATGCAAGTCAGGCCGGGCGGTTACCTGGGCGATATCGGCCATGCAATTCAACAGCATGCGGAGAAAGCCGGCTACAGCGTCGTGCGCGAATTCTGCGGGCATGGCATCGGAAGATCCTTTCATGAGGAACCGCAAGTTCTCCATTACGGTCGTCCCGGAACGCTTGCGCAGATGGCTCCCGGAATGATCTTTACAATCGAACCGATGATCAACGCCGGCGGCCGCGACATCCGCGAGATGGGCGATGGATGGACCATCAAGACAAAGGATCGCAGTCTCTCTGCGCAGTGGGAACATACTGTACTGGTAACCGAAACCGGCTATGAAGTGCTGACCGTGTCTCCGCATATGCCCCCGCCCCCGTCTTTTGTGACAACGCCCGCAACGCAAGCTGCGGCCAACTGAAAAGTGGATACGCTGGCTTTTCGTTTAAAGGAGCGCCTGAATGCCGAGCGCCAGGCGGCTATCGCCGAGTTCCAGAAAAATGAAAAGCCCGAGCAGCTGTTAAAAAAGCTGAGGCAAAACGTCGATGCCGCGTTGACCGAGGCATGGAAGGCCTTTCTCATGCCTCCCGGCAATAGCCTGGTTGCGGTCGGCGGTTACGGCCGCGGAGAATTGTTCCCCTATTCCGATGTCGATGTATTGATACTGCTGCAAGAAATCCCAAATACGGAGATGCAGCGCAAGCTGGAAGCGCTTATTCAGCTTTTCTGGAATCTTGGCCTCGATATAGGGCACAGCATTCGCACGATCGACGAGTGCCTGAGCGAAGCAGCCGCGGATATCTCGGTGCAGACCTGTCTGCTTGAAGCGCGTCTGGTCACCGGAAACCGCAGCCTGTTGAAGCGGCTGCAGAAGCAATATGACATTGCAATGAACGCACCGGCATTTTTCCAGGCGAAAACCCTGGAAATGCGCCAGCGCCATCTAAAGTACGAGGACACTCCCTACAGCCTGGAACCGAACTGCAAGGAAAGCCCCGGCGGACTACGCGACCTGCAAGTCATCTTATGGGTAGCCAAGGCTGCCGGGCTGGGAAATTCCTGGCGCGAGCTGGCGACGCACGGCTTGATTACGCCGTCCGAAGCAACGCAGTTGAAGCACGAAGAAAACGTGTTCAAGGACATACGGATTCGCTTGCACATTCACACCGGGCGAAGAGAGGACCGTCTTGTATTCGACGTGCAGATGCCGGTTGCAAAGACCTTCCACTTCATGAAAGGCCAGGTCGAACTGGATGCCCGCAGGGCAAGCGAATTCCTGATGCAGCGCTACTACCTGGCGGCGAGGGCGGTAACGCAGTTGAATGCGATTCTTTTGCAGAACATGGAGGCGCAGTTATTCCCGCAACCTTATCAGCCCATAAGAATCAACGAGCGCTTCAACGAGGTGAACAACCTGCTCGACATAGCCGAGGAGGACACGTTCGTCAAAACGCCTTCGGCCATGCTGGAAGTGTTTCTTCTCCTGGCTCAGCACCCTGAACTGAAGAATATGACGGCAAGATCGCTACGTGCGCTATGGCACGCGCGGTCCGGCATCGATGCCGATTTTCGCCAGGATCCGCTCAACCGGGATTTATTCCTGAAGATCATACAGGCGCAGCACGGTGTCACGCATGCCCTGCGCAAAATGAACCAGATGGGCATTCTCGGGCGCTACCTGCCCAATTTTCGCCCGATCATCTGCCAGATGCAGCACGACCTGTTCCATCAATATACGGTCGACCAGCACATATTGATGGTCGTCGGGAACCTGCGCGGCTTTACCCTTCCCGACCATGCGCACGAATTTCCATTCTGCAGCCGGCTGATGGCGAATTTTGCCCGCCCATGGCTGCTCTACGTCGGCGCATTGTTTCACGATATCGCCAAGGGACGCGGCGGCGACCATTCCATACTGGGCGCGCCCGATGCGCTTGATTTCTGCAGACAGCACGGGCTGAACGCCGAAGATACGGAACTGGTTGTCTTCCTGGTCACTTATCACCTGACCATGTCCGCCGTAGCGCAGAAGAAGGATTTGTCCGACGAAAAGACCATTCAGGATTTTGCGGAACTGGTCAAGGACGAGCGCCACCTTACCGCCTTGTATCTGTTGACCGTAGCCGACATTCGGGGCACCAGCCCCTTGATATGGAATGCATGGAAAGGCAAGCTGCTGGAAGATTTGTACCAGATGACGCTGCGCGTACTGGGCGGCGAGATCCTGTCCGCCGACCGCGAACTGAAGCAGCGACAGGAAAAAGCACTTGCGAAATTACGTCTTTACGGTCTGCCCGACACGGCCAAGGAGCCGTTATGGAAACAACTCGATGCGGCTTACTTCCTGCGCCATGACGCATCCGACATTGCCTGGCAGACCCGGTCGCTGTATTACCGCATCAATGCCGACCAGCCTATAGTGAAATGCCGTCTGTCTCCTATTGGCGAAGGTCTCCAGGTGACCGTGTACGCCAAGGACCGGCCCGACCTGTTCGCTCGGATATGCAGTTATTTCGACCGAAAGAATTTCAGCATTCTGGACGCAAAAATTCATACTACCCATCATGGCTACGCGCTTGATACGTTCCTGGTTACGGAACAGACATTTGCAAAGAGCTACCGGGACATCATCAATCTGGTCGAGCACGACCTGACTGAAGCCCTGCAGTCGCAGGATCCGCTGCCTGCGCCTTCGAAATCCCGGCTGTCGCGGAAATCGCGCACCTTTCCAATCACTCCTGTTGTGGATCTGCGGCCCGATGCGCGCGGCGACTACTATCTGCTGTCGGTTACCGCCAACGACCGCACCGGCCTCCTCTATTCGATAGCAAAGGTGCTGACGCAATACAAGGTCAACCTGCATACTGCAAAGATCATGACGCTGGGGGAGCGCGTCGAAGACGTGTTTATCGTGGATGGCGAAGCCTTGCAAAATTCACGCACCCAGATTCAAATGGAAACCGACCTGCTCGATGCCTTGCGGATCTGACAGGTTCCCCATGCTTTTCTTACCTCACTAATATAATTTCTTTTCGCAAATGACTGAACCAATCCGATTATCCAAACGCATGTCCGAACTGGGCCTTTGCTCGCGCCGCGAAGCGGACGAATGGATCGAACGCGGCTGGGTCCGCGTCGATGGAAAGATCGTATCAGTACTGGGAAGCAAGATTTTGCCGCACCAGAAAGTAACGGTCGAACGCCAGGCCAGCGCCGAGCAATCGAAACGGGTCACCATACTGATCAACAAGCCGATGGGTTATGTCAGCGGGCAAGCCGAAGATGGCTACACGCCGGCGATCGCGCTGGTCAATGCGGAAACCCGCTGGAGCGAGGACACCGCTGCGGAGCGCTTTCATCCCACGCAACTGCGCAGCCTGGTTGCTGCCGGCCGCCTCGACATCGATTCGGTCGGGCTGCTGGTTCTGACTCAGGACGGCCGCGTTGCCAAGAGGTTGATCGGCCAGGATACCGAGATTGAAAAGGAATACCTGGTACGGGTGCAATACACCAAGCCGGGCCGTTTGCCGGACGAGCAGATGAAGCGGCTCAACCACGGCCTGTCACTGGACGGCAAGGCGCTTTTGCCGGCAAAAGTACAATGGCAGAACGACGATCAGCTGAGTTTTGTGCTGCGCGAAGGAAAAAAACGGCAGATACGGCGCATGTGCGAAGCAGTTGGCCTGAGGGTGCTGGGATTGAAGCGTGTCCGGATCGGCCGCATCGCGTTGGGCGACCTGCCGACCGGGCAGTGGCGTTACCTGAGTCCTAACGAACAGTTTTAGTCTTGCCGCAAGAGTTGGCCGACGGCTGCTTGGACATCTGTCAGAGCAAATGACGGCTTGAACGGCAGGGCCGGCCGTGCAGGGCGTGACCCTGCCCTGCGGTCGAAAAACGAATCAGGCCTATTCTTCCGGCACGTCCAGGGACAGCGCATCCACGTAGCCCAGGCGCGAAATGTCCGGCATCCGCATCGGGTACAGAACGCCGTTCAGGTGGTCGCATTCATGCTGGACTACGCGCGCATGAAATCCATCGGCATCGCGGCTGACTCGGTTGCCATACTGGTCGAACCCTTCGTAATGCAGCTTCGACCAGCGCGGCACGACGCCGCGCAGTCCCGGAACGGACAGGCAGCCTTCCCAGGCTTCGTCAATTTCATCGGTCAGCGGCGTGATTACCGGATTGATCAGGATTGTCCGCGGCACTTCGAGCGCGCCGGGATAGCGCGGATTGTTTTCGAACCCAAAAATAACCAAACGCAACGAGATGCCTATCTGAGGAGCGGCAAGGCCCGCGCCATCAGCGGCATGCATCGTGTCGAACATGTCAGCGATCAAAGCATCCAGTTCGGGCGTGCCGAACTCGGTAACCGGTTGCGACTGCTGTAACAGCAGCGGATCCCCCATTTTAAGAATCGGCCTTATGCTCATCTTTCCCTCGTGTTCAACTCGTCAATGTATTCGCTGAATTCATCTTTCAGTTCCGGATGCTTCAATCCGATAGCCACGGTCGCCTTCAGGTAACCCAGCTTGGAGCCGCAATCGTAACGCCGGCCATGGTAGTGGTAAGCAAGCACCGGCTCATTCTTCATCAGCTCGGAAATGCCGTCGGTAAGCTGGATTTCGCCGCCCGACCCCCTGCCGAGAGCCGCCAAGTGGGGAAAGATGCTGCTGTTAAGTATGTAACGCCCAACCACTGCCAGCGTCGAAGGGGCCGCTTCCGGCGTCGGCTTTTCCACGATGGCGTTGACCCGGTCCAGCCTCTCGCGGTATGGAGACACTCCAACCACCCCATATTGCCTGGTCTCCGAGCGGGAAACGTTAAGCACCGCCATCATGCTGGCTCCTTCGCGGGAATATATTTCAGTCATCTGCGCCATGACGCTCGGGCGGCCTTCCTTCACATCCATGAAATCGTCGGCCAGCAGCACGGCAAACGGCTCGTCGCCGACTACCGGACGGGCGCACAACACCGCATGCCCCAACCCGAGCGGCTCAGACTGGCGGATATAAATGCAGTTAACGTGCTTCGGAATAATGTTCTGGATAAACTCCAGCAGCTTTACCTTGCCCGCGGCTTCCAGTTCGGTTTCGAGTTCGTAAGCCTTGTCGAAATGGTCTTCGATCGCCCGCTTGTTGCGTCCCGTTATGAAAATCATCTCGGTAATGCCGGCCGACACCGCTTCTTCGACCGCATACTGAATCAGAGGCTTGTCGACGATCGGCAACATCTCTTTGGGCTGCGCCTTCGTCGCCGGCAAGAATCGACTTCCAAGACCGGCCACCGGAAAAACAGCTTTTCTAATCTGTCTCATGAGTTATCAGTTCCAAAAAGTTATTTTCATCCAATATGGTAACGCCTAAGTCGTTTGCTTTCCGCAGCTTGCTGCCCGCTTCCTGACCCGCGACAACATAATCCGTTTTTGCAGATACGGAACCGGCGACCTTGCCGCCGGCGGCGCGAATCAATTCGGTCGCCTCTTCCCTCGTCAAGGTGGGCAGTGTGCCGGTCAGGACCAGGGTCTTGCCCCGCAATGGTTGCGCCTTGCGAACCGGCCTGATGCTTTCCTGCGGGCTCACGCCCACATCGAGCAGTTGATCGATCAAGGCGCGGTCCTGCGGATCGGCCAGAAATTGCGCAATCGAATGCGCCACAACCGGCCCGACATCGGGTACTTCCAGCAATTGCTCTTCGCTCGCGTTCAACACGGCATCAAGCGTGCCGAAATGGTCAGCCAGCGCCTTTGCGGTCGATTCCCCAACATGCCGTATGCCGAGCGCAAACAGAAAACGGGCCAGCATGGGCGATTTGGAGTTCTTCAATTCATCAAGAAGATTGCGCGCCGATTTTTCTCCCATGCGGTCCAGCCCGGCCAGGACGGGAAGATCCAGGCGATAAAGGTCGGCGGCAGTCGCTATGAGCTTTTTTTCGACCAGCTGGTCTATCAATTGTTCCCCGAGCCCATCGATGTTCATCGCCTTGCGCGACGCGAAATGCTGCAAACCGCTTTTTTTCTGCGCCGCGCATTTTACCCATCCGCCCGAACAGCGTGCAACAGCCTCGTCTTCAAGCCGGGCAATCGGCGAGCCGCATACCGGACATAGCGAGGGCATGACGAACTCGCGCGCATCCGCAGGCCTTCTTTCAGGCACATTGGCGACAACTTCGGGAATGACATCCCCGGCCCGACGCACGATGACAGTGTCCCCAATGCGGATATCCTTGCGCCTGATCTCGTCTTCATTGTGCAGGGTTGCATTGGTCACATTCGCGCCGCCGACGAAAACAGGGGCAAGCCGCGCCACCGGAGTGATTGCACCGGTGCGTCCCACTTGCACTTCTATATCCTGCACGACCGTCAGCGCTTCCTGAGCGGCAAATTTGTGCGCAATGGCGAAGCGCGGCGCGCGGGAAGCAAAGCCGAGCTTTCGCTGATCCTCAAGATGGTTGACCTTGTATACGACGCCGTCTATGTCGTAAGGCAAGTCTTCGCGCTTGTCGCCGGTCCTGCGGAAGAAATCGAGCAGGCCGTCGGCGCCAGACACCACTGCGCGCTCGCCGCATACCGGAACTCCGAGCTTCTCATACCAATCGAGTAGCCCGGCATGCGTTGCCGGCATGTCCGCGCCTTCAAGCAGACCGATGCCATAGGCGAAAAACCGCAATTTGCGTTGTGCCGTAATGCGCGCATCAAGCTGGCGCAGGCTGCCTGCCGCCGCATTGCGCGGGTTGGCGAATTCCTTCTGCCCAGCCTTGATCTGCCGGGTGTTCAGTCGAGCGAAATCCGACTTGAACATCAGCACCTCGCCCCGAACGTCGAGCACTGAAGGCGGATGGGAAGCATGCAAACGCAGGGGAATACCAATGATCGTGCGAATATTGGCCGTAACGTCTTCGCCGGTGGCGCCGTCACCGCGCGTAGCGCCGCACACAAAGACGCCGTTTTCATAGCGCAAATTGACCGCCAGGCCGTCGAACTTGAGTTCAGTCGCGTATTCGACCCGTTCCACTTCCAAGCCTTCCCTGGCACGCCGGTCGAAAGCGATGATTTCCTCATCCGTAAACCCGTTGTTCAGCGACAGCATCGGAATGGAATGAACCACCGGCGCAAACTGCGACACGGGCTGGCCGCCCACCCGATGGGTGGGAGAATCGGCAGTCACCAATTCCGGGTGCGCCTCTTCAAGGCTTTGCAGCTCACGGAACAGCTTGTCGTATTCGGCGTCCGGTATGGTCGGCGCATCCAGAACGTAATAGGCATAGTTGTGCCGGTTCAGTTCTTCTCGGAGCGAGGCTGCGCGCGCTTGGAGATTGCGGCGACTGGCGTCGCTTGAGGCATCTCCATCCTGAGCGGAGTCGAACAGGTTCGATTGCATTACCGAACGAACAGCCGCAGCGCCCGATTCGAGCCCGCAGGTATCTCCGCGGCCTGCATTTCCTGATAAAACTCGTTGACCTGTCCGCCGATCTCCTCCAGAACGGCATCGGACAATGGCTGTCCGCCGTCATCGACCAGCGTGCCATCGAGCCTCTGGCACAACGATTTTGCGCAGGCAACCATTGCAGCGTAACCGCCGCTTTGGGGAGCAGCGCACGGAACATCCAGCAGAAGCGTCAGGAGCAACGTATTTTCCGAGGCTGGCGTGACATTGGTCGACAGGAAATAAAGGATACCGCCTTCGCCGTCCTGCATGACGAAATTGCCGTCCGGACGCAAATCGAACCCCTGCCGCTCCAAGGCGGTAATAATGGTTGTAAGGGCCCACGGCGCGCCTTTCGAGCGGACATTGACGCTCAGTCTTGCATCGTGATCGGAAACGAATTGATACAAGGTTCTGGCAGCTTGCATCACCTGCAGCATATCCGGCACGTCAGGCTCCGCAGCGATGCTGTCGGCTATCTGGCGCAGCCGCATGACCAGTTCGGAATATTCCAGTTCGTTCAAGGCTCCGCTTCGGTTGGCAAGCTGAACCCCTGCCTGCAGCTTCGTATAGATGCCGCCATGCGCAATGACCTGCCATTCCCCGTCACTGCCCTGCATGCCTTCTGCCAGACCGATATAGCTAACCGGCTTGTTGCCGATGTGACGCAGCGATTGCAGCATCGGCAGAATTTTTTCGCCGCGCAACAGCTCTTCCGGTTCCAGCGGAATGATGCAGTCGATACTTGGATCGAGCGGCAACTCGCGAAGCGGCGGCGCACTTTTGGTTTCTGCCGCCCCTTCCTGCGAGAACACCGGTTCCGTCCGTCCGGACAAGGCAGTTTCAAGGCCTGACAGCCCTGTGTCGAATGTCGGTTCCTGGCGTTCGCCGAGCGCCTCTTTCGCCGTGGGCGGCGTCATCAGCACGTCGTCGGGGCCGCTGGAAAACGCGCGCTCGACATTCTTGCGAACCTTGTACTCATGCCATTTGTTGTACGCGACGACGCCGACGACAATCGCGCCCCCAATACCTATCAAACTCGTCTGCAGATCTGTCATGCTGCATGCACCTCGGTAGAAAACTCCATTGCGGACTGAATATCCACAACAACAATACGTGAAACCCCTTGCTCCTGCATTGTGACGCCAATAAGTTGTTCTGCGATCTCCATTGCAATTTTATTATGCGAAATAAACAGAAATTGTGTTTTTGCCGACATGCTTCTTACCATTTTGCAGAAACGTTCGGTGTTGGAATCGTCCAGCGGCGCATCCACTTCATCCAGCAGACAGAACGGAGCCGGATTGAGCTGGAACAGCGAAAAAACCAGCGCGATCGCCGCCATTGTCTTTTCACCGCCGGACAACAAGTGAATGGTAGCGTTTTTCTTGCCCGGCGGCTGCGCCATCACCTGCACGCCGCAGTCGAGAATTTCGTCGCCCACCATTGTAAGCCGCGCCTGCCCGCCGCCAAAGAGGAGCGGAAACAATTCTCCGAAGTTCCGGTTGACGTTGTCGAAAGTATCCTGCAGCAAGGCACGGGTTTCCCGATCGATACGGCGTATGGCGTCTTCAAGCGTATTGATCGCTTCGGTCAGATCCTTGTTCTGCGCCTCCAGGAAGTTCCTGCGCTCGCTTGCCTGAGCCAACTCGCCCGGCGCGGCCAGATTGACCGGCCCGAGATCGTCGATCGCAGCGGCGATACGCACCGCTTCCGCCTGCAAAAATGCCGGCTTCATGCCTGAATGCAGCTTTCCGGCAAGCGCCGCCTCGTCTGCTTGCCCATCTGCAAGCTGCTGAGCGTAGCGCTCGACGTTGAGACGCGCGGCCTGCTCCTTAAGCTGCAGCGCGACAATCTTGTCGCGCTGCGGCTGCAAACTCTGCTCCGTCTGCATGCGCTGCTCTTCTGAACGGCGCAACTGGTGCGAGATATCGTCCAGTTTTTGCCGCAGTTCGCCCATGACGCGCTCCTGCTCCATGCGTTTCTCAAGCAGGCTTTGAAGATTCTCGCGCGCAAGCTGATCATCCAGTTCCTGCAATTCCAATTGCCCCTGCTCCAGACTGCCCGCCAGCTGCGCAGCTTGTTCCTGTGCGGTTTCGATATGACGCTGCAGTTCGCCTATGCGATTGCGCAGCGACTTTTCAGCAAAGCCCGCTTCCTGCGCGGCACGCTCGTATTCGCGCAATCGTTGACGCGCATCGGCCAACTGCAGCTCCTTCGCCTGATGGTCGAGTTGCGTCCGGCTTTCACTTTCCTGCAGTTGAGCGAGCACGGCATCGAGTTGCTCGAATTTCTCTTCCGCTTCTCCCATGCTCTGCCGGTGTTCCGCTTCCTGCTCTGCAATTTCAGCGAGCACGGCTTCGATCTGGGCGCCACGTTGCTGGGAGCGCTCGCGCAACTCGTTCTGCTTCAGCACCTGTATCTGCAACGCATGCAACGCCTGCGTCAAGGCATTGATGCGTTGATGCGCATCTTGAATCTGCCGCGTGCATTGTGCCAGTCCGGCTTCGGCCTGCGTCGCTTGCGATTTGCCTTCCTGAACCAGGAATTGCCGTGATTGCAGTTCCCCCGTCAAGCTGTCTATCTCCTGCTGCCGCGCCAGCATTCCTTCCTGCTCGGAACTGGCGGCATAAAACCGCACGCTCGTTTTACCGATGAGATGACCTTGCGGCAACACGAAGTATCCGCCCGGCGGCAACTTTTCGCGCTCTGCAAAAGCCGTTGCCGGATCTTGCGCCGCGTAGACATGGTGCAGCCACTCCTGCAGCACCGCGCCCAGACTCTCGTCCTGGACCTTCAGCAAAGCATGGAAGGGAGTCAGCCCGGCAGCGGCTTCGCAGCCGGTGGCCGTATTGTTTGCGGACGATGAGAACAATGCCAGTTTGGCGGGGGGCAGGTCAGTGAAGAACCCCTTTGCCCAGTCGATGTTTGAAACCTGCAGAGCCGAAGTGCGCTCGCGCAGAACCGATTCCAGCGCCGTTTCCCATCCCGCTTCTATATGCAGCTTCTGCCACAAGCGAGGCAGTCCATCGAGCTCATGCTTCTTCAGCCAGGGCTGCACCTTGCTCTCGGATTGCACTTTTTCCTGTATTTGCTTCAATGTGGACAGACGCGCTTCCGTTTGCGCCAGCCCGGTCGTGTACGCTTCCAGTTGGCGCTGTGCCGCGCGCCGGCCTTCTTCGAGCAAGGATTGTTGCTCCTGCGCATAAGCCTGCTGGATTCGCTCTTCTTCGAGCACTGCCTGCTTTTCTTCCTGTTCGATTCTCAAAGACGAAATGTCCGCTTCGTCCGGCATGTGCAGACTGCCTTTTTCCTGCATCAATCGCTCGCGTCGCACTGCCAGATCGGACAAACTGCCCGATGCGTTGCGATGATGGGCGGAGGCCAACTCGATCTGCTGCTGAATTTGCATGATTTCCGCACGCACCTTGCCGCTCTGCTGTTGCGAATCGCGCCATGCCTGCTCCAGCAGCGGCAACCGGCCGTTTTCCTGCTCAACCTTCTGCCCGGATTCCTCGACGCGAACTATCAGTTCCTCCAGTTGCATGCGCGCCTCTTCCAACTCCTCCTTATGGCGCTGTTCCGTTTGCCGCCATTGGCTGCTCTGCTGTTGGTATGAACCGATCTGGGCTTGCAGCCTGCTGCGCGATTCGATCACATAACGAATCTGCGCTTCCAGAGTGCCGATTTCGGAATTGGTCTGATATAGCTGGCCTTGCGCTGCATGCAGCAGGTCGCTTGCGGCATGTTGTGATTGACGCAAATGCTCCAGTGCCGTTTCAACATGGCGCAAGCCTGCAATTTGCTCTTCCAGCCCGGTTTGCGCCTGTTCGGTTTCGGCAGCCAGCTTCGACTGCTCCAGGCGCGCTTCCTGCCGGTGCAACAGCCAGAGCAGCTTCTGCTGTTCATCGTGTTCGGCTTGCAGGGTGTGATATTTTTTGACGACCTCAGCCTGTATTTCCAGCTTTTCCAGATTGAGGTTGAGCTCACGCAATATGTCGCCGACCCGGAGCAGGTTTTCGCGTGTGTCGTGCAGGCGATTTTCCGTTTCACGCCGGCGTTCCTTGTACTTCGATACGCCGGCTGCTTCTTCCAGGAAAGTGCGCAGATCTTCCGGTCTTGCTTCGATAATGCGCGATATCATTCCCTGGCCGATGATCGCGTACGCCCGCGGGCCCAGACCGGTTCCGAGAAAAATGTCCTGAATGTCGCGGCGCCGTACCGGCATGTTGTTGATATGAAAAGTCGAGCCGCCTTCGCGGGTCAGAACGCGCTTTACCGCGATTTCCGCATACTGGCCCCATTGGCCAAAAGCCCTGCCTTCCGAGTTGTCAAAAACGAGTTCGACCGAAGCCCGGCCTGAAGGTTTGCGCCGGGTTGATCCGTTGAAGATCACGTCGCGCATCGACTCGCCGCGCAATTCCGAAGCGCGCGACTCGCCAAGAACCCAGCGCACCGCATCGATGATGTTGGACTTGCCGCAACCGTTCGGGCCGACCACGCCCACGAGCTGACCCTGCACCTGAAGACTGGTGGAATCAACAAAGGATTTGAATCCCGACAATTTAATCGAATTCAGTCGCACGTCGCTAGGCTTTTATTGAGCTGTCATTGGGTTGCTGCGGGCCAAAACACATAAGTAACAAAGAATGAGGAAAACCGGAACGCAGAGCTTCCAGTCAGGCGATATCATAACATTTCGTCCTGGCAAATCTTTAGGCAATACACATGGGTATAATGTTGGCTTGTTTGAACGATTTTATCTTGCCCGACTTATTATTTACCTGCCCAGTGAATCCTCTTCTCGACAAACTTCAGCCTTACCCGTTCGAAAAGCTGCGTCTGCTATTTTCCGAGGTAACGCCCAATCCGGCTTATCGCCCCATCAGTCTTGGACTCGGGGAACCGAAGCATCCGACGCCGGCGTTCATCCGGCAAGCCCTGACCGACAACCTCGACGGACTGTCCGGTTATCCATCGACGACCGGCATCAATCTTTTGCGCGAAACCATCGCCGCATGGCTGCAGCGGCGCTACTCCCTTCCCGCTATCGATCCGGCCGCGCAGATCCTGCCGACGCTCGGTTCGCGTGAGGCGCTGTTCTCGCTGGCGCAGGCTGTGCTCGATCCGTCCGAAAAAGGACTTGTTCTTTGCCCAAACCCGTTCTATCAAATCTATGAAGGCGCAGCCTACCTGGGAGGCGCGGAACCGTATTTCGTCAATTCCGATCCGGCGCGCAATTTCGCTTGCGACTACGGCAGCGTTCCCGACGGCGTCTGGTCGCGCGTCAAGTTGCTGTACCTGTGTTCCCCGGGGAATCCTACCGGGGCGGTAATGACCCTGGACGAATGGAAGAATCTCTTCGACCTGTCCGACCGGCACGGATTTATCATTGCATCCGACGAATGTTATTCCGAAATCTATTTCGGCGAAAAAGCGCCGCTGGGCGGACTTGAAGCCGCGCACCGATTGGGACGCAGCGGCTTTCCGCGTCTGATCATGCTGTCGAGCCTGTCCAAGCGCTCGAACGTGCCCGGCATGCGCTCCGGCTTCGTCGCCGGCGATGCCGAGATCATCAGGAAATTCCTGCTGTACCGCACCTATCATGGCAGCGCGATGAGCCTGCCGGTGCAGATGGCGTCGATCGCCGCCTGGAGCGACGAACAGCACGTGGTCGAGAACCGTGCCAAGTACGCCGCCAAGTTCGAACGGGCCACGCCCTTGCTGCAACAGGCGCTGGAGGTGCGGTTGCCCGACGCGGGCTTTTACCTGTGGGCTGACGTATTCTCCCGCACCGGTTTGTCCGATATCGAATTCGCGCAACGCCTGTATGCCGAATACAATGTGACCGTTCTGCCCGGCAGCTATCTCGCGCGCGACGCTCACGGCATCAATCCGGGCCGCAACCGCATTCGGATCGCGCTGGTCGCGGAAGTGGAAGAATGCGTCGAAGCGATTCAGCGCATCGTCGAATTCGCGAAAAATTTGTAATCCATATAGAACTTATCAAGAAATCATCAAGATGACACAACAACTACAGAAAATCATTGACCAGGCTTGGGAAAACCGTGCCGACTTTTCTCCCCAGTCAGCGCCGGCGGAAGTGCGCGACGCAGTTGCGCATGTAATCGAGCAGCTCGACAACGGAAGCTTGCGCGTCGCGGAAAAGACATCCGGCGAATGGGTGGTCAATCAGTGGACCAAGAAAGCGGTGCTGCTTTCGTTCCGCCTGGACGACAACGTATCGATGCCGGTCGGCGCTGGCGGCGTGCAGGCAATGCAGTTCTACGACAAGGTCCCGAACAAGTTCGTCAATTACACTGCCGCCGATTTCGCGCGCGGCGGCTTTCGCGTGGTTCCTCCCGCAGTTGCGCGACGTGGCAGCTTTATAGGCAAGAATGTCGTGATGATGCCGGCATTCGTCAATATCGGCGCATATGTGGATGAAGGCACGATGATCGATACCTGGGCGACTGTCGGCTCGTGCGCGCAGATCGGCAAGCACGTACACCTTTCCGGCGGCGTCGGCATCGGCGGCGTGCTGGAACCGATGCAGGCCAACCCGACCATCATCGGGGACAACTGTTTCGTCGGCGCCCGTTCCGAGATCGTCGAGGGTGTCATCGTCGAAGACAATTGCGTCATTTCGATGGGGGTGTATATTGGACAGTCGACCAAGATTTACGACCGCGCTACCGGCGAAGTCATTTACGGCCGCATCCCGTCCGGTTCGGTCGTCGTCTCCGGCAGCCTTCCTTCCGAAGACGGCAAGTACAGCCTGTACTGCGCCGTCATCGTCAAGCGGGTCGATGCGCAGACGCGTGCCAAGACCGCGATCAACGACTTGTTGCGCGGGATATAGAACGTTTTTCGGACAGGAGCGAGAAAGGCTCCTTCCCTTTGGTTGAGCAGGTTTCAATAGGGTTTTCTGTCTTTCGTATTGCGGGGAGGGGAACATGGTAGCAATTGAGCAATTGTTTCAGTTAATGCAGGCAAAGAGCGCGTCGGATTTGTTTCTGTCTGTCAATGCGGCTATCCATCTGAAAATCAACGGTGAATTGCTTCCGGTGAATCAGCACAAGATGGAGTCGGCGCAGATCCTGGCGCTTCTGACCCAGGTCGTGAAGCCGGACGATCTGAAGCGTCTCGCCGAAGAAAACGAACTCAACATCGGCATTCCCGTTCCCGGCATCGGCCGCTTCCGCCTGTCCGCTTTCTGCCAGCGGGGCAGCATTTCCGCCGTTTTCCGCTATATTCCGGTTCAGATTCCCGATCTCAATACATTGAAGCTGCCTCCTATTCTGGCCGAACTGGTCATGGAACGGCACGGACTGATCCTGGTTGTGGGCGCCACCGGATCCGGCAAGTCGACCACGATTGCCTCGATGCTGGACAAGCGCAACGAAGCGCGCTCTGGACATATCCTGACGCTCGAAGATCCGATCGAATATCTGTATCGCAGCAAGAAATCGATCGTTAACCAGCGTGAAATTGGAAGCGACACCGATTCATTGCAGGTGGCGTTAAAGAATGCGCTGCGGCAGGCGCCGGATTGCATCCTGATCGGTGAAATCCGCGACAAGGCGACGATGTCGGATGCGATGGCCTATGCCCAGTCCGGCCATCTTGTCGTTGCAACGTTGCATGCCAACAACAGCTACAACGCCCTGAACCGCATAATCAGCTTCTTCCCGCTCGAAAACAGGCAATCCCTCTTGCAGGACCTTTCGTCCACTCTGTGCGCAATCGTTTCGCAACGACTGGTGCGCAACAGCGGCGGCGGCCGCACTCCGGCAGTCGAAGTGATGCGCAACACCCAGTATGTGGCGCAACTGATTGAAAAGGGAGACATCGAAGAAATCAAGAACGCAATCGAAAGAAGCCTGTCGCCCGGCTCGCAAACTTTCGAGCAGGCGCTGATAAAACTGATCCGGGACGGCTCGATTACGCGCGACGAAGCTGTTTCCTATGCGGATTCCGCAACCAATCTGCTCTGGCAACTCAACAATTCATCCGACGGCTCGGCTGCCAAGGCCGAAGCAAAGAAAGAGAACGGTCCTACTTTTTCCGAATTTACGATGAATTCTTGAGCTTTGCTGCCGTCCGGGCGATGCCCGTCTCCGCACGGTCCGGTCGGCAATGGGGACAGGCGGATTCAAGAGTGCTTGACTGCCCGAGCATGGCACATGCCTTGATTGAAAGCCGTGAGCTCGCCTGAACCTTTTCGCTTCCGGAAGTCAGTTATTTCATTAATCCGATTACTTATTACCCTTAATACCGATGAGCCAAACCCTGGCGCTTGCCGAACAACTAATCGCCCTGCCCTCCGTAACGCCTGACGATATGGGATGCCAGCAGCTTCTGACCAGGCGTCTGCGGCCGCTCGGATTCACGTGCGAGACCATTGCTTCCAACGGAGTCACCAACCTGTGGGCCAGGCATGGAACCGCGCAGCCCCTTATCGTCTTTGCGGGCCACAGCGATGTCGTTCCGACCGGCCCTGTCGAGAAGTGGTCATCCGATCCTTTCGTGCCGACCCGGCGCGACGGCAAGCTTTATGGCAGGGGCGCCGCCGATATGAAAACGTCTATCGCGGCAATGGTCGTGGCCGCCGAAGAATTCGTCGCAGCCAATCCCATCCATCGAGGTTCGATAGGCTTTCTGATCACGAGCGACGAAGAAGGGGTTGCAACCGACGGCACCGTCATTGTCTGCGGCAAGCTGAAGGAACGCGGCGAAAAAATAGACTATTGCATCGTCGGCGAGCCCACGTCCGGCAAACTGCTGGGCGACATGATCAAGAACGGCCGCCGCGGCTCCATGTCCGGCCGGCTTACCGTCAGGGGAATACAGGGCCATATCGCTTATCCGCATCTGGCGCGCAACCCCATCCACCAGGCTCTGCCGGCACTGGACGAACTAGCCGCCGAACAGTGGGACGAAGGCAACGAATATTATGATCCGACTTCCTGGCAAATATCGAACATGCACGGTGGAACCGGCGCATCGAACGTCATCCCGGGCGAGGTAGTGGTAGATTTCAATTTCCGCTTCTCAACCGCGAGCAGCAGCGAAGGCCTGCAGCAACGCGTGCGAGCCATACTGGACAAGCATGAATTGGAATACGATCTGGAATGGACCATATCCGGTTTTCCTTTCCTGACCCCGCGAGGCGCCTTGTGCGACGCGCTTTCCGCCGCCATTACCTCGGAGACCGGGGCCGAAGCCGAGCTTTCGACCTCCGGCGGCACATCTGACGGACGCTTCATTGCGCAGATTTGTCCGCAAGTAGTCGAATTCGGCCCGCTCGCGGACAGCATCCACAAAATCGACGAGCACGTTGCGCTTGCCGACATCGAGCCGCTTAAAAACATTTACCGGCGCACGCTGGAAAACCTGCTGTTGAAATGACTATGCCCGCAAATACTTTTTCCACGGTGCGCGACCTGCTGCGCCATGCAGTCACGCGCTTCAATCAGGCCGGACTGTCTTTTGGCCAAGGCAGCGACAATGCTTTCGACGAGGCGACTTTCCTGATCCTGCATACGCTCAAGCTGCCGATCGACAAGCTCGACCCGTTTCTCGATGCGCGTTTGCTGCCGGAAGAAATCAAACGTGTGCTTGAGGTGATCGAACGCCGCGCCGACCAGCGCATTCCTGCCTCCTACCTGACTCAGGAAGCGTGGCTGCAGGGCTATCGCTTCTATGTCGACGAGCGCGCGCTCGTGCCCCGCTCGTTTATCGCCGAGCTGATAATCGAACAATTCGCGCCCTGGGTTGACGATCCCGATGCTGTGACCACAATTCTTGAACTCTGCACCGGCTCGGGCTGCCTGTCCATCATGCTGGCCGATGCTTTTCCGAACGCGCAGATCGATGCGGTCGACATTTCCGCCGATGCGCTCGCCGTTGCGCGCCGCAACGTGGACGAATACGGGTTGCAGGGCCGCATCAATCTGATCGAATCCGATCTGTACCGGAAAGTCCCGAAAAGGAAATATGACCTTATCGTCACCAACCCGCCGTACGTCAATGCGGAGTCAATGGGGAAATTGCCGGCGGAATACCTGCACGAGCCGCAACTGGCCCTGGCCGGCGGCAGCGACGGCATGGATCTGGTGCGCAAGATAGTCGCCGGCGCGGCCAAGCGCCTGAAGCAGCAAGGCGTGCTGGTCGTCGAGATCGGCAACGAAGCTGCCCATGCCGAGGCCGCCTTCCACGGGCACGACCTGACCTGGCTATCGACCAGCGGCGGGGATGACCGGGTATTTCTTCTGACTGCCGAACAGTTGCAATTGCAATAGCCGGAGCGCTTTTCATCCAGCCTGTATACTTGCGGCTGTTTTAATTTGGCAGTGTGCATCATCGATACGGAATGGCGTCGATGATGCTCCCGCATTCTTTTCCTGTAGTTATAATTTTTTCCTCATGATCCGTTTCCAGCAAGTCAGCCTTATGCGCGGCACCAAGCCGCTGTTCGACAACGTCGATGTCACTTTAAACCCCGGCGACAAAATCGGCCTGATCGGTCCCAACGGCGCCGGAAAGACCAGCCTGTTCGGAATGCTGCGTGGAGAAATCCATGCAGATCAGGGAGCAATCGACTTTCCGGCGCGGTGGCGCGTGGCTTACGTCGCGCAGGAAACCCCTGCGCTCGAACGGGCCGCACTGGAATACGCAATCGACGGAGACACAACGCTGCGCCGGCTGGAAGCCGAACTTGCCGCTCTCGAAGCGCAGCCGGAAAGCATGGCCAATGGCCTTAAAATCGGCGAACTTTATAGCACGCTGGCCGACGCCGGGCTCTATACGGTCAGGCCGCGCGGTGAACAGCTCCTGCTCGGCCTGGGCTTTTCGATGGAACAGATGCAGCAGCCGGTTTCCAGCTTTTCCGGCGGCTGGCGCATGCGGCTGAACCTGGCGCAGGCGCTGATGTGCCCGTCCGATCTGCTGCTGCTTGACGAACCTACCAACCACCTCGACCTGGATGCGATCATCTGGCTGGAAGACTGGCTCAAGCGCTACGAGGGCACCCTGATCGTCATCTCGCATGACCGCGACTTTCTCGACAACGTGGTCAATGTGATCCTTCACATCGACGACAAGAAACTCAAACGCTATTCCGGAAATTATTCAGCATTCGAGCGCCAGCGCGCCGCGCAGATGGTGCTGCTGCAAAGCACGATGGAGAAACAGGCAAGGCACCGCGCCCACCTCGAATCCTTCATTCAGCGCTTCAAGGCCAAGGCCAGCAAGGCGCGCCAGGCGCAGAGCCGCGTCAAGGCGCTTGAGCGGATGGAAGAATTGGCGCCGTTGCGCGCCGCAGCGGAGTTCACGTTTGAATTCCGTGAACCGCTGAATGCGCCGAACCCGCTTCTGCTAATGGAAGAAGTTAGCGCCGGGTATGCCATCCGTGACGAGCATGACGACATCGTCGAAAAGAAGCCAATCGTCTCGCACATCGATTTTTCTCTCCAGACCGGCCAGCGCATCGGTCTTTTAGGCGTGAACGGCGCGGGCAAGTCGACCCTGATAAAGACCATCGCGGGCGAACTGGCGCCGCTTTCCGGCGATCTCACCACAGGCAAGGGCCTGAATATCGGCTATTTCGCCCAGCATCAGGTCGAAATGCTGCGCGACGACGAATCGCCGCTCTGGCACTTGGCAAGAATCGCCCCTGACAAGCGAGAGCAGGAATTGCGGGGGTTTCTCGGCAGCTTTAATTTTCCGGGCACGATGGCGACTAGTTCCATCGCGCCTTTTTCAGGAGGCGAAAAGGCACGCCTGGCGCTGGCGCTGATTGTCTGGCAGCGCCCCAACCTCTTGCTGCTGGACGAGCCGACCAACCACCTCGACCTCGACACGCGCGAGGCCCTGACAGAGGCGCTGGCGCAGTTCGAAGGCACGCTGGTGCTCGTCTCGCATGACCGCCATCTGCTGCGCGCCACCACCGACCAGTTCCTGATCGTCGCAAACGGCACCCTGCAGGCTTTCGACGGCGACCTGGAAGATTACCGCGACTGGCTGTTCCAGACCAAGCTTGGCAAGGGCAGCGAAGTCCTTCCATTGCCTGCCGCCAAACCGGAGCCGCAACAGGCGGCGGCAACGCCTGCGGACCGGCGCGAACAAAAGCGCCAGGAAGCCGATCAGCGGCAACGCACGTCAGCGCAGAGAAAGCCGCTTGAGTCGCGAATCAAGCGGCTTGAAGAACAAATCTCGAAACAGAATGCGAAGAAGGCCGAAATTGACGCGCAACTCGCCGCGCCGTCAATCTACGACAGCGCCAACAAGGAAAAACTGATAACGCTTCTGGCTGACCAAGCGTACTGCACCAGGGAACTGGCCCAACTGGAAAACGAATGGCTGCAAAAGCAGGAAGAGTTGGAGAAGGTTTAGGCTTGAATGCAATTGCAGGGGTGGAAGCAATTCAGGCTAATTAGACACATGCTTCCATGGAAATATAGGCGAATAGGCGAAGCCGGTCTCGCCCATATTCCCAATGATAAAAGGCCGGCTGCGCCATAGGGCTACACCACCGAATCAACACCCAGATTTGCCAGTTCGTCGGCACGCTCGTTGCCATTGTGGCCGTTATGGCCTCGCACCCAGCGCCAGTCAACATGGTGCCTGGCCTGAGCCGCATCCAGCGCCACCCATAGGTCGGCGTTCTTCACGGGTGCCTTCGCCGCCGTTTTCCAGCCACGCAGTTTCCAGCCGTGTATCCACTCGGTGATGCCTTTCATCACGTACTGGCTGTCGGTATGCAGCGTCACTTCGCAAGGGCGCTTCAGCGCAGTCAGCGCCTCGATCACTGCAGTCATTTCCATGCGGTTATTGGTCGTATTCGGTTCGCCGCCGAATATCTCGTTTTTATGCTTGCCTGATACCAGAAGTGCTCCCCATCCGCCTGGCCCCGGATTACCGCGGCAGGCGCCGTCCGTATAAATTTCAACTTTTTCCATGATCCGATTTCGGTGCCTTGTGGGTGATTGTTAATGATTGCCGTACGCGCGGCGCTTTCCTGACCCATGACGGCCCGATCAGGGTCATGCCTTTGACCCGCTTGATCGCTTGTACCACATACACGGCGCCACAGTATGGCCACCAGCGTCCGCCGGCCTTTTCCATGAATGAAAAGCGACGCAGCCATTTTTCGGATTTGCAGGGTGGCATATAACAGCCGAAATGGCCGCGATTGACTTCCAGGTTCAGGAGTTTCAGCCAATCCTGCAAGCGCAGGAGACTGATGAATTCGGCATATTCCGGCAAAAAGTGTGCCCCGGTGACGCTGCCGGCTGCCTGCCGCAGCCCCCACAGGCTGGCAGGGTTGAAGCCGCTGATAATGACCTGTCCCTCCGGAATCAGCACGCGTTCGACTTCGCGCAGAATCTGATGCGGCTCGTTGGCAAACTCCAGAACATGCGGCAGCACCACCAGATCCAGGCTTTGCGACGCAAAGGGCAGTTCGCCAAAGTCGTGGACCACCGAAGCCTTGTGCGGATTCGATGCCTGTCCGTGTTTTGCGGGTTGCGGCGCTTGCATGTCCGATAGCCAGCGATGCTGCATGCGGTTCGCACGCAACGCATGAAGTTTAGGAAAACCGATCTGCACCGCATTGAAGCCGAAAATATCCGCCGTCAGCGCATCCAGCCGCTCCTGTTCCCACGCCCTTATGTACTCGCCAAGAGGGGTATCGAGCCAGTCGTCGAGCGTTATAATGGAATTTTTTGACGAGGGGTATGTCATGCCTTCCTTATCCGGCAAATCGTTGAACGTTCTGGCGATACCAACATTTGAAGACAATTATGTTTGGCTGATTCATGATGGCGTCCATGCTGCGGTGATAGATCCCGGCGAAGCCGTCCCTGTTTCCGAACAGTTGAAGGCGCGACGACTGGTGTTGACTGCCATTTTACTGACTCATCGCCATGATGACCACATCGGCGGAGTGGAAGGGCTGTTGAGAAATGCTTCCGTGCCGGTTTACGGCCCCAGCAATGACCCTATCGAAGCCGTTACCGACCGTGTTGCGGAAGGCGATATAGTGAACCTGCCGGAACTGGGTGTAAAGCTTTCGGTGCTTGATGTGCCGGGCCATACGCGCGGTCATATTGCCTATGTCGCTCACGAGCAACGCTGGCTGTTCAGCGGAGACATGCTGTTCGGCGCGGGCTGTGGACGGATGTTCGAAGGCACGCCGGAAATGATGGTCGCGGCGATGGCCAAGTTCAGCGCCCTTCCGGACGATACGCAGGTTTTTTGCGCCCATGAATATACGCTGTCGAACCTGCGCTTTGCGCAGGAAATCGAGCCCGGCAATCAGGCCATCCGCGCTCGGATAAAGGCCGAAAAGGCAAAGCGCGAGCAAGGTCTGCCGACAGTTCCTTCGACCATAGGGCTGGAAAAAGCAACCAACCCGTTCCTTCGCAGCAACGAACCGGCAGTGATCGAAAGAATGTTGTCCTTGGGCCGCATCAAGCAAAAGGACCCGACCGAAACCTTTGCCGCGCTGAGGGAATGGAAGAATACTTACCGCTGAAATATTGCCGTCAACCGGTCAACGCCGGCAAAGGTTCGCGCCTTGATTATTTACCGGAAATCCTTGCCCGGATCAGTTGCCGGGAAAATCCGATCACAAATAAGGTGTTCGTCACGAGATAGCGCATGAAAAGCCGACGCGGTTCGGTGGCGACGCGGTAAAGCCATTCGAGCCCGTTTCTTTGCCACCAGAGCGGCGCCCGCTTCAGTACGCCGGCGTGGTAGTCGAATGCGGCACCGACGCCGATCATGGTCGCATTGATGCGTCCCCTATGCGCCGCCATCCATTTCTCCTGCTTGGGACACCCTAGCCCCACGAACGTAACGTTCGCACCGGATTGGTTGATCATTTCGATTTCCGCCTTATCCTGCTCAGCATCAATTTGGCAAAAACGCGGCGAATACATGCCCGCCACCTTCAACTTCGGAAAATGACACGCCAAATTTTCACGCAACTTTGAAAGCGTTATTTCCGTACTGCCGTAAAAGAAAACCGACTGGCTCAGTCGCTCCGCCTCAGCCAGATATCTCCACATCAGGTCTGGCCCGTTGATCCGTTCCTGCGATGGGAAGCCCATCTTTCGCAATGCCCATGCAATCGGCTCTCCGTCCGGCGTCGACATATCCGCTTCGTTGATTATGGACAGAAATTCAGAATCGCGCGTGGTCGTCACGACCGAATGCACGTTGCAGATGCAAACGTAACGGGAAGCGCGCTCGGCTCCCCAGGCAACAATCTGCCCTATGGCCTCATCCCATGAGAGCGCATCAATACAAGCGCCCAGCACCGATTGCTCGTTACGCGGCATTGCTTTCCCCATATCCTTGCATCATTGCCTGCTCATAAATTCCGGTCAGAATTCGGTAATTCCTTTCAGGGGTGTATTTGTTTTCATACTCGACGCGGGCCGCCCGCCCCATTCTCATCATGTGTTCCGGATGCGCTTCCGACCAACTGATCTTGGCAGCCAGTTCGTCCGCATCGCCCGGCGTGAACAACAGGCCGGTGACGCCATCCTTGACCAGTTCGGCAAATGAGCCGTGGCGGCTGGCAATCACGGGAGTACCGCTCGCGAATGCCTCGACCACCACCAATGGAAAATTTTCATAACAGACGCTGGGAGCAACCAGGTACAGTGCCTTTTGCATTAGTTCCACAACGTGCTGCTTAGGCCTGAATCCGAGATAATTATTTTGAAAAACCTGTCTGACTTCATCCTCGAGAGGTCCGTCGCCGACGACTCGTACGCCGCATACATCGAGCTTCTGCGCTGCAGCGCTAAGAACATCCAGCCCCTTTTCATGCGACAGCCTGCCGACGAAGAGACCGCCGTTGCGTTCGTCCCACTGCGGAACGGCTTGGCTGACAAAGAAGTTAGGCTTGATGCTGATCCGCTCGGGCGGTAGTCCGCCGGCAATGAATTTGTTGCGGCAAAAATCATTCAGGGCGATGAAACGGGTGATCCGGTTCCGGTATGTTCCTATTGTTCGATGCGCGGCCAGCATGCCAACCGATACCACTGACTGCACTGTCGAATCCCTGTAGCATTTATGGGCAACAGCTCTCCACGGCAGCTTTCCCAGGCAATCCTCGCATATATTCCCTTCGCGCAAGAACATCGCCTGCGGGCACAGGAAGCGAAAATTGTGCAGCGTCTGCACCACCGGAATCCGGCAACGGTCAGCCATCCAGTACAACGACGGCGAGATCAGCGGAAAAGTGTTGTGGACATGAATCACGTCGGGCTGATATCTGCTGCACAAGCTCTCCACTTCGCTTGCCGCTTGCCTTGACCAGATTGCATGCATGGCCGCCTTCGCATGGGGCATGCCTTGAAGTTCGTCGTTATGCCTGCGATATACCTCAACTTCACTGCCATGCAGACGCAGCAAAGCAATTTCAGCTTCAACGACTGCATCTTCACCGCCTTGGTGCTGATAAGAGTTGTGAACGATCAGGGTTTTCATAACGCAAGAGTCAGCCGCCGATGCAATTGAAAGCAGAGCTTCTCGAAGAAGCCTCTTTTTCGCCAGTGATTTTGATAACGATTGAATCGCAAAGAAGAATCGCTCACCTTGATAATCGTCAGCAAACAAACCGATGTCGCCTGGATCAGAGCCGTTTTAAGATTCGCGCGCTAATATCCATATTGATTTGATATGAGCTGCCCTATAAGACGGGAAAGTCCATGCCCGATAGGAAGAGAGCACGTTGAGCAGCCGCTTTCCGCGCTTGCCACGGAAAAATACTCGGAAACGGGGATTTTATAAATGCGGGAAGGAACTGAATCCGCTTCAGCCAGCTTCAATCCGCCGGCTGGAACTCAACTTGTGGATAGGCGTATTTGCCAGAAGTCATTGGAGAAACAAGGCGGCGCAGCGCAACGTAGCGCCGTAGACAAGTCAAGAAAACGTGGAGCATGCGCTCCACGTTTTTCCTTTTCTACGATTTATAGATGCCGCAACCGACGATCAGATCCTCGAATTTTTCGAGATACATTGCCTTTGGTTCGATCTGCTTCGTGATCGGGCTCAGGAATGCATAGTTCTGCCAACCTGTATCGTTGTTCTTCATGATCTCGATGCGATCTCTCACATATAGAGTGCCGGCACCGTCCTTGGAATCGATAAGATCCTTGCCGATCAATGTAGGATTGGCGCCATGAGCAACGTTCTTGCCGTGCATGTCATAAATGGCAACGTAGAGGTCACGGTCCGTGTAGGGTCCCGTTTTACTGCTCACGTCGGCAAACGTTTTATGCCGGCCGTTCTTGCGCAAGGACGCCATCGCCTTCTTGACCATTTCCATCGCTTCGTCGGACGTGCCGAACTTGCCTGCCTTCAGCTTGAAGAAGCTGACCTGCTTGACAAGATCCGCCGTCTGGTTCTGCATGGCTTCGGCCGCGGCCGCCGCTTCCTCGACCAGCGCCGCATTCTGCTGCGTGACCGTATCCATCTGCGTAATGGCCTGGTTGACCTGCTCGATGCCGGCACTCTGCTCCTGGCTGGCATCGGTGATCTCGCCCATGATGTTCTGCACGCGCTGAATGCTCGTTACGATCTCTTCCATCGTCGCTCCGGCTTCGCCCACCAATTTACTGCCGGCCTCGACCTTGTCAACCGAGTCGTCGATCAGTCCCTTGATCTCCCGCGCCGCGCTCGCGCTTCGTTGCGCAAGGCTGCGCACTTCAGTGGCGACCACGGCAAAGCCGCGGCCCTGTTCACCCGCCCTTGCCGCCTCTACTGCCGCATTCAGCGCCAGGATGTTGGTCTGGAAGGCGATGCCGTCGATGACGCTGATGATATCGGCAATCTTGTGCGATGACTGATTGATCGTATCCATCGTATCGACTACTTTCGCTACGACTGCTCCGCCCTTGACTGCAACTTCGGACGCCTTGATGGCAAGCTGGTTGGCCTGTCTTGAATTCTCGGCGTTCTGCCGAACGGTGGAAGTCAACTCTTCCATCGAGGATGCGGTCTCTTCCAGGGATGAAGCCTGCTGCTCGGTGCGAGAGGAAAGGTCCTGGTTGCCCGACGCGATCTCCGACGACGCGGTCGCGATCGTATCGGTGCCTTGCCGCACGTTCCAGACCACGTTGGCGAGCCCTTGGCTGATGCTGTTGACAGCCATCATCAGTTGCCCGATTTCATCAGTGCGATCCGTATCCATTCGCGCCGTCAAGTCGCCGCTGGCAAGCTGCTCGGCAATGGAAGTCGCCTGGGCCAGCGGACGTCCGATCACATTGCGGATCACGATGTACAGCATCGCAGACAGCAGCAGGACGGCCAGCAGCCCCGCTCCGGCAAAGATATTGCGCATCTTGACCGCTTCGCTTGTAATCTCGTCCACGTAGGCGCCGCCAGCCACTACCCAGTTGAAGCTGGGCACGGACGCGAACACAACCACCTTGTCGCGCGCATTCGATTCGCCTTTATTCATCCAGGGATAATGAATGGTTCCTAGCTCCTGCTTGAGCAATTCCTTGATGAACTCGCGTCCATTCGCATCTTTCGAGTCCAGTATGTTTTCGCCTTCCCTGGTCGGATGCATGACCAGTTTTCCGTAATCCTTGCCGGGGGTCGAATCCAGCACGTAGAAATAACCGGTGTCGCCGATTTTCAATGCGTTGATATGCGTCTTGAGCGTCTTTACGTCCTCGGTAAAATCGATCCCTACATACAGGGCTCCAATGATCTGGCCGCCGGCGTCCTTGATCGGGCTGTACTGGGTGAAATACTTCCGCTGAAACAGCGTGGCAATACCGCTATGGGAATTGCCGGCCATGAGATCCTTGTAAGCCGGATGAGCACGATCCAGCAGCGTGCCTACGGCGCGCTCCCCCTTGTCATTTTTCATTGAAGTGGATATCCGGACCAGGTCGTCGCCGTTTTTGACGAACACCGTGGCCATCACGCCGCTGCGCGAACTGAAGCGATCCGGCACCGAATAATCGAGGTTGACGGCGGAGCCGCCATTCTTCAAGGTCGGAGTGGAAACACCCGCCACACTGATGCGGGAAGCCGAATCAAGGGAAAAATTTCCGGGAAAATAGCCTTCTAGAATTCGTAATGAACGGCTGGCCTCGCGCTTCAGGTCGCCATTGAAAACGCCGACCATATCGATCACTGCCTTGTTCTTGGCAGCCAATTCCTCTATGGCCCGTTTTTCCAGCATGTTCGAGGTCGAATACCCCGTCCCTATTGCATAGACGCCAAACACCAGCGCCACAAGAATGAAGGTGATGGCAGAAAGTTTGGCCCCCACTCCCATTTGCCCCAGATTCAACTTGAATTTACTCATTTTTCCGCTCCGTTACTTTTGTTATTCACGATTGGATTTCAATTATTGCTTCTAATATTGCTTGATTGAGACGATAGCCATATGCCTGGCAAGACCGTCCTTTCCAAGTGGATTCATATTATTTCCATTCGGCGATCTCATGCTCAAGCCGCCAGTTTTTCGATCAGCCCCATGTCGGCGGAGGACATGAGCTTGTCGATGTCCATCAAGATCAGCATGCGTTCGTCCAGCGTTCCCAAGCCAATCAGGTAGTCGGTGTCCAGTACCATGCCCATCTCTGGAGCGGGCTTGATCTGCTCGGGCGTCAAGGTGGTCACGTCCGATACCGAATCGACCACCATGCCGACGATGCGGCCCGAGATGTTCAGGATGATGACGACGGTGAACTGGTCGTAGGTGGGCGTGCCCAGGCTGAACCTGATTCGCATGTCGATGATCGGAACGATGATCCCCCTCAGGTTGATCAGTCCCTTGATGAATTCGGGCGCGTTGGCGATGCGAGTCACGCTTTCGTAGCCGCGTATCTCCTGCACCTTCAGTATGTCGATGCCGTATTCCTCACGACCCAAGGTAAAGGCAAGGAATTCGCGAACCGCTGCGTTCTGGTCGGATTTCGATGAAGAGGAAGAATTTTGGAAAGTCTCTTGCATGAACAGCTTTCTTTTTTCAAATAAAAATCAAACTCTGAATACACGATCATTGTTTGAAAAACAATGACTGACTTCCGACGATTTTTAGCGCAATTGCCTGAAAAAGCCCGGACAGGAAATCAACTGCAACCGCCGCATTTCTTTTCTTACCGGTTGAGAATGAAAGTTACTGGTATTTACGGCATAAATTGCTATAACTTAACATCAGAAGACAGATATTTCCTTACCGGCTATTGTTAGTTTGTCCTACTGGATATCTATGCGTAAGCCGCAGTCATTCAGGCACAGGATGTAAGCCGTTGAATATCAGGTACTTTTTTTCACGTGCCGGCACAGCCACGAACGTGCAAATGCCTGAACTTGCTTATTGATATAACTTGTAAATATTTATAAAAGATAATCTCCTGCAAGTATCTGCCAGGCAAATATGGCAGTGCACCTTGGATTGCTTTGCCATATTACCAATATGGCAAAGCTTTCAATGAAGAGAACAGCTTGAGGAATTTGCCTTATTTTTAGCTCATGTGCATACCGCTGGCGGCACGGAATGCATGGTCGAAAACAAGGAGCAAACTTTCAGATTGCCGAAGAGATGCGAAGCAGTGGAGATTTTGGAGATCGGCTGGCGCTAGCGCCGGATGGCAGCCGCTTCCGACCGGTTTGGAATTCAACCGGAAGCGCTACAAAACAGGGTCAGCTCGATCTTTTCGAAACGCCTGTCATGGCAGAGGTGGAAAATAATCGTTCGATATCGGGCTGCCGTACGGCACGGCGTAGCGCGAGTACGAACTGGAAGGTGCTTTCCCCGTCCGAGACCGGCATCTCAGACGTACTGGTAGCGCAGCAACCGATGTTTCAATTTTTCCAGGACAAGCTGATCGATCAAGGGAGCCAGGATAGCGATTACAAGAATATTCGCCATAACGCCCACCATGTCGGCCGTTTCCCCTGAATAGGCCAATCCGCGTCCCAATCCTTTACCGAAGCCGACCAGCATCTCTGCAGAGATCAGCGCGCGCCATGCGTTACCGAAAGCCAGTTGCGCACCGGTGATCAATTCCGGCATGACGGCGGGAAGATAAACATGTCTGATCATGTCCCCGCGCGTAGCCCCCATCACCCTTGCAGCCGAAACATGCACTTGCTGCACGCTTTCGGTCGCGTTCATTACCGATAGCGCAGCGGGAAAGAAAGCCGACAGTGCGACGACTATGATTATGGGAAGATTCCCGAAGCCCATCAAGATCAAGAATAAAGGCACCCATGCAATCGAAGGAATGGATTGCAGGATAATGATGACCGACTTCAATACTTCGCGGAAGAAAAAAAGCACCGCGCCAACCAGGCCGAAACCGATTCCGAACAGTAAAGCTGCGCCATAACCCGCGCCAAGACGCCCGAGACTGCCCCAAAGCGCTGCGCGAAAGTCGGCCGACTGGATTTCCTTCCACAGACGCACCATGACATCGGGTACCCCCGGCATCAGGAAGCCGGGCAAAAACCAGGCTGCGATCTGCCACGCAAGAAGAATGGAAAATACCGCCAGCACCATGGCAAGCTTCTTGTGATAACCGGAAATTCGAGTTTGAGTGCCCATAGCGAATAGAGAAGGAGATGGCTGGCACTGAGCCAGCCATCCCGGTATTAAAGAAGCGATAAAACGCGGTTATATTTAAATCAGGCCTGGGCCCGGTCAATTAATATTTTCGGTCTTTTTGCCAGGCCAGATCGACAATGTTCGATACATTGAACGGCTTGCCATCTTCGGTCTTCAAGGCGCCCTGCTCCCTCATGATTTCCGAGATCTCCTGCATGCGCGCCTGCTCCTTGTCCGTCAGCACCGCGCTGAACGTCTGGCTCTTGATTGCGTCGCGGACAACATCTTCACGCGCCACCTTTCCGTTTTTTAACGTATCGAGCGTTGGCTCCGCAATGAAATAGCCGGCAATCAGCTTGGCCGCTTCCGCCGGCGCCTGCGTCATCAAATCAATGGCTTCCTTCTGCGCATCCAGCGATTTCCAGACATCGTCATGGCGATTCTTCAGCGTTGCGCCGGACGTAATGACCACCATGCAAGGGAAAGGCCACACTTCGCCAATCTCATATATCTTTTTCACGGGTGCGCTCAACTGGGCAATAGTTGCCTGCGGCTCGAACAAAAATGCGGCATCGACGCGTTTGCCGATCAGAGACTGAAGCGCTACTTGCGGACTGACGCCCATTATATTGACGTCCTCGGCTTTCAGGCCGGCATTCTTCAGCACGACCCCTTTTAAAACAGTATCGGCAGTGCTTCCCTCCGACTGGGACGCCAGCGTATGCCCCTTCAACCCGGCCACATCCTTGATTCCGCTATCGTCGCGCACCAGGATTGCATGGTAGCCATGTTGCGCGCCGCCGATCACCTTCAGGTCGGCTCCCTTGGATGCCCACGCCACAGCGTTGGTGAAGCCGAGTACGCCGGTATCGACCTGGCCGGCAATGATCGCCTTGATAAGGTCTGTACCCGACTTGAATTCGACCAATTCAACATCGAGGCCATGCTTTTTGTAATAACCGCCTTCATAAGCAGCTACTGCCTGCGCATCGTCCATGACGCGCATATAGCCAACCTTGAACTTGCTGGGCGCGCTTGCCTGGTTCTTGCAACCAAGAAGCGCCACGGTGGAAATTGCGACGACCGCCACTGCGGCAATCAGTTTTTTCGATAATTTCATATTACGACCTCTTCATTTCTCTTGATAAATTCTTCCTGCACGGCATGGATGCCAAGCAATGCCAGGATCTCGCGGCGAACACCTGAATACTGCGACAAATCGTGACTTTTTGCATAGCGCTGCAAATTGAATTCCTTCAGCACCCGGGTAGGACGCGGACTGAATACCAGAATGCGGTCAGCCAGGAACAGCGCTTCGTCCACGTCGTGCGTGACCAGCAAGACTGTTGGGCGCTCCTCTTGGATCAACTGCAGAAGGGCATCCTGCAATGTCAGCCGGGTCAGCGCATCGACCGCGCCAAACGGCTCGTCCAGCAGCAAAACCTTGGGATGCGAAATGAAAGCCCGAGCCAAAGCCGCCCGTTGCCGCATGCCGCCTGAAACCTGATGCGGATAATAGTCTTCGAATCCGCTCAAATTGACTTTTTCCAGCCAAGCCCGCGCCTGCTTGAGAGCATCGCGCTTGTCGACTTTTTGAAGTTCGAGTGCGAACGCCACATTCCGCACCAAGGTCAGCCATGGATACAATGCGTTTTCCTGAAACATGAGAGTGCGTTCGGGATGCGGCCCTCCAATGCCCTTGCCATCGGCCAGGATGCGGCCGCCGCTAGGCTTTTCCAAACCTGCCGCCATATGCAGCAGGGTAGATTTCCCGCATCCCGAAGGGCCAACCAGTGCGATCAGCTTGCCTTCTTCCACTTCATAGCTGAAGTCATTGACAACCGATAGGTCGGAAAACCGCTTTTCGACATTTTCAAAAGACAGCTTCATAGAACTCTTTCCAAGTAAAAGCGACCGATCAGGCATATAAGCTGAAAATCCGGCAATCTCATTAGCAAATGCCTTCTGTTGCGAGCTTGATCCGAAGGCTTGAGTGTAATTATCAGGCTTATGCAATACAAGGAATTAATGGTGCTTTGCTTATATCGAAAATCGTATAAGGAAAATTACGTGTTCAATGGCAAAAACAAAGTTGGCATCAATGCCGCGATGGTATCGCAGCAGAAGTTGTTTTATACGATCTCGGACATGGGCAAGCGTGATGAACTGCACTACAAAATCTTCCGCGCGCTCCAGGCTGAATGCAATGGATGCGCTGATTGCCAAAACGCGCAAGGAACGTAATGCAAATCCGGGAAGAAACGCAGATAGCGGCGTGATCCGCAAATGTTTAGATGTGTACAGGGCGTACTGACACTTTAATCAGCCATTCTCCAACCGGGCTAACACATGACGGAGAAAAGCTTATGTTTCAAAGGATAAAAATGCGCAAGCTCTCGTATGTATCCTTGCCACCAAGCTAATCGTTAGATCATGACGCTGAAAAAGCTCAGCAAGCATTTGTTCTGTCCTGTATGGTTGATGCCTTTGTAGTTTGAAAGCATTTCTCTGCTGTGAATTCTTCCATGACAATCGCGTCATTCATGCCTTTCCGATCCTATTCGGAACGCAGGCTTATCCGGCATCCGCTTTCTTATTGAGGGGAAATCAGAGCAAGAATGTAGAAGCAATTTATTGCGCAACCCATCCTCCATCGACTGCCAAAGCCTGACCGGTAACAAACGATGCCCGCCCGGAACAGAGCCAAACAACCGATTCCGCAATTTCTTCCGGCGTTCCCATCCTTCCGATCGGCTCGCCGGCAACAAGCGACATATCGGGGTGTTCCGCTAATATCCGGTCAACCATGGCAGTATGTATCACGCCCGGGCAAACTGCATTGATGCGAATGCCCTTCTTTGCATACTCAAGAGCCGCTGTCCTTGTCAAACCAACAATCCCATGCTTGCTGGCTGTATAGGCAGGTAGTTGCTGAAAACCCACAAGCCCGGCTACAGAAGAACAATTGACGATTGCGCCTCTTCCGCGATCAAGCATGTGTTGAAGTTCATACTTCATGCAAAGCCACACGCCTTTGAGGTTAATCGCCAAGGTTCGGTCCCAGTTTTCTTCCGTGCAATCCGAAGTAGTCGCCATAACGCCTTCGATGCCCGCATTATTAAAGGCAAAATCCAGTCGTCCGTAAAGTTTTACTGCTTGGCAAACAAGATGTTCCACATCCGTTGATTTGGATACGTCCGCCGCCACAAATTCAGCATCTCTTCCAATCTCGCGAACCATCCTTACTGTTTCTTCGCCGTTCTTAACCTGTACATCAGAGACAAGTATGCGAGCACCCTCGTTAGCGAATGCCAATGCTGCCGCTCGCCCTATGCCCGAACCGGCGCCGGTTACCAGTGCGACCTCTTCTTTCCATTCGGCCATAATTACTCCCGTTCTCGATCATGCAACCTTGGCATTGATTTATAAAATCGGTAAAAACCATTGGATACGATATTTACCGCCAAGTTCTCACTGACTTTAATGTCATGCGTTTTCGCCATAAACCTGGTACAGGGAACATAAAAATGAGTTGCCGCCCTTTATCGGAATGCGCTCTCATGATTTTCCATCCATTCGTTTTAACGATTGCGCCAACAATAACGGGCGAACGCAACCAAGCGGAGCCCAACCGGGAGACAAGGCCTTTTCTGTTCCTGGTTATCTTCTCCTGGTTATCTTCCTTACTCCACTGTTGAAATCTTGACTTTTCATAATGGCGGTTATGCAGATTCAGCCATTATTAAAGTGCTATCGCACCATGCTTTTAGAGAGGATTTCTGAACCTGATTTCCATCATTTAGCCGATTGCAGCCTTGTTGACATAGGTACTTTATTGCTTGGCCTTGTTGACATAGGTACTTTATTGCTTGGATTTCTATTTTGAAATAAAAATAAAGTGAAAATCAGCCAACTGACAACGACCATCGCAGGTCTTTTATTATCCTTTTCCTTGCTTGCGCAGGATCACCCGCACTCCGGTCATTCCCAGTCTCTGCCCGAGCAAGGCGTAAGCATGGAACATGCTGAATCCGGCATGTCTTCCATGAGCGGCAAGGAACAGTCAATGCCGCCCATGCAAGGCATGTATGGCCTTTATCCGATGACGCGGGAAGCTTCCGGCACCAGTTGGCAGCCGGATTCAACCCCGGGCATGGGAATTCATTCGATGAACGGCCCCTGGAACCTAATGTGGCATGGGTACGTCAATGCTGTCTATGACCATCAGGGAGGACCGCGGGGAGACAACCAGGCATTCAGCGAAAGCATGCTGATGGGCATGGGGCAGCGCCCTCTGGCAGGCGGGACATTCGGACTGCGCGCCATGATCTCGCTGGATGCATTGATGGGCAGAAGAGGCTATCCCTTGCTGTTTCAAACCGGCGAGAGCGCGGATGGAAGCACGCCATTGATCGACCGGCAGCATCCGCATGACTTGTTGATGGAGCTGTCGGCCAGTTACAGCCGGCCGCTCTCGAATAACAACTCGGCATTCGTCTATGTCGGATTGCCCGGCGAGCCGGCATTGGGACCGACGGCTTACATGCATCGTTTTTCCGGCATGGACAGTCCAGAGGCGCCTCTTACTCATCACTGGCTCGATTCAACGCACATCACTTTCGGGGTGGTGACTCTCGGCTATGTGTGGGGCAACGTCAAACTGGAAGGTTCGATATTCAACGGGCGCGAACCGGACCAGAGCCGCTACAACATCGAGACCGGAAAACTTGATTCTGCTTCAGCCAGAATGACATGGAATCCTGCGCCGGCCTGGTCACTGCAGATCAGTCATGGCAGGCTGGACAGGCCGGAGCAACTGGAGCCGGACGTGGCAATACGGCGCACGACCGCTTCTGCCAGCAATCAATATAATTTCGGCCCCAATCGCATGCAAACCACCTTGGCATGGGGCCGCAACCGTAAAGACCCGGGGCAGACTTCGGATGGCTGGCTCCTGGAGTCTACACTGAAGGTAGGCGAAAGGCATACCTTGTTCGGGCGCGTCGAGCGCGTGGAGAACGATGAACTGTTCAGGGAAGGCGAAACGCTGTACGGACAAATGTTCAAAGTAGGCAAACTGAGCCTTGGCTACATTTACGATTTTGCCAGCTTCCAGCGGTCGCAGATAGGGGTTGGCGCACTGATCAGCAGGTACGATGTCCCTTCGGACCTGAAGGGACTCTACGGCTCCGATCCAACCTCATACATGGTGTTCATGCGGGCTCGACTGAAATGATGAAGACGCCTGGGAAGCCTTGTTCCAGACACCTTCATTCTTTCGGCAGCGTGGATATTTATGCGAGCACTACTTTGCAGACACTGCCTCTAATCCTCCAATCCCCGCTTTAACCGCCATTGCTTGACCAGCGCATAGATGGCGGGGATGACCGCAAGCGTCAGTATTGTTGACGAAATCATCCCGCCGACCATGGGCGCGGCGATGCGGCTCATGACTTCGGAACCGGTTCCCCGGCTCCACATGATAGGCAACAGTCCCGCCATAATCGCGACGACGGTCATCATCTTGGGCCGCACCCGCTCGACTGCGCCTTCCATGATAGCCTCATACAGATCGGATGCATCCGGATCTCGTCCGGCCAGGCGGCACTTGACCTTGACAGCTTCCCAGGCATGATCGAGATAGATCAGCATGATGACGCCGGTCTCGGCGGCAACGCCGGCCAACGCGATGAACCCGACCGCGACCGCGACCGAAAGGTTGTAGCCCAACGCCCACATCAGCCAGACGCCGCCAACCAGTGCGAACGGCACCGACAGCATCACGATCAGCGTTTCGGTCATGCGCCTGAAATTGAAGTAGAGCAGCAGAAAAATCGTCAGGAGCGTGATTGGGATAACGATCTTCATCTTCTGGATCGCCCGCTCCATGTATTCGAACTGGCCGCTCCACGTCACGTAATAACCGGCTGGAAATACGACCTGATCATTGACCGCCTTGCGCGCATCCTTCACGTAGCCACCGATGTCGCGGTCATGAATATCCACGTAGATATAAGCGGACAAAAGAGCATTTTCAGTGCGTATGCCGGGTGTGCCCTTGACCACCTTCACTTTGGCAAGCTGGCCGAGCGGAATCATCGCCCCGCCCATGGTCGGCACCAGCACTTCGCGCTCGATCTGCTGCGGATTTGAACGCAGTTCGCGCGGATAGCGCACGCCAACGCCGAACCGTTCACGCCCTTCGACCGTCGTAGTGACCATTTCACCGCCAAGCGCAGTAGAAATGACATCCTGCAACTCGCCCACGCTCAGTCCGTAGCGGGCAAGCTGCTCGCGCTCCGGCTCGATGTCGATGTAGAACCCGCCCGTGATGCGCTCGGCAAATGCGCTGCTGGTTCCCTGCACGTTCTTGACCACGGCTTCGATTTGCTTGGCCAGGCGCTCCATTTCGTCCAGGTCCTTGCCGAACACCTTGATGCCGATCGGGGTGCGGATACCGGTAGACAGCATGTCGGTCCTCGCCTTGATCGGCATGGTCCATGAGTTGGATACGCCCGGAAACTGCAGCGCCTTGTCCATCTCCGCAATCAGCTTGTCAATCGTCATGCCGGAACGCCATTCCGAATCCGGCTTGAGGTTGATCACCGTCTCGAACATCTCGGTCGGGGCCGGGTCGGTCGCAGTGTTGGCGCGCCCGGCCTTGCCATAGACGGACGCGACTTCAGGGAAGCTCTTGATGATTTTATCCTGGGTCTGCAGCAGTTCAGCCGCCTTGGTGATCGACATGCCGGGCAATGAGGCCGGCATATAGAGAAGCGTGCCTTCGTTCAGGGTCGGCATGAACTCGCTGCCCAGTCTGGACGCCGGAATCAATGAGACGAGCATGACGATCAGCGCGATCCCGATAGTCGTCTTTTTCCATTCCATGACGGTGGCTATGATGGGGCGATAGATGCGGATCAGGAAGCGGTTGACCGGGTTTTTTTCCTCCGGCATGATCTTGCCGCGAATGAACAGCATCATCAGCACCGGCACCAGCGTCACCGACAACAGCGCCGCTCCCGCCATGGCGAAAGTCTTGGTATAAGCCAGCGGCGAAAACAGCCTCCCTTCCTGCGATTCCAGCGTAAAGACCGGCAGGAAGGAAACCGTGATGATCAGCAGAGAGAAGAAGAGCGCAGGCCCCACTTCCTTGCAGGCATCGATCATCGCTGTCGCGCGCTCCTGACTGGAATGCCCCTCCCTCAGCCGTTCCAGATGCTTGTGCGCGTTTTCGATCATGACAATGGCGGCATCCACCATCGCGCCGATCGCAATAGCAATGCCGCCCAGGCTCATGATGTTCGAGTTCATGCCCAGCAAATGCATGGCGATCATGGAAATCAGCACGCCAACCGGAAGCATGAGAATGGCGACCAGTGCGCTCTGGGCGTGCAGCAGAAAGACGAAGCAGACTATCGCGACGATGATGCTTTCTTCGAGCAGCGTGTTTTTGAGCGTATTGATGGCGCGGTGGATCAGGTCGGAGCGGTCATAGACAGCCTCGATGGATACTCCTTCCGGCAGGCCCGATGAAACTTCGGCAATTTTTTCCTTGAGATTACTGATGACTTCGAGCGCGTTCTGACCGTAGCGGGCGACCGCAATGCCGGAGACGACTTCGCCTTCGCCGTTCAGTTCCGCCAGTCCGCGGCGCTCGTCGGGGACGAGTTCGACCCGGGCGATGTCGCGCACCAGAACCGGCGTGCCCTTTTCACTCTTGACCACCAGCATTTCGATGTCTGCTTTGCCGCGCAAATAGCCTTTGCCGCGCACCATGTACTCGGTCTCGGCCATCTCGACCACCCGGCCGCCGACGTCACGGTTCGAATCTCGGATGACCTGGGATACCTTGGCAAGCGGAACGCCATATGAGCGCAGCTTCACCGGATCGACCGTGACCTGGTAGCTCTGCACGAAGCCACCGACCGAGGCCACCTCCGCCACACCGGGCGCCTTGGCCAATTGATAGCGCAAGTACCAGTCCTGCAGGGTGCGCAGTTCGGACAGGGTTTTCTCCTTGGCAAGCAGGACGTACTGGTAGACCCAGCCGACGCCTGTGGCATCAGGGCCGATCTGCGGCGTCACGCCCTTGGGCATGCGGCCCGAGGCGAAGTTCAGGTATTCCAGTACGCGCGACCGAGCCCAGTAGATATCGGTGCCGTCCTCGAAGATGACGTAAACGAACGATGCGCCGAAGAAGGAGAAACCACGCACCACTTTCGATTTTGGCACGGACAACATCGCCGTGGTGAGCGGATAGGTGACCTGATCCTCGACCACCTGCGGCGCCTGGCCCGGATATTCGGTATAGACGATGACTTGAACGTCGGACAGATCGGGCAAGGCATCGATCGGGGTCTTTATGACCGCATAGATGCCGCCAATCGTGATGAACAGGGTGGCCAGCAGGACGATGAACTTGTTCCTGCCCGACCAATCAATGATTCCGGATAACATGCCGTCCCCTGTCAGTGGCCGGCGTGCGCGCTTGCGCCCGACACCGATTTACCGCCGCTTGCGCCATTTGACACCGGCTTGATGCTGGTGATGACCCACTCGCCCGGGCTTCGCTCAACGAACTCGAACGCAACGGTATTCCCGGGCTTGAGTCCTTTCAGCAAGGATTCGTTGGCAAGCTTGAATTCCATCGTCATTGCCGGCCACTTCAATTCCGGCACCGCGCCGTGGCTGATGCTGACGGTTCCAGCCTTGGCGTCCACTTCATCCACCGTTCCCTGGGTCTTGTGTCCTGCCGAGGACGGCCTTGCCTCCGTTTTCGCTGGCGCAGCGCCCATTGCTCCGGTGGCGGCCTTCAAGTTGCTTTCGGCGTCTATCAGGAAGTTCGCGGCGACCACCACGTCTTCACCATCCCTGACTCCGTCCAGAATCTCGACATAGTTGTCGCTGCGGGCTCCGAGCCTGACCTCGCGCGGTTCAAACCGACCCTCCTGCAACTGGACCAGGACAATGCGGCGCATGCCGCTGTCGATCACGGAGGAATCCGGCACGGTCAGCACTTTTCCTTTGCCGCCGACAGGCAATTCAACCTGCGCGAACATTCCCGGCTTCAACAGCAGGCCCGGGTTGGCGAGCTCTATCCTGACCGGAACGGTCCGGGTTTCCGCCTTCAGCGTCGGATAGACATAAGTGATCTTGCCCTCGAATACCTTGTCCGGATAGGCATTGATTCTCGCCTTGGCCCTGGCGCCCGATTTGACCTGCCCGATGTCCTGCTCGAAGATATCGGCAACCACCCATACCCGCGACAAATCGGCAACCTGATACAGCGTTTCGCCCGGCATGAAGCGCATTCCCTGCAAGGCCTTCTTCTCGGTCACGATACCCGAAACCGGCGAACGGAACGTCAGCGTCCGCTTGGCCTCGCCGGATTTGGCCAGCGCCTTGACCTCCCCTTCGGAAATGTCCCAGTTCTTCAGGCGCAGCAGGCTCGATTCGGCAAGCTGCTTCATGCCGGACTGCACGCTGTCCGAAGCGCCTTGCAAGGATTCCACACCCTTGGCGGCAATCGCATATTCGCGCTGCGCCGAAACGAGTTCAGGGCTGTACACCGAGAACAGCGGCTGTCCTTTGCCGACCGGCTGGCCGGTGGTGTTTACATACAGACGCTCGACATATCCTTCGAACTTGGGCGCAATCGCATAAGTGCGGCTCTCGTCCGGCTCGATGCGCCCGGCAGCCCGAACCGTCCTGTCGAGTTCGCGCAGCGCGGCCTTTTCCGTCCTGACGCCGAGCTTCTGCACTTTCTCCGTACTGATCCGGATCTGGCTGGCGGAAGCAGCGCCGCCTTCATCCTCGCCTTCGTAGACCGGAATATAATCCATGCCCATCGGGTCTTTCTTCGGCACCGGCGACGTGTCGGGCAGACCCATCGGGTTTCGGTAATACAGCAGCTTGCGTTCCTTTTTAGCGTTTTCGCCGCCAGACGCCGAAACGGCGGCAGCCTGCGAGTCCAGGCTTTTCCCTGTCCGATTGCCGACCGCGTAGCCGATGCCGGCCGCCAACAGGGCGATCACCAGTCCGCCGAGAATGAAGCGTGTGCTTTTTTTCATAAATCTTCCCCTACCAATCGTTCGATTTCAGCAAGACGCGCCTGGGCTTCTGCCTGTGCCTTTATCTGGTTTTGCCTGGCCATGCGTATTTGCCGTTGCGCATCCATCAGCGTGGCGAAATCGACCTTGCCGTTCTCATAGCCGGCCAGCGCCGCCTTAAACGTGAGGTCGGACTGCGGCAGCAGGCTGTTCGCGGTCAGGTTTTCGACGCGCCGGGCGGCTTCGAGCGCGGCAAGGTTGCCTGCCAGATCGGACAATACGTTATTGGCCGCCGCTTCCTTGCGCGTCCGCGCGGCGGACAGCATGGCTTCCGATTCGCGCTCTTGGGCGCGGCGCGTCGATTGCTGCAGGGGAATGTTGAATTGAACCATCAGCTCCCACTCCCTGATATATCCTCCGTACTGGGTTGGAGTGACGCCGAACGAAAAATCCGGATAACGGTTCTTGTAGGCCAGATCGCGCGATTTCTCGGCAGCCCGGAGGCGCGAATCCTCGACAACAAGCTGCGGGTTGCGCGCGAGCACCATCTCTTTCAGCGCGGCATATTCCAGTCTCGCCGGGGCAGGCAGTGGACGCAATTGCGCCGGTTGCGCCAGTGGCGCATGCGCCGGGCGCGCCAGGAGCGCATTCAGTCGCGATTCGGCCTGGCTGCGCTCGTTTTCCAGCATCACCAATTCGCTTTTAAGGCTGGTCTGCTCGACCTGCGCGCGAATCACGTCCTGCTGCGCAGCCAGCCCCCCTGAATAGCGCGCTCTTGTGACTTTTTCCAGTTGCAGCATGAGGTCGAGAATTTCACGGCTCAGCTGCTGGTTGCGGTGAATGTAATAGAGCTGGGCATAGGACGACTTGATGCGGCTCGACATATCGGCCCATGTGCCTTGCGCCCGTCCCTGGGCGCTTTTTGCTTCCAGCTCTGCGATCTCGCGCTTCAGATCGCGCTTGCCGAACCACGGCACGTCCTGCATGACCCGGTAAGCCGTGCCGCCGGTCCGGCTTGGCGACAGTGTCGGGTTCTGCTCGCCCATGCGGGTGATATCCATCAGCGAAGCCCGGAATGTCGGATCGGGCAGCGCGCCGGCCGGGGCTATCCGCTCATTTGCGGCATCCGCCTCAAGGCGCATCGTCGCATATTCCGGATTGTTGTTTTTTGCATATTCGAGTAGCGTTTCCACGTTCCCGCCAGGCGCTTTATCCTGGGCAAAAGTAATACCTGTACTGCCCGCAATCATGGCGAAGGCGACAAGGGTGGCACGAACCGCAAAAGGCATGGATTTCTCCTGATGATCAACGCTTAATACTGGTCAATCCATGCTTCCAGGGATTGACCGTTCTCAAACAAGCTCGGCAATTTACTTGCCGGCAGGCTTGAGGTCAACGATGGTCATGACGCCGTTGATGTTTTCCGAGCGGAAGAGAACGCTGTCGCCTGCTTTTACCTGGTTTAGCCATGCCTTGTTCTTGACAGGGAAAGCCATGGTCATGGCCGGCATGCCGTTGGATAGCGCGTCGTGCGACAAGGTGATCTTGCCTTTTGCCTTGTCGACTTTCTTGACAGCGGCTGGCATCATTTGCGCTTCCGAAGGAGCCGCGCTATCGCTCTCCATGGCATGGCTGCCATGGTCATGGCCGGCGGCCATGCTGGCGAAAGGCATCAGCGAAGCTGCGGCGAACAGGGCGAGAATGAGGTTGCGTTTCATCGTAATTCCTTCAGGTAATGAAAATGGATTGCCGGTTCTATGTCTTCAACCGTTAATCCATTCTGACCGCCGCTACCCGACAGGAAGCTGACACAATAGTTACATTTCTGTAATCTTGGGCATGAAGACTGCTATGCGTTGCCATCGGAAAAAGCAAAACGAACGGCAGCATGCGTGCCTGTTCACGCATGCCGCCGCTGCTTGCAGATACCGGCAATCCGATAAAGGATGAGGTGAAGGATAACCGAGGCATCATTCGCCTCGGCTTTACCCTCACTGGCTGTTACTGGTTGGCTGGCTTATTAGTCTGCGACTTGTCATCCATTCTCGAGCCCGGACCGTAGCTGCTGCGCAACTGCGCTCTCTGCTCGTTCGTCAGCAAGGCATTGATGCGGTTGTGCGCATCGATTGACGATTCCAGCATCTGACGGTGCAGGTCGGCCACCCTCATTTGCTGCTGGCCGACAGCAGCCGGATCGGGTTTCTCGGCAGACATCATGTTGTGCAGCTTTGTGGATTCATCCCTCATCCTGCCCATCAGATCCCACTGCTTCTGGCGAGCCTGTTCCTGAATCTGCGTCATTTGCGCTCGCTGCTGCTGGTTCAGGTTCAAGGCGTTGTACTGCCCCATGCTCATCATGCCGGGACTGCCGCCCATCATGCCGGGGCATCCGCCGTGACCATCGCCGCCCCAGCCAGGGCCTCCACCATGTGCAAGGGCAAGTGGGGCTGCTGCCGACAAGGCCAGTGCAACAATGCTTGCTGCCATCTTTAGCGATTTCATCTTTATTCCCCTTTTCGGTAAGTTCATTCGCTATTTCGCTTAATTGCCGCGATTGAGAATCGTGGTCAACTTTGAATAAGAAACTGGAAACATATGGAACATTTGACAACATCATGCCCACTTCGTCACTTGATCTTGTATAGCTTGCCCGGCTCTTCTGCTTGACAGGCATCAATTCGACATCAGTTAAGCGAAAAAGCCACTCCCATGGCGAACGTCTGACTTAGTCAAGAGCGACGCTTTTTGCATCCAAACATAACCGAAGGCTGACCGAAAGATTACATTTCTGTCAGTTGCCGCATTTTGCTGAAATGGTATTTAAGATAGAAGCTATAGAACTGTCTTGCGGATTTTGCTTCCAATACCATAGGGGATTGGCTATTAATCAATTCACAATAAAGCGTAACAGGACGATTTAACAAAATAGCGAATCCAGGTTTTATTAGATAGAGACCAGCACCTTAAAATGAAGGGTACTGTCATGAACCCAGATCATATGCACGACAAGTCATCGAACGCTCGCACTTCATTCTGGAAGTCAAGAATAGGGGTCGCAATCATCATGGTGGGCCTGGTCATCCTGTTTTATTTGCTGCGTGAGCACTGGAACCATATAGTCGGCGGAAACTGGCTCTACCTGCTTTTACTTTTATGTCCATTAATGCATCTGTTCGGCCATGGCGGACATAGACATAGCCCGACAGAAAAGCCCTCTTCGGGCGAAGGAAAAAATTGACCTGAAGTTGCCTTTTGCATCCGGTATTTGAGCGTAGTACGTTTTCACAGGAAGGCACGCCATGGATGATCATACCCACCACAGTCATGCTGATGCATCCCATCGGCATGAGAATGACTCCGATAGATCGAACCGTACCCGGGCCGAAGCGGATATGCCATTTACCGATCCGGTATGCGGCATGAAAGTGGCGGCCGATCCGGACAAGAAGATCGAATACGAAGGCATAAATTACTATTTTTGCAGCACGCGCTGCATGGACAAGTTTCGGGCCGATCCGCTCGCCTATATTCACAAGGAAACCGCTTCCTCACCCGCCTCGAGTAGCACCCACACATGCTGCGGCATGCATCATGACGCCGAACCGTGCACTGCCACGGATAACCGACATGTCGATCCGGTGTGCGGCATGAAGGTTGAGCCCGACCCGTCAAAGTCGATTGATTACGAAGGCAAGACATACTATTTCTGCAGCCAAAGCTGCATGGCTAAATTTAAAGAGAATCCCCGGAAATATCTGCAACCGAAACCGGAAGCGTCATCCGCCGCGGAAACGCCTGCTTCCAAAAAAGTGATGTACACCTGCCCGATGCATCCGCAAATCCAGCAGATCGGGCCAGGCAACTGCCCTATCTGCGGCATGGCGCTGGAACCGATGGAGGCGTCGGCGGCACAGGACACGACTGAGCTGCGCGATATGACGCGGAGGTTCCAGATCAGCCTGGCTCTAACCGTGCCGCTGCTGGCGGTTTCGATGAGCGAATTCATCCCCGGATTGAATCTGCATCACAGAATGGGCATCAACGCCTTCAACTGGCTTCAGGCAATCTTGGCAACGCCCGTTGTGTTGTGGGGAGGGTGGCCATTCTTTGTTCGCGGCTGGGCATCGTTCAGGACCTGGAATCTGAATATGTTCACCCTGATTGCGATTGGCACAGCCGCGGCGCAGTTCTTCAGCTACTTTGCCCTGCTCTTTCCAGCGGCTCTGCCCGATGCGTTCAAGGTAAACGGCATGGTGCCGCTCTACTTCGAGGCGGCGGCCGTGATCGTGACACTGGTGCTGCTAGGCCAGGTGCTGGAATTGCGCGCCCGCTCCAGAACCAATAGCGCGATCAAATCGCTGTTGGAACTGGCGCCCAATACCGCGCTGCGCATCAACCCGGACGGATCGGAACAAGAAATCCATCTCGACCAGGTGCATGCCGGAGACAGGCTGCGGGTCAAGCCGGGGGGGAAAATACCGGTAGACGGCGAGATAGTGGACGGTCATTCGAACATCGACGAGTCGATGATTACGGGCGAGCCCATTCCGGTGGAAAAACAGATAGGTGACAAGGCGACGGCCGGCACTGTCAACCAGACCGGCTCATTCGTGCTGCGCGCCGAAAAAGTGGGCGCCGATACGCTGCTGGCGCGCATTATTCAGATGGTCAATGAAGCCGGGCGTTCGCGCGCGCCTATTCAGAAACTGGCAGACAAGGTATCGGGCTGGTTCGTACCTGCCGTCGTTCTCATCGCAGTCGCGGCCTTCCTTGCGTGGGCGATATTCGGCCCTTCGCCCGCTCTGGCTAACGGCCTGGTAGCCGCCGTATCGGTCCTGATCATCGCCTGCCCCTGCGCGTTGGGATTGGCGACGCCGATTTCCATCATGGTCGGGGTCGGGCGCGGCGCAACCGAAGGCGTGCTTATAAAGGATGCCGAGGCGCTTGAGCTGATGGAAAAAGTCGATACATTGGTGGTAGACAAAACCGGGACTCTGACCGAGGGCAAGCCTAAAGTGCAGAACGTCATCGCGGCTGATGGATTTACTGAGACAGACGTACTCATAAATGCCGCGAGTTTGGATGCGCTAAGCGAGCATCCTCTGGCTGCAGCCATCGTCAACCATGCAAAAGAACAAGGTCTGGAGCTAAAGACGGTCGAACAATTTGAATCCGTCACAGGCCAGGGCGTGCGCGGAAGGATTAGCGGCAAATCTGTTTCTCTGGGGAATATGAGCCTGATGCAGAAGGAAGGCATTGATGTCTCTGCGCTGCAGAATGAAGCACAGAGCTTGCGCGAACTGGCGCAAACCGTCATGTTCCTGAGCATTGAAGGCACGCCGGCGGGAATCGTCAGCGTAGCCGACCCGATCAAGCCGTCCACCCGGGAAGCGATTCAACAGTTGCATGCCGCCGGGTTGCGCATCGTAGTCGTAACAGGCGATAACGCCACAACCGCGGCAGCGGTTGCCAGGCAACTCGGGCTCGACGATTTCAAGGCCGAGGTGCTTCCGCAAGACAAGCTTGAATATTTGAAGGCACTGCAGCAGGAGGGGCGCATCGTTGCCATGGCGGGCGACGGCGTCAACGACGCGCCTGCTTTGGCGCAGGCGAATGTCGGAATTGCGATGGGAACAGGAACCGATGTGGCCATGAACAGCGCGCGCATTGTTCTGGTAAAGGGCGATTTGCGCGGAATTGCAAAAGCGCGACTGCTCAGTCAGCATACAATGAAGAACATCCGGCAGAACTTGTTCTTTGCGTTCATCTATAATTTTGCCGGGGTGCCGATAGCCGCCGGTGTGCTATACCCATGGTTCGGCCTTCTGTTGAGCCCGATGATCGCCAGCGCCGCCATGAGCTTCAGCTCGGTATCGGTGATCGGGAACGCACTGCGCTTGCGGAATAAATCGCTATAAATAATTTGGAGGGCGCAGATGGAAAATCGGTTTAAAACAAAACAGGCACAAGGCTGAGTTCATGAAAATCCTGGTGGTGGAAGACGAACTGAAGACAGGGGACTACCTGAAGCAGGGACTGGTGGAGGCTGGCTTTATTGTCGATCTGGTGCGCGATGGGGTCGACGGGTTTCATCAGGGAACTTCGGAGGAATACGACCTGGCTATTCTGGATGTGATGCTTCCCGGCATGGATGGATGGCGCCTGTTGCAGGAACTCAGGAAAGCGGGCAAGGAGATGCCGGTATTGTTTCTGACCGCGCGCGACCAGGTGGAGGACAGGGTCAAAGGACTGGAATTGGGCGCCGACGACTACTTGGTGAAACCATTCGCCTTTTCCGAATTGCTGGCTCGCGTCCGTACCTTGCTGCGCAGAGGAAGCAGAAGCAAGGAACCCGATATCCTTAAGGTAGCAAACCTTGAGCTTGACCTGATGCGGCGCAAGGTAAGTCGTTCGGGCAAACGGATTGACCTGACCGCAAAGGAGTTTGCCTTGCTTGAATTGCTTATGCGGCGGCAAGGCGAAGTGCTTCCCCGCTCCTTGATCGCATCGCAGATCTGGGATATGAATTTCGATAGCGACACCAACGTGATCGAAGTTGCGGTTCGGCGCTTGCGGTCGAAAGTCGATGACGACTTCGAACCGAAGCTGATCCAGACCGTGCGCGGAATGGGGTATAAGCTCGAGGTGCCTGAGTGAGCCTGAGAGTAGCCAATTCCCTGACGCTGCGCATTACCTTGCTGTTTGCTACGGCCTCGACCATTGTCCTGTTGGCCCTTGGCTTCCTGATCCGCGATTCCATAGAGAAGCACTTCGAAGAACTGGATACGGCGGCCATTTCATCCAACCTGCAGCTCGCCGAACAGACCCTGGCCGGAATTCAATCCAACAGCGAACTGCTGTCATTGGCAAATATGGTCGTTGCCGCTTCGACGGGAGACAATAAATTGGCGGTGGTCGTTTTCGACCGTGACGGGAAATCTTATTTTTCTTTGGGCGGCAGAGACTTTCCTACCTACCTGCTGGGGACGGACGCTCGGAACGGACCTGAACGATCCGCCATATGGGAGGAAAACGGAAAAAGCTTTCGGGGAATGACCAAGATGGTTCCGACAGCCATGCAGGAGGCTCCCACCGCAGTGGCTGCGGCAGCAATCGACATTTCCCATCATCAGCACTTCATGGCGATGTTTCAAGTCACATTATGGTGGTTTGTCGCCATCGCGGCCTTGTTAATGGGGTTTCTAGGATGGGTGGCTGCCCGTCACGGTCTTGCTCCCCTGAGAAGAATTCAGCAGGATGCATCTGCCGTCTCCGCCACCAACCTAGGGCAGCGCCTTTCGGTCGAACAACTTCCAGCCGAACTGGCAGACCTTGGAGACACCATTAACAGCATGCTCGCCCGGCTTGAGGTATCGTTTGAAAGGCTTTCCGACTTTTCTGCCGATATTGCGCACGAACTGCGAACGCCGATCAGCAACATGATGACCCAGACCCAGGTTGCGCTGTCGAAGCCGCGCACTGCAGACGAATACCACGAGATCCTTGCCTCCAACGCCGAGGAACTGGAGAGAATGGCACGCATGATCTCGGACATGCTGTTTCTTGCAAAAGCCGATCACGGCTTGATATCGCCCCATAGCGAACAAGTTTCCCTGTCCAGTGAATTCGGCGATCTGTTCGGCTTTTATGAAGCGCTGGCGGATGAAAAATCGGTCAAGCTGAAGTTGAGCGGAGACGCATCCATGTCTGGAGACAAATTGATGCTGCGCCGCGCTTTCAGCAATTTGCTTTCGAACGCCATACGCCATACCGCTTCAGGCGAAGAAGTTTCAGTCAGCATAAAGAATCCGGGCAACGGCGAAACGGATATCGAGATCAGCAATCCCGGGGAAATTCCTTCGGAGCACCTGTCCCGCCTGTTTGACCGGTTCTACCGCGTAGACCCGTCGCGGCACGAAGCATCGGACGGAGCGGGCCTGGGCCTGGCGATAACGCAATCGATCGTTCAAATGCACGGGGGGGCTATCAGCGTGCAGTCGAGCGGCAACATGACCAGGTTCGTGATTCGCTTTCCGAACAAGCCGGTGCGCAGCGTATAAGTTTTAGATTCCGAACCACTTATAACCTGTAGTTATTAGAAAAGAACGAAATATTATAAACTCTGCAGCTTGTACGTGACTCATGTAGGACGGACAATAACGCCAGGCAATGATCCAGCCATTCTGGCAACTGCTTTATTAATCGAGGAATCACAATGGAATGCACTGTACGCTGGGGCGGTTTGTCCGGCATGACTTTTTTAGCCGAAAGCGAATCCGGCCATGTAGTGGCAATGGATGGAGCCGTCGAAGGCGGAGGACATAACCTGGCTCCTCGCCCGATGGAATTGCTCCTGGCGGGCGCCGGCGGCTGCACTGCCTATGATGTGGTGCTGATTTTAAAGATGAGCAATCAGGACGTTCGCGGCTGCGACGTAAAACTGAGCGCCGAGCGCGCCGAGACCGACCCGAAGGTTTTCACCAAGATTCACTTTCACTTCACCGTGCGCGGACGCAACTTGAGACCGAACATAGTCAACAGCGCCATCAACCGCTCGCACAGCAAATATTGCTCAGCCTCGATCATGCTCGGGGAAACAGCGGAAATTACGCATTCTGTCGAAATCGTGGACGACCTGGCATAAGCTCGGCGGGCTTGAGCCGAAACATCAAGATTTCCTGCCGTTATTCTCAGTAAAACCGGCATTTCCAGATCACCTATTTTTGATCCGGCAACTTCCTGGCAACAAGAGCCCAAGCCTTTCGGAATGCCCGCTATCAGACTGTTGCGGGCAGCTTTGCGTATCGCCCGGCTCGTTCCCGGATCTGGTAAAGTTCAAGCAACGGCGGCATCCCCTGCAATTCCGCCGATCCCCATTCCACCCCGCTTCATATCTTCCTGGTGCCGGCCACCCCGGCACCTCCGCCCTATTTCGGCGCGCTTCCTTTACTGCATGCTATTGAAAGCATCACAGACCAACCAATGGCTTGCGGGGCCAAGGCATGATTCTGCAGCGTGAAACTCCATTTTTATGGGCAGTTTCAGGGATTCGATTAGCCACACCGCAAAGGAATGACCAGTATCAAACCGGTCCGCCAATGATCCGGTATAGCTTGAATATCACAAGCTAGAAATTCAATGGTCATGAAGAACAAACGCGCAATCCTCTTACTGGCTCTCCTCTTTTCGATTTCAATTAGCTTGGCTGCGGAAAAGTCCCTTGTTACCTTAGCAGAATCCGAATCAACTACCGCTATCGTGTTGATAGGGGGACTTAACAAGAACTATCACTTTCTCAAGGAGTGGGAAACACAACTTAAGGACGGCGACGCATCGGTATACGGCTTAGACGATGACTTCAGATCAATTTCATTAAAGGACAGCAGCTGGCACCTTGCTGTCAGTCTGGCGGCTCTGGCTGACAAGAAGAAAAATCATCTTGTTATTATTGCGCACAGCCTGGGCGGACTCGTGGCGAAGCATGCTCTCGGCCGACTGAATGACTTTGGGTTGTTGACAAGATTCCGGAAGGTTGAATTGCACGCCATGGGCTCTCCATGGGGAGGTTCTTACACTGCGAACATAGTTCCTTACCTGCCATTCTACCGATCGGTGGTTGAGCTGATCGGCTACCCAATGATCCTGGATATAGGATCGGAATCGGATTTCATGAGAAGCCTGTTTGCCAGGCTGCCGTCCAACGTATCGTTTTATCTTTATGAGGGAACGGAAGATACCGTTTCCAAACCTGAAACGGAAAGCACCAGGGAAAGATACGAAGCTAGCGCAACATCAGCCACTTCCCGCACGGTTCTTCGCGGAATGAACCATAATGGATTCAAAAAACCGTTCCCGATTTTTGACTCGTAAATGCAATTGATACGATAACGGTTACTTTTTGAATCCCCGGAATAAGTCCTGGATCCGACATTCTTTATAAATCAATTCTGATAGCAGTTGCTTGCTGCATATGGCAATAGAAACAGCAGGATGAGGCAGGTCGGAGAAATGCTCCTCCTCCATCGAAAGTTGCAGGCAATTCACCTTACTCAGGGAAGCGGTAGAACCTTGCCCGGCCGACGTGGACCGCAACTTGAATAAGGCTTCCCTCCTAGACCATATCTTGTAAAACAAAGCCGGACGTTCACTTTCCGTCTGCGCTTGCAGCCACAGCAATTCTTCAGCATGAAATGCAAGTCTGCCAATTTCCATGAAATTGCGATTCGGCTTGGTGGACTCGATATCCAGGCCAAGCAGGGTGCCGGCGCTTACCGCGCAGCCTACCCACTCGCGACTGTGGGAAATGCTAAAGCCCGGCATCGGCTGTTCATCGTCCGGAAGGACAAGTCGCGGAGCGTTGCCGAGCTGCTCGATGAGGCTGACTTCGTCAGGACGCAAGCCAAGCAGTTCGGCCACGGCAAACCGCACCAGAATGCGTCCCAGCAAAAATTGGAGTTGGCGCTCTCGCCTTAGAAAAGCATAGTAACGATCGACTTCGTTGGAACTAAGACAAGAGATGAAGAAAGCGACTTCCTCATCCTGCAGGGAAGAAACATCTGCCAGCCATAGGCCGGCAGACGCTGTGTGCGGATTATTTATTGCCGATTTTGACAAAATCGCCCTTAAGCGCGACACCCGCCATGATGCCTCCGGCATGGCACTCAAACTCCGTATTGCTGGAGAATTGATGATTGCTATAGTTGCTTACAATATTAACCACGGCGTTTGCGCCCAAGGCATGAGCGCGCTTCTCCAATGCAACCATGGCCGACAGAAAGGCCCAGTTGCATGCCACTTCATCCGTCTTGTTAAATGCATTTGTTTTCTTGCTGGTGGAATCGCTGCCCAGCTTTGCCAGAATTTTTGGATGCTTCTGCGTTCCAAAATAAAATTTAACGGAACCGTCCAGCTTCTCTCCCGCAGACTTCGATTCCATTCCTGCCTCGATCGGCAGGAGCAATTTTGTATCTCGTGCCTGTGCCGGCATGATTGCCGCCAAGGATGTGGCCAGAAAGAGAACTACGGCGACTATTCTTTTCATTGTGTTTTTTCCTAAATATATGAGACGTTTATCAAATAAAAGGCTTCGGATGGAGAATTGCGCCTATCGGTATCTCTTGAAGATCAGGGATGTATTGATCCCGCCAAATGCGAAATTGTTGGACATCACGTATTCGCATTGGATGGGCCTGCCTGTCTCGACGATGTAATCGAGTTCAGCGCATTCAGGATCGACGCGATTGAGGTTGATGGTTGGAGCAAACCAGCCCTCGCGCATCATTTCGATACTCATCCATGCCTCGAGCGCGCCGCATGCGCCCAACGTATGTCCCGTGTAGCTCTTGAGCGAACTGATTGCCTGCTTGCTGCCGAATAAACGGCTGGTGGCATGGGATTCCGCGATATCTCCTTGCTGTGTCCCTGTTCCATGGGCATTTACGTAACCTATCGCCGAAGGCGGCAGTCCGGCGTCAGCAAGCGCCAGCTCCATTGCCACCTGCATTGTTGCGGAATTGGGCTGGGTCACATGCGTTCCATCGCTATTGGTGCCAAAACCGACGATTTCGGCATAGATTTTCGCTCCGCGTGCTTTAGCGTGCTCCAGATCTTCCAGTATGAGGCTGCCCGCTCCTTCGCCGATGACAAGGCCGTCGCGATCGGCATCGAAGGGACGCGGCGTCATGTCCGGCGCATCATTGCGGACGCTGGTAGCGAACAAGGTATCGAAAACCGCCGCTTCGGTAGCGCACAATTCCTCGGCGCCCCCGGCAATCATTGCTTTTTGAACGCCGCGTCGAATTGCTTCATAGGCATATCCGATGCCCTGGCTGCCCGAGGTGCATGCGCTTGAGGTCGTTATTACGCGTCCGGTCAAGCCGAAGAAAACGCCTATATTGACCGGCGCGGTATGGGCCATCATCTTGATGTAGGTATTGGCGTTGATTCCCTTTGTAGTCTTTTCCTGGATCATCCGGCCGAAATCGCCGATTGCCTTTGGCGTGCCTGCTGAAGAGCCGAAGGAAACGCCCATTCCTCCGCTTGTCAGCAACGGGTCATCCAGAAGACCGGCATCGGTCAAGGCCAGTTCGCTGGCATGAGTAGCCATCAAGGCTATCCTGCCCATGCTCCGGGTAGTCTTGCGATTGAATCGTTCGGATAGCGAAAATTCGACTGCGGGAGATCCCAACTGCGTATACAGGCCATCATATTCAGCCCATTCTTCCATCCTGACCACGGCATTCCGATAGCTTTCCAGGTGCTTGCGAATGCCGCGCCAATCGCTGCCTATCGGGCTAACGCCGGCCATTCCCGTAACCGCGACGCGCCGGCTCATGCCAACCCCCCATTGACGGAAATTACCTGGCGCGTGACATAGGCGGCATCCTCCGCCATCAGGAAACTGACGACAGCTGCAACTTCTTCGGGTTTGCCGACACGACGCGCCGGAATCATTTTCAATACTTCGTCCAGCGGAACATCACTGATCATGTCGGTCTCGATTAATCCAGGCGCTACACAGTTGACGGTGATCTCGCGCCTTGCCAGTTCAAGCGCAAGCGCTTTGGTCGCCCCGATAATTCCGGCCTTGGCGGCACTGTAATTGACTTGGCCGCGATTCCCTACAAGACCCGACACCGATGACAGGGTAATAATCCGGCCCGGCTTGCGGCGCTGCACCATGGGCATGACCAAGGGGTTGAGCACGTTGTAAAACCCGTCAAGGTTGGTTTTCAGGACGATATCCCAATCCTCCCCTGACATCGCCGGAAATGCATTGTCCATTGCGACCCCCGCATTGCAAACCACGCCATAGTAGCAACCATGCTGTCCGATATCGGCATTCAGCACCCTGGCGGCAGTTTCCCGGTCTCCAATATCAAACTGAAGCACGCGCACCTGTCTGCCGATTGCGGCAATTGCCTGCGCTACCGCATCCGCTTCTTCGCGCCTGCTGCGGCAATGCAGCACAATGTCATGCCCGTCGCTTGCCAGGCGCAAGGCAATGGCCTTGCCAATGCCTCGGCTGGAGCCTGTTATCAATACACTTTTTTTCATTCCGTATTTCCTCCAATCGCGCTTGTCTCATTTGCGGGTTGGAATACGGTAACGGTGGCGTTTGCCAATTTCTTATTCATATTGTGGATGGAGCAATCATAAGAGCCAATTCCATTATCACTTACCAACAAGCGTTTTACGTCAATTCGCAATACGTCGCCCAGCATAAAAGAGGGGCGGCAACATTCATATCGCCTCGATCCAAGCAGAAAACCAATCTTGACAGGTTCTCCAAGCAAATTTGCCAGGTAGCCGGCATGCGCTGCAATCGCCTGCGCCATATACTCTATGCCGACCCAGGCGCCAACGCCGCCATCCTGGTAAAACAGGCTGTCCTCCCTGATGCCGACTTCGGCGCACAGGCTTTCTTCGTCGGCGGAAATGATGCGGTCGATGATTACCATCGAGCCGGTATGCGGAACAAGCGAACCAATATCCGGCATGCTCATGTCATTCCCTCCCAAGCACAAGACAAGCATTCGCTCCGCCGAACGCGAACGAATTGCTCAGGCACCAGCGCAATGGCCGCCCAAGACTGCTGCCCGGTTCAACCAGGTTCAATACGGGCAGTCCGGGATCGGCTGCGCCATCCCACAAATGTGGCGGCAGCTTGCCGGCCGGGTTGCCATCCTGCATTGCAAGCCAGCACAGGCCGGCCTCGATCGCTCCGGCCGCCCCCAAGGTGTGGCCGGTGAATGGCTTGGTTGAACTGACGGCGGCAGCCTCGCCGAACAATGCATGAGTCAGGCGGGATTCCATCGCGTCATTCTGTACTGTCGCAGTTCCATGCAGGTTCACATAATCAATTTGCGCGGCAGATATGCCTGCACGCCCTAACGCATTTTCGATAGCCAGCCTGGCACCGGATCCGGTCGGATCGGGCGCAGACATGTGATAGCCATCTGAAGACTCGCCCCATCCTCGCAATGCGACTGTTGCCGGTTCCCGGCTCATCAGGAATAGCGCGGCTCCCTCGCCAATATTAATGCCATTGCGATGCATGCTCAGGGGATTGCATTGCGTCGCGCTGACTGATTCAAGCGCCATGAAGCCCGCTACGGTGAAAGCGCAAAGGGAATCCACCCCTCCGGTCAGCACGGCGTCGCAAACGCCCATCTTGATCAGGCGGGCCGCACTGGCAAGCGCCTTGGCGCTGGAAGCACAGGCACTTGAATGCACATAAGAAGGGCCTGTTGTGCCGAGCGTCAGCGCCAGCATGGCGGCAGGCGATCCAAGCTCCTGCTGTCCATAATGAAAAAGTTCGGGAAAAGAAGCGTTCAATGAATGGTGGCGCAAGGCCGCTTCGCTTTCAGCAATGCCAGAGGTGCTGGTTCCGATCACTATGCCGACACGGTTATGGCCGAACTGTTCTATTGCCGCATCCACTGCCGGCCGTATTTGCTCCAGCGCTGCCAGCGCAAGACGGTTGTTTCTGCTGCGCTCGCGCAGAGGCAGATGATCAAGCGAGGGCAGATCGGCATCAACCCGGCCAAGAGGAAGGGAGCGCCCGGCTGAATAGGCATCCGTCATCCCGATGCCGCTACGCGCATCTTCCAGCATGCGCGACGTAATTTCGCCCCGAGAGTTGCCTAATGGGCAGATTATTCCAAGTTGATTAAGATAAAGCATGCTCAAGGCTCAGTTGAAACGGACTGGATGGTCAAATGGTAGTTGTAGCGCATATTCATCAGCTTTATGGTTCCGATCCAGCGCGGCTGGCCGCTATAAACTATTTCAGTTACTTTTTCGCCTCCCGAAAACAGGGTGCGGCGCAAGCCGTCTTCCTCCAGACGCCAGCCAAAAGGCAGCGCCCCACGTAAAACTTCCGCAGGCCAAAATGCCAGTTGCAGATCTTCCAGAACGTCCTCGGCCCGAACCTGCGGCGGCAACATGAAGTGCCTCCACGATTGTAGAGCCTTGCCGTCATAATGCAATGTCAGGACACGCTGACCCATGGCAAGGCCAACCAGATCAAGACGCTTCGGATCGACTTCCAGCGCGACATCGATCTCGTCTACGCGACCGTTCCGCTCGACACGGAGATGCTGCTGCAGGCTGATGGATTCGCCAAGCGCCGCCGGCGCCAGCATGGGCCATGCCTGTCCCGTATGAAGTTGCGGAGCCGCGCACCCGCAAAGCAACACCGTGACCGCAGTCCACAAGGCAAGTCGACGCATTTGACGGGAAAACCCCGTTCCGAAAATAGCGCACGGCCAACAGCCGTTGGCTTTCAATAATCGGATCGACCGTGACGCAACGTCGTTCAGACTCAAGGTTGTCGTGCAAATCCCCTTATTCATTCTCCGCCGCGCCTCCTGCCTTGCCTGTTTCTTTTCTGCTGAAGCAAGGAACGCTCAGCCATACCAGAGTCAAACCTATCAGCATCGTAAGTCCGAAAGACTGCAATGCCGGCGTGCTGCTCAATGCCAGCAAGCCAAAGGAGAGCAGCGTGCTCAAAGCCGAAATCCCTATCTCCAGCCAGACTGAATGTTTGTTATGGGCCGTGTTTTCATGCATGAAAATGCCATAGTCGACGCCGATGCCAAGAATCAGCATCAAAGCCAGCATGTTGAAAAGCTGCAAGTTTTGCCCGGCTGCGCCCAGCATTGCCAGCGTCGCGATGCTGGCAATAATGGTTGGCATTAGAACACGCCATGTGGACTTGCCGTAGCGCGGATACAACAATAGATAGACTGCGCCGAAGGAAAGCAGGACTACCCATCCCATGTAAAGGCGGTAACGTCCCAGCACTGATGAAATTTCATCAATCTTATCGACCCATTGAACCCCCTCCATTCCTTGGGGAACTCCCTTCATGATCGATGAATTGTTCATGGACAAGCCGCGCAGCGCGACGACGCTCGCATAGCTCCCATCCACTTTTCCCAACCACAAGTGCCGAAACGCTTCGCTGGCCGGCGAACGCAAGAAGTCGTCCACTGTCATCAGGGACTCGGGGCCCGACAGATTTGCGCGCATCGCGGCAGCCCAATTGTATTCTTCGTTGATCTTCGTCCCCAGCATCCACAAGGGTCCGTGTCCGCTTAAAAGTTTCGCTTCGACTAGCGCCCGATTGGAAAGCTGCGTACGGGATGACGGTATCCAGTTTGACAATGCCTGATAGCCGCTTATGGTATGGTTTTCAATCAGCGGATCCAGCTTGCGCTTGAGCATTTCTTCACGCTGCAGCACATCTTCAGGCGTTTCGCCGCGAACCAGGTAAAACTGTACGGGCGACGGCGTATCCAGCAGCTTTGTCATCCGGTTCTGTTCGCCGACCAGGTCAGCCCGAGGACTCTGCAGCAAACGGATATCGTCGTTGAAGGTAAGCCGCGACAGGCCAAAAGCAGAAAATCCAATGAACAGGATAAACGCAAGCAGGGTTCTCCGATTCAATCCCGCCGTTGGCCAATAGTCCACGCTGCGCTTATACCATTGCCCCTGCGTCCCCTTTTTCAACGTATTCGGACCGACCAGGAAGGGAAACCAGAAAATGACCGTCAGCCACGCAAACACCAGGCCAAGCGATGAAAAAACCGCCATCTGCCGCAAGCCCGGGAACGGCGTCAAGGCAAGGGCGAGATAACCGACGATTGTCGTCACAAACGTCAAGAACATCCCGGGAAACAGCCGTCTCAACAATTGCCAGGAATCCATTTCCTTGGCTGCGCCGACTCGGTTGCATAGAAAATAGATTCCATAATCCTGCGCCACGCCGATCAGGCTTGCTCCGAATACCAGGGTAAGAAGGTGAATTCGATCGAATACCAGCCAGCACACGGATAAGGCGCCCAGACTTCCGACAAAAATCGACAGCATGATCAGCAGGATGGGCTTGAAGGATCGGAAAGTAAGCCATATCAGCAATATGACGCCGACCATCGATCCGACCCCGATAACAGATACTTCCCAATTCGCCCTTTCACTGGCGGCGGCGGCATGCAAGACCACGCCGGCAATGATAACGTCAACCTTCTGTCCGCTCGCCTCCGCTGCTTCCCGCGCATGCGCCAGCAACGGCATGACGGCTTGATGAGCGTCTATTGAAAACGCCGGAACCCGCAATGTCAGCGGAATGACGACGGAGTGACGTGAGCCGTCGGCAACGAACAATTTCCCGTCGCGCGGCCTTACCGGCGTTTCCTGGGCGCGCGCCTGCACCCATCCTCCGAACAAACCGAATGGATCGTCCCGCCACGCGCCCAGCTTGGGTCCGCCAAAAGGACTGTATAGCTTGCCCATCGCGGCATCGACCCAATACTCCCCGGATTGGCCGCGAAGATCGGTTTCCTGTTGCGGCGTCAACAGGTTGAGCCGGTGCTGCTGAAACAGGGACAGCCACTCGCCTTGCGTTTTATCCGTGACGGGGTCCGAAGCGCGCATCAAGTCGTCGCGCTGCGCAATCACATCATTGAAGGCATCGGCAGCCCGTACGGCTTGCGGCCAATCGTCCGCGCCGACCAGTACAATGACTCTCTGTTGCGCCGCATCCACCATATGAGTGAAGGCTTGCTGCAACACCGGGTCGCGTTCCTGCACCGGCAACAACGTAAGTATGTCGGTATCGGGCTCGATCCGCTTGCCCGCGAAAAGATAAGCGTTATGCGCCAGCAAGGCGCATACGACCAGTAGCCACGCCAGCACCAGCCAAAGGCGCTTGTTCATAGTTGCGAGGACTCTTCAGGCTTCATTGCTCCCTTGCCTGTTTTTATTTCAGAAAAGACAATGCTGGTACGGTCGCCGCTCGATTCGGTTATTACGATATTCTTCACGTAAATTCCGCCGTCGAGCGATATGCTTCCGATTGCCTTGGCCAAAGCCGGTTCGCGCGCCTTGAGTGCTACATTCCATTTATTCCCTTGCGTGCGGGCATCGACTTCGAATAGGGACTCCAATTGCGCCAAGTCTCCAGACAACAGGGAAAAAAGCACGTTATTGATCATCCGCACCGTCGGTTCCTGGCTCGCGTCCAGCCTCATGGCAACCCTGTCGCCCTGGGTTTGCGTAATTTCATTCCGCGTCAGACGCACCGTATTCGGAAACGGACTCAGGGTGCGCCACAGCACTCCCTTTTCGGCCACTACGCAAAAGCGTCCGCTCGAGCTCAACGGCGATTTTAAGCCGTTCAGCTTCTTCTTTTGATCGAAACGGCCGCACAGTACGTTCGGCTTGGCCAGCAAGGACTGGATCTTTTCGATGGCCGGAGAGGCCTGCAGGGGCAGCGATATTAATGCCAGAAGAACTAATATGCCGCAAAAGAGAGGCGACCGTTTCATAAGAGCTGTACTCCAAGCTTTTCAAACAACACCGGCGGCGAAACAAAACACATTTCACGAGTGGCGATCTCTACTGCGACCTGCGTTGTGCTGGCCCGGTTGATACGATGTCCGGTAGCGGCGTCAGTAATCGCATAGTCGATCCTGAGCCGGTTTTCCCACTCCACGATTTCCGCGCGCAGTTTAAGCTTCTGGCCGAAAGTCGCCGGATGGATATACCGGATATGCATGTCGACTATGGGCCATGCGTAACCAGACTCTTTCATCTGCACGTAGTTATAGTCGATGCTGTCGAACAGCGCGCACCGGGCAATTTCCAGAAATTTGGCATAGTTGCCATGCCAGACTATTTCCATAGGATCCAGATCATAGAATTGAACCTGAACCTCGACCTCGGCAACCCAGCGGCCGGCCACTTCACTCGCTATCTTATTCATATAACCTCCAGGCGCGGGCGCGAACACGATCCAGGAGCAATCTCAGATCCGGCTCCAATCTGCGGTCTTCTTCAATCACGGCCACATCGGCGCCAAGAGCATTGAGCATCCACTCCAGAGACGGCTCCAGCTTTGCGGAAGGGTTCAGTTTGCAGCGCAGCCAGATGCCTTGCCGAACGGCAATAAGCAAAGCCGCCACTACCTGCTCAGTCAGCTCCAGCACTCGCAGGCAATCGCGAGAGGCAATGGTTCCCATGCTGACTTTGTCCTGGTTATGGCATTCGGTGGAACGGGAAAACACCGAAGCGGGCATAGTGAGTTTGAGCGCTTCCGCAGTCCAGGCAGAGGTACTGATCTGCAAGGCCTTGAGGCCGTGATTGATCGCGGCCCGTTGTCCTACCGCGCCGGACAAATTGGCTGGCAATCCCTGGTTGTAGCGGCTATCGACAAGCAGCGCCATTTGACGGTCGAGCAGGTCGGCAAGGTTTGCCACTGCGTTTTTCATGCAATCCATTGCGAATGCAATATGACCGCCATAAAAGTGGCCCCCATGCAGTACCCGCTCGCCTTCCGCATCGATAATCGGGTTATCGTTTGCGCTATTGAGCTCGTTTTCAATCGACTGGCGCAGCCAAGGCAAGGCATCGGCCAGAACGCCGATGACATGCGGCGCGCAACGAATCGAATAACGGTCCTGCAGCCGTTTGCCGTTACGGGGCGGCTGGTCGCATTCCAGATCCTGGCGTATCCAGCTTGCTATGCGCTGCTGGCCCGGGTGCGGCTTGACGGAAAACAGCGTCGCGTCAAAATGATGGGCATTTCCGTCAAGGGCAAACGACGCCATGGCAGTAATGCGCGTGGCAATTTGGGTCAGATACTCGGCACGCGAATAGGCCATGCATGCCAGCGCGGTCATCACTGCCGTTCCGTTCATCAGGGCAAGGCCTTCCTTGGGCCGCAGCCTTAACGGCGCGATGCCCGCTTCGGCAAGCGCCCTCGATGCGGGCACATGCTCGCCGTTGCGCCACACTTCCCGTTCCCCGCACATCGCTGCCGCCAGGTAGGAAAGCGGCGTCAGGTCGCCGCTGGCGCCGACCGAGCCTTCCGAAGGAATCAGCGGCAACAGGCCGTTTTTCAGCAGGAGGACAATTTGTTCCAGCAGTTCGAGACTGACTCCCGAATAGCCTTTGCATAACGAGGCCAGCCTGACCGCCATCACCGCACGCGTCTGAGCCGGGCTCAAGTATTCTCCCAGTCCGCAACCATGAAAGGTATAAAGGTGATGGGGCAATTCCGCAATCAGCTCAGGCGGAATAGCTACCGTGCAGGAATCGCCATAACCGGTAGTAACGCCGTAAATTTCGCCGTCCTCACGAAGCAGGCGATCCAGAAAATCGGTTCCGCGCGCGATAGCATCGCGAAACGCGGGAGCGGCGGACAGTTCGGCACTGGCGATTCCATGCGCGACATCGACAATATCTTCGATTCGCAGTCGTTCCCGATCAAAGCGGATGGTTCGTTGAACGGGAATCTCGGGGGAAACGGGTTGCATCATTAATATCCCTATTTGGGAGTTGCCAGAAATCGTAAAAATTGAACCATTGCATGGGTTCTTTCACGCAATAGTGTTCGAGCCGTGCCGCATAGTCTGCAACCAGCCCCGCCAATATTTCATTCCGCCCCTTGCGGGGCAATAGAATAGATTCACGGAAAAGTTCGAAGTGAATTTCCGATGTAGCGCCCGTTCGCATCGAAAACATTAAATAGACCGGACACTGCAATATGCTCCCCAAGATATAGGGGCCTACCGGGAAAGGGGCGGATTTGCCAAGAAAACTCGCCATAGCCACGCGCGGGTTAGGCGATACCGATATGCGGTCGCCGGCGACCACGACGAACTCTCCCTGCCTGATTTTTTCGGCGAGCAAAATGGCTGTTACCGGCGATATCTCGGTTACCTGCATCAGGTCGAGCTGGCTATCCGGATCAATCTGCTTTAACAGACGATCGAATGCCGGTGCATGCTTGGTATGCACCAGGACCGTCATTTTCAGTCCGGGCCGGTGCCTGGATAAAACCCGGCACAACTCCAGGTTGCCCAAGTGCGAGCAGATCAAAAGGCATCCTTTTCGCTCTGCAATATGGCCAATTAGCGGCTGATGGCCGAAGAAATTCACTTTTTCAATTTCAAACAGGCCGCTCCACAATAATAATTTTTCGAGGATGCTTTCAGCAAATGAGGCAAAGTGGACAAATACCGCATTGAACCCTGAGCCGACGAGCCGCCGGGTTGCGAATGCATTTACCCTGAGCAGGTAGTTGCTCGAAGCAGCGCGGGCATCAGGCTTGGCGATCAAATACCACCCCAGTACCGGGTATAACATTATCCTGAATGGCCATTTCCCGAAGATACGGCATATCCAGAATAGAAAATGAATGCCGGCAATGCAGGTCGATTCATTGATCTGCGCCCAATGGCCGGTTCGTGAGGCATGAGGCGGCATGCCCATCATTTGTTCCCTTTATCCCGCTTGCTCTTGAGGAGCTTGGGCAATCTGCGCAGCATGCCCAGGAACAATGTCGCGTGCATATAGGAAATCTGCACGTTGTCGGACAAGGCACGAAAGTGCGAAACGCCATCTTTGGGATAACTGACCCGGGTTGGCATATTTATAACAACGGAACCCTCCCAAAACATACGTACCAGCACTTCCGTGTCAAACGTCATGCGCGCGCCCAGTTTGTGGCGCTGCATCAGATTAAGGACAGGCATTACCGGATAAATGCGAAACCCGCACATCGAATCCTTTATGTGCATGGAGAGCGTATTGATCCACACCCAGATATGCGTCAGATAGCGGCCATACAGCCGGATTGGAGGAACGGATTCGTCGTAAACGGGACATCCGACAATCAAAGCCGCAGGATTTATCGAGGATTCCTCAAGGAAATGAGGAATGTCATCAATACAATGCTGTCCGTCGGCATCAATCTGCAGCACATGGGAATAACCCTTTCTTGCGGCATGGTAAATACCGGTCAGTACCGCACGGCCTTTCCCCTCGTTATCGCGATGCCTCAGCAGCATTACCTGTGTAGGGGCATCAGCGGCGATCCGGTCAAGCACAGCCGCGCATGCGGGCGAACTTCCGTCATCCACCAGCAAGCACGGAACGTTATGGGCAAGCACCCCTCTTACCACCTCGCCAATCGCACGTTCATGGTTGTATACAGGTATGAGCACGCACGGTCTAAACACGATGAGCTCCAAATACAATTCGTCCGCTTGCATGCTGCCCGGCCTGCGTGAAATAACGAAAAACCAGACAGGACTTTAAGCTATCGTGCTTCAGCTCCAGGCTTAACGTCATGCCGGGGGTTATAAAGCGCTGAAATTTGAGCATCTGGATCTCTTGAAAGCAGGAAGGTAATTCGAGATATTGCCGGCCATATAGAGCGGCCCAATCAACCTGCACCACGCCCGGCAGTATCGGCGATCCGGGAAAATGTCCTTCAAAATAAAGCAGGTTATCCGGTATGACCAGTTCGATTAATACACTTTTCGCATCTCGCTCCAACAGGCGCGCTATTGGCAACGTCGGCATGGGAAGCGGATTATTAGCCGGTATGGCGGTATCAAGCATCGTCCTTAGTTCCGCGTACGTGGTCTTCCCTTGGGCATTTACCGGCAACCGATCCAGGTAGCGCCACATTTTCGGCAAAGCAACGCGCTCAAACGAGGGAATAAGCATGCCGCGCAATTGGCGATTGAAGGCAAGCTTGCCAACCTTGGTCAATATAGTGCGGCCATGTGCGGACGGCACGACAAAAGCAGCAATACGCTGTCGCCCGCCCTGCCCCATCTCAACCAATAGAACACGTGCCTCCGACACCATAGGCGACGAGATCAATTGCTTTTCGATGGCATCAAGCGACACCCTCTTTTCTTCTATCTTGACGATTCGGTCCGTGCGTCCCTGCAACTGAAAGCGATTGTCGTCCGCGGCAAGCACGCGGTCAGCCATTCGCAGCCAGTTTGAATCCGGCAAATGAGCGGAACGTACTTCCAGCACGCCGTCGAGGGCACCGGCACGCCATTCAACTCCGGGCATAGGTATCCAGCCGTCGTCTGACCGAGGGCTGCATTGACGCCATGCGATTCCGCCGGTTTCCGAACTTCCGTAAATCTCGATCGGAGCCTTGCCTGCCAGCCGCTCGATCTCCATTGCGACTTTTCCTTCAAGTGGGCCGCCGGAGGAAAATATCGCGCGCAGGCGACCTGATGCGCCGGCCCAAGCGCGACTTTCGGGGAATCGTTTCAAATGCGCCGGGCTCGATATTAAAACGGCGTCGCGCGCAGCGGCAGCGGCAACCAGCTCTTCGGGAAAACTAAAGCTGCGGGAATGTATTGGACGCCCAGCCACCAGCGGCCAAAGAACTTTGAAAAGCAAACCGTATATATGCTGATGCGAAACCGTTGACATGACATCGGCGCCGTCACATAAGTGACCGAACAGCGATTCAAGGGTAACAACCTCCGTGAGCAATTGGGACATGCGCTTGGAAATTGCTTGCGCCTCCCCTGTGCTTCCGGAGGTAAAGACAACCACCTCGGACATATGGGGAATAGTCGGTGCGCAGTTACTCGCTTGAAGAACGGACTTGCTCTTCTCTTTAGGAAAAAGCGGCGACCACTGCGCTGGAAATTCGCCCAAATAGCCATCTACCGCTTGGCTTAGCGAAACGCAGGTTGCCTGCAGGACGTCAGACGGAAGATAAACTTTCTTCCCGGCTTGCAACGCGCCTATAAAGGCGCCTGCGAATTCGATGCTATCGTTTATATAGAGAGCAAAGTTATGCCCGGCCGTATCTTCAAGCAGGCTTCGCCATGCATCAATTTGAAACAATAGTTCATCATTCCGAACGGGCTTGCCCTCTCGCCAGGCGACAATACGCGTGGATGGCCTGACGTCGCCTAATCGAATCGGCGTTTCTGAAAATTTAGACATTATGCCGACGCTTAAATCTCAATCGAAATAGATACTCTGCTGAAAACAGCACGCCCATCAGCACATACGCGATCACGCCGTTATAGAGCGACCAGATGGCGTGGCTTGCCCAAACTGAAGTAATTAGAGCTACTGATCCGTTAAGCACAAAAAAAATGCACCAGACTTGGGTTACTCGCCTCGTGTACATAATTGCCTGTACCGGCAGATCAGGCTCCTTTATCCGGGCAATGCGTTCCACTATGCTTGGAGGGTAAACGAGACTGTAGCCAAAAACTGCCAGCATTCCCGCGTTCACTAATACCGGATACAGCTTCAATGGCAACAATGCGTTACTGAACACAGCCAGCGCCATAAGGATGAGCGCTCCGAACATCAGCCATTTGCCGGCCTTGTGTACTTTCAAAAGCGGAATGCGCAGCAATACAGCCATAAGCAAGACTCCGGACAGCCACCGGGGCTCGATATACCCTTCTCCGAACCAGATTGCCAAAGGATATAAAAGAGTGATGAAAACGGTCAGTATATTAAGAAACACTGTTTATATTGCTTTCTCCAGCAACATGTCAGCTAGTGCATCAACAACATTCTGGATGGTGCGGACGGCCTTGAAAACATCCGGCTGCAATCTTTTTCCCGTCAGTTCATTTAGCTTTACAACCAAGTCAACCGCATCAATGCTGTCGATATCAAGATCAGCATATAAATTCGCTTCAAGAGTGAGCTTTGACTTGTCCAGTTCGAACATCTCGTGCAGCACCTCTACAATTCCCAAATAAATTTCTTCTTTATTTGTCGCGCTAGCTATTTCCATTTAATTTCCCCTTATTGACTTCTACCGCTTGCAATCAGGCTCGTCAGTGTCCTGACCGAGGCAAAGTGACTGCGCGTCTCGCTGGAGTCAGCCGAAAGAGATATCCCGTATCGTCTTTGAAGCGCAACCCCCAGCTCAAGTGCATCGATTGAATCCAGGCCCAGCCCATCTACAAACAGGGGAGCATCGGTATCGATATCAGCAGGAGCGATATCCTCTAGTTGCAATACCTCGATGATCAGCTCCTTGATTTCTTCTTCAAGCAAATGCATGGCGCTCATTTTCCTTATTAAAATAGTCCTGCAAATAATTTGTTAAATGCCGTACAGCCAGCACTTCATTACTGTTTTCGTCAATAAAAGGATGGATATCGATATCCTCTCCTATCTGGATGCTGAAATGCACCCAGCGCGACGGAACCTGCCACCATTTTTCACCCTTGCCCAACGTGGATGGAGTGCAGCGGATAGTAACCGGGGTTATATTTCGTTCGCCACGCACGGCAATGTTGGCGGCTCCCCGTTTAAGAGTGATGGCGCCATTCTCGGGAGTGCGTGTTCCCTCGGGAAATATGATGAGATTGCTGCCTTTTTGCAAGGAAATGATGCAGTCATCGATCAGATTGCTGCCGGAAGCGTTGTTAATATATCCCGCAGCACGCACCGGACCTCTTGTGAAAGGATTGTTCCATAACTCGTTTTTCACAACGCAATCCGCGCGCTTGACTAATGCCATCAAGAATATGGTATCGATTAAAGTCGGATGATTGGCGATTATCAGCAATCCTTGCCGCTCAAGACGCTCCAGCCCTGAAATAGTAAAGCGAAGCACTCCGAGAACGCGCATGATGCCGATAAAAGCAATAAAAGAGAACCGGATAACTTTACGGGACAATGCAACCTGCAGTTCATGCTCCCATATAACGAGCTTCAGCATGGGAAATATCGCTATACGTAAAAATAGTCCGCCAAGGCCGAAAATTGCGAAGCTGAAGCCTGTACCCACTATGCGCCAATATTGACCTATCCGCCTAAGCATTACGGCTCCAGCACCATCGCTGACGGCCACTTGTTTTTTCCAGTTTTTGCTCACCCAACAGGTAAAAGCGATGTATTTCCAACCCTGCGGGAATGGCATCGGCATGTTGCAGGTCGATTCCAGCCGAACCGGACCATGACAGAGATACGACATCCTCTCCGGGACGCTCCATCAGCCAGGCCCAGGAATAGGCCTGATTATCTGAGCCTTGGAACGAAACATAAGCTGGCGGCAAAGGACAGTCATAGACCACCAGAAGCACCCGTGGAGCTCCGTCTTCGAGCAAACCGCATGCTTCAATCACCGCGTTCTCGACAGAGTTGGATCCTGCCGCGATCGCCATATTGTTCGACTTGTCTGCGCGAGCAATTGAAAACAAACCGCCGATTGCGTTATGAACGGACATTCCAAAGGAAGTCGGTGAAAGTGGTTCCCCTTCTGCCATGGCGGACAGCATTTCAAGGGAGCGAGAAACTTCTCCGTGACGCGAACAGAACACTGTAGGGATATTTTTATGCGCGCCGATACATTGATAGGCGGCCTCAAGCGCCATTTTCCCCAGAAACCCTGCTCTGCGGCGCAGCATTGCCGGCATCGCTCGAACACCTGGCTCCGAATCCATACCGACAGCACAGGGGTTTTTCGCCCACGCCAGCCATGCTTCCTGCGTATCCAATCCGGGCGCCCACGCGGCGTAATCGGAAATAGAGAAACTAACCTTTTCCAGCTTCATGATTTTCAGTCTGAATTGTCATTTATTACGAATTTTTATACGTAGACTTGAACGGTTAGTAAGCTTCTGGAACAAGGGAATTGCCGCCGAGGATTATAATCTACCGGCATCCAATAGTTGAGTTTAATCATCATTCGTGTTGCATGTTAAGAAGGAATGAGACGCTAAATCGACGGTTACGGATTTCCCGAATCATCTTTTACCGATATATATCGGCAAACATCCATTTAGGCATCTGCACAAGAAGAGATCGGCGGCATCCGACTGGCTGCCCTTTCCGTTCATATGAATGAATAGCCGACAGTGCTATTGCCGCCCCAGCAGATTGCCTTGTTCGCAACAGACGCACGATTATTTTCCGCGCGCATCACATCCTGAAACTCCAGTCTCTGGCTATGCCGCTCGTATGCCTATTAGCCTATGGCCGGTTAATTAATGACAAAAAGCAACTTCCCTAAAGATTATTGGTTTATCTCCGTTGTAGAGATAACGTTGCGGGCGAACTGTTGATTATTTGCTTTCAAAAATGCTTAACCACGCATGGGAGGTTTACCTTAACCGTATTCATATTTTTATTCCTTTTTACTTCAAGGAGCTCTTAGCAAGCAGAACATATCCGCACCCTACTTGAAAGCGGAGAAACACACCGAATAGCAGACAGGATCATGGGCCATCTTGCTGGTTTTTCCAGAAGTAACCGTATTTCAATTTTTTTATGGAATAGAAAAATGAACTTTAAAAATATGAAAATTGGTCGGCGTCTTGGTTTAGGTTTTGCCATGGTTTTGGCATTTTCGATACTCATCACCGGCATCGGTGCATGGAAGTTGAATACGGTTGCCGATGCGACCGGAAAAATGATGCAACTTCCCCTGACGAAGGAAAGATTGATCAGCGACTGGAGCCAGAACATCCACAGCGCGGTGGTGCGCACGACTGCCGTTGCGAAAAGCAGCGACGCATCTCTCGCCCCGTTCTTTGCAAAAGATGCAGCGGAATCAGGCAAAAACACCACGGAACTCATAAAAAAAATCGAACCGCTCCTGTCGAGTGAGAACGAGAAAGCCCTGTTCGCAAAGATTGCCGATGTCCGAAAGGCATACACGACCAGCCGCGATGCCGTATTCAAGATGAAAGCGGAAGGCCAGATCAGCGAAGCCAACAAGATGCTGGAAACCACTTTCTTGCCCGTCGCCGCGAGCTATCAATCGATGACGTCGGAACTCCTCAATATGCAACGCAACAGCCTCGATGCGGAGGCTGCGAAAATTGCTGCGATTGAGGTGACAGGACGAAACCAGCTTTTCGCGCTCGCCGCTCTTGTTATTTTGTTAGGCATCATCAGTTCGTGGCGGCTTACGACAGGAATTACCGGCCCCTTGGAAAATGCCGTAGCAGCTGCCCGCCGGGTTGCGGACGGAGATCTGAACGGCAATATCGTAGTGACATCCAAGGATGAATCGGGCCAGCTATTGCAGTCGTTGAAGGACATGAACAGCAACCTGTTAAGAATTATCGGACAGGTGCGCACCGGCACCGACACGATCGCAACCGCATCGTCGCAGATCGCGTCCGGCAACCAGGACCTTTCCTCGCGCACCGAAGAGCAGGCGTCTTCCCTCGAAGAGACCGCGTCCTCGATGGAAGAGTTGACCTCGACTGTCCGGCAGAATGCCGATAATGCAAGGCAGGCCAACCAGCTCGCAGTCACCGCATCCGAAGTCGCGATCAAGGGCGGCAACGTCGTGTCGCAGGTCGTTTCCACCATGGACTCGATCAATCAGTCTTCGCACAAGATCGTCGACATCATCAGCGTCATCGACGGCATCGCCTTCCAGACCAACATCCTGGCCTTGAACGCAGCGGTGGAAGCTGCGCGAGCCGGCGAGCAGGGTCGCGGCTTTGCCGTGGTCGCCACCGAGGTGCGCAGCTTGGCGCAGCGAAGCGCGAGCGCCGCGCGGGAAATCAAGGGACTGATCGACGACTCTGTAGAGAAAGTTGATGCCGGCAGCAAGCTGGTGGGCGAGGCCGGCGCGACGATGGAAGAAGTGGTTTCCAGCATCAAGCGCGTGACCGACATCGTCGGCGAGATTTCGTCAGCCACGCAGGAACAGGTGGCCGGCATCGAGCAGGTGAATCAGGCGATTGCGCAGATGGATACTGTCACGCAGCAGAATGCTGCGCTGGTGGAGGAAGCCGCTGCCGCAGCTGAATCACTACAGGACCAGGCCAAGAACCTGGTTCAGGTCGTCGGCGCATTCAAGACCGGCGACAGTCAGAACCAAGTGCAGCCCATCCTGGCGAGAACGCCGGTCGCCGGTAAAGCGAATGCCAAGCCTGCCATCAAGCTGCAGCGGGGTGCGCCCCTTGCCGGTGCCATTCCCTCTAAAAGGGCATCTGCACTGCCCGCTGCCAAAGGGGACGATTGGGAAGAATTCTGAATTACCAAGTTCCAGTTTTCTCACGCGTCCGGTTGACAGCGCACGGACGTTCAGGGCTGGTCGAGGCAATTAAAGCCGCGCCGGCGTTAGCTGCCGGCGCTAGGCTATTGTGGCCGTTGAGCGCCAAATATTAATGATTCCGCGTGCCGGAATGGCTGACGGCGGCGCCGCGTCGCGGTGCATTACCGTTGTGCGCGGGCTTGGCGCCCTGCGACGAACGCTGCTGCGGCCTGCGCTGTCCCGATGATGCTCCGCCGCGTGGCGCTGCACCACGCCGGCCATTTTCGATCGGTTCGGCCTTGATGCGTGGATCCGGTTCGAATCCGGGCACTGCCTTGACTTCGATTTCGCGCTTCAGCAGCCGCTCTATATCCAGCAACAGCTTTTTCTCGTCGACGCACACCAGCGATACCGCTTCGCCCGAACTACCTGCCCGTCCGGTACGCCCAATGCGGTGCACGTAGTCCTCCGGCACATTCGGCAGTTCGTAGTTCACCACGTACGGCAACTGGTCGATATCGATGCCGCGCGCGGCGATGTCGGTTGCCACCAGGACATGCAGCTTGAGGCTTTTGAAGTCCGCCAACGCACGGGTACGCGCACCTTGGCTCTTATTGCCATGGATGGCTGCCGAGCGAATGCCGACCTTGTCCAATTTCTCGGAAAGCGCGTTGGCGCCGTGTTTGGTGCGCGTAAACACCAGCACTTGGTGCCAGCCGTTATCGCCGATAAGCTTAACCAGCAAATCGCGCTTTTTCACCTTGTCGACAAGATAAACGCTTTGGGTAACTGCCTCGGCAGGCGCATTGCGACGCGCCACTTCGACCTGCTTCGGATTGCGCAGGTAGCTGGCGGCAAGTGAACGGATTTCATCAGAAAAAGTAGCGGAAAACATCAGCGTTTGCTTCTGTTTTGGCACCAGTGCGACGATCTTGCGGATATCGGGAATGAAGCCCATGTCGAGCATGCGGTCGGCCTCGTCGAGAATTAAAATCTCAATGCCGGAGAGATCAATACTGTGCTGGCCGACGTGGTCGAGCAGACGACCGGGGGTCGCTACAACAATGTCGACTCCGGCACGCAATGCCTTGGCCTGCGGCACAATGCCGACGCCGCCAAAGATCACAGTGGATTTGATCGGTACATACTTGCCATAGAGGCGCACGCTCTCCTCCACTTGGGCGGCAAGTTCGCGCGTCGGCGTCAGCACCAGCACACGCGGCTTGTTGCGCGCTTGTGCCGGACGCGTGCCCAGCATTTGCAATACCGGCAGGACGAAGCCGGCTGTCTTGCCGGTGCCGGTCTGGGCAGCAGCCATAAGGTCGTGTCCGCCAAGCACAACGGGAATCGCTTGGGCTTGAACCGGAGTGGGTGTGTCGTAGCCTTGATCAGCAACGGCACGCAAAAGTTCGGCAGAAAGGCCGAGATCGGTAAATTTCATTTGGAATTGCTCCTGGAAACGGCCTTGCGTGCATGGCACGAACCAGTCTAGGCAGAATCGCTTACGGGAATGAGACGCGGAAAGGGGATCTGAACGCGGACGCCGGCAGGCAGACTGATTGGAACGCCGACGATTTGTAGAGTATAGCAGTATGCGGCGTTTAGCGCCTCGATACTTTGAAAACTCCGGGCAAGGTTGGCTCGAA
>Ga0366781_1011_pt1 | contig 59412 bp, 57 predicted proteins | sample TotcelHN113001L8_FD_207069 | JGI IMG/M metagenome (GOLD analysis project Ga0366781, IMG submission 207069) | Enriched cells from coal bed in the Powder River Basin, Montana, United States - Total cells N11 rep2 HSBNCT.N11.300.1.L8 ...
GATCTGAAATGCATCCAATTCGATAACCCCATCTTCGTCACCGACAAGAGGAACCGGTATTGTCCACCCGTCTTCTTTGCTTGCTGTTAGCAGGTCAATTCGTGTACTTTGCAAATTTTTCAGGTGTTCCACAATGGACTTTAAAAAAGCAGGCATGGGAACCTTAGCCTGCTGCGCTGCCTGGTAGGCTACAACCAGATCCACAGGGCGCACTCGTCTTATTGAGCCAGGCTCTCCAACTGCCATATCGTCAATCGGCTCTGCTGCACTTTTGCTGGCAGCACCTTCAAACTCTTCTGCGTTGAGCGGCCTATTTTTCCAGATTGGCTTTTTCAACAGGTCAGGGAAGCGGACATTTTCCTTAATTTTTCTTGCTTTAGGTACAAACTTGCTTGATGCATCCTGCTCAACCAGATTTTGCTCCGAAGCTTCCGATGCACCACGAAAGCGGCGAAGTTGTGATTCCGGCGTTCCATTTCCATGCTCTCTTTCAACGCCGATTGATTGCTGGCTTCCAGAAGTTTCATAGCGAAGCGACTTGAAGGGGAACGGGTGTGAGCAGGAACGCAGGCTGTATACGAGGAACGTCGCATTCTCTTTGTCGCCGAAAGACAACCACTTGCCCGATGCGGTCAACGTTGTAGTTCCCTCAAATGGAAAGAAGGCCTGCGGATAGATGGGCTGGCCTGTAACAGATGCTTTTAGGCTAGAGGTACCAATAATGGCTGCTGCTCGTTTCGCAACCGGATCGCATGCAATCCGACCAATGTCGGCCGCAGAATAGCCGGAAATTTTTGGAGCCAAACTGATCTGCAGGTGTTTTGTCGAATTATCGAATTTGTGATCGGTATATAGCCTGTCATGCTTTAGAGGTGGCTGAAAGAATTGGATGAGAAGGCTACTTGATGAGCCGAAATAGAATCTGATCAATTCATAGCAGGGGATGATCATCTTCCTGTTGTCCGGCAGATTGACAGCCAGGCAGTAGGATTGCGTATTCTGCCGGTGCCATGGATGTTCTTCCAGAGGCAGCAGAAAACCGTTTTCTTGCGGGCTCAGCCCAGCCTTCACGATGGTTGTCGTGCTGCTGTCGACGACCAGCTCAGGAAAGGTTTCTAATTGATAGTCAGGGCGGGATTCAATTCGACCGTTTCGCCAGATATCGCCAACGCGGAACAATCCAAGACTGCCGACCGATACCCAACACTTGCGTTGATAGTGCGCGTTCGTCGCCGCTGCTGAAAGCAAATCAGTGGAATCGTAAGGATCGTCCCGTAAAGGGGAAAAATGCAGAAGAACCGATGGCTGCATCCGACGTATCATCCGATTCGGAAATGCAAGGTTACCCACCCAATCAATGCGCCAGGCTCGGCCATCAGCAGGCAAGGCGCTAACAGTAAGTGAGTCGGTACCAGCAATAAGCATAAGCTTCGATCAGCCTATTTTTTACTTCCTATATGGAGCTTAGCCGCAAGCCGAGATTATTTCATTTCTGTGATAGCAGACCTAATAACTTCTTATTATGCTGTAGCAACCTCAGCTTGATTCTCTATACGTTTTAATAATATTTTTTTCATTGCGATATCCTGCAAATCACAAAGATTACGTAGAATTCCACGTCGTACTTCTTTTTCTGCATTTTTATCAAGCCGAGTAATGCGCTCAATGGACATATTCAGTTCTGTGTTCGAAAAGTCATTTTCAAACGAGGACTTCCCTCCAAACCAAAAATTTATAGAACACTTTCCAGTTACCGCACCCAATCGAAATTCGTAAATAGCACTCATTTTTACTAGCAAACAAAAATTATGAAATCTCTTATTAGTAAGTAGCCCAAGCTTATCTAAATTTTTACCATTCACTTTGATTTTTTTAACTCTTCCTTCCATCCAGCTAATTTCAGGATCTTTAGGAAGAGAACCAGCACTCTCATACCTAACTATTTCAATATCATTAATCTCATCAAACACAAGATTTTTCTTTTCTGCACCTGTTAAATATAGAAAAAACGATATGCGCTCCTCATTCGTAAAGTCGTCAAATCTGATAGATTCTGAGACTTGATCTTTAGATATGAGGTTATCTTTCCATTGCTTGTTTAATGCCTTTACTAATATCCCATTGATTCGATCCGTTTCCTTTGAAGTGTGAGTTTTTTGAAGTTCAAGTATTAATTCTCCATTTCGCTTTGAGATTATTAATCCTCCAAAAAAATGCAACTCTTGTTCTATCCAATCCTTACTGTAATCTTCTTTTTTAATCTTATACTGAATTTCAAGTTCTCCACTTGGATGGCGAATGACTCGTGGGCGATCTATAAAATCGTGGCCCGATTCAAGGTTTATCCCTCCTACAAGGCCTTCAAAATTTTCTAGTATGGCACCATGCCAGTCCACAGTTGGAGAAATTAGCGTGACTTTTTCTGTCTTATATTTCTCTAAAGATTCTCGAGAGTATGACCTTGAAATCAACCTGCCTAACTCTTCTGGAGTCAGAAGACAAGAGCTAAGTAAGGGTACTGTTATGGATTTTTCTGTACTATCTAAAAAAATACCTTTTTCTCTAAGTAATTCATTTATTTCTCCATAGGAAATTTGATTACTATTTAGAAGTACTCTAAGTCGACCTCCCCAGAGCGTACAGCGGTCAAAATCTAGTTGCTTAGCCGGCACCTGTTCACTCATGACTATCCTTCTAGAAAATTCAGTAGGTTTGCTTTATATGAAAAAACTACGACATTCCCGATATTTTCAAAAGCAAGTAGTGCCTCATCACGAAACTGTCTATGTGTAGTTTCGTTATAATCTTCAAATCCAATATGGATATCAGTTACCCATGCATCACCAAAATCGCGCGCTAAAGCGTATGCTTTTTTTAGTGCAGAGGTACTGAACTTTTCTCTGATATATAAATGTAAAACTGGCTTATTATCTACGCATCCTCTTATCGGTATAACATCAGATGCTATCAGCTCTAAAGGTAAATATTTCCCGGATCGTTCATTATCAGCTGACATCGCATTGCCAAGTCTTGGATAATAAAATGTATATTCTTCTGATTGTTTACTTTGATAATGACGAATTGCGTGATAGATAAAGGAAGCTCTTCCGGAGTCGATTAAGAATATAGGAGTTGAATGTTCCTTAGATAGCTGAATATCACCTATATCTTGTCGAATGTCCCGTTCCAAGCTATTTCCATCGCTATGAAGCCAAACAAGTAACCCACGATGAATTTTTCTAGGTTTGCCATGGTGAGAGGCTATAACGCGTGCTACGTCTGGACTAAATCCTGCACACTTAACAATATTATTTAGCTCTGTCAGGTGATTTTTGAGTTCGTTCCGTATTCCTTGGGCTGTTTTTTTATACCCATCGGTTTTATGCTTTACTGAAACATGAACTACATCAGTAGTTCCTTCAATAAAGGGATTATTATAAATAAATAATTTATCATCCCCATGGGATGTGGTTTCATGTTTTTCTTGAAACGCACAAGGAATTTTTATTGCACTTAATGACTGGCCCCAGCCAATCAAGTTCAATAATTTTTGGGCTAACTCTTCTCCAATTTCTCCCGATCTTTTCGATGCCTCACCGCTCACTTTTCCTCCTTAAACGTAAAGTGAATACAAGTTCGTTGTCTGGCCCTTCTATTACACTAATATCTGATAATTTAATACCTGATGGAAGTAATAAACCAATCCCATGTTGTAGCTCTATTTTTGATATTTTTTTTGCTAAATTTTTATTAATTTTTGTACTAGGTGCTGAAATATTATCTGTTTCAGAAAGTCCAAAGCGCCGCTGCGCTTGGGATACAGTGGCTTGGTAAGAGTTTGGATCAATATAGGCTTTAGATGCGACAGAAAGTGACTCTGCGTCAAGATTTTCATTGCTTTCACACAGAGCTGATATAGATTCACCGTAGCGCAACCTATCTAACGGATCTTGAATTGCCTCAGCGACTTTCCCTGCAATAAAGGACATCATCTTGCAGCAGGTCGTATTATCAGCAGACTTTTTAACTTTTAAGAAGTCATCAAGCCAGAATTTGGTCTTGTTACCAAATCTATCAACTGCAAATACAACATCCTCGTATTCAAAAATTAGTGCGCCCTTGTCGATTAAATTTGGGTTAATACCGAAACTTGGTACGACATTTAAGGCCTCACCGCTGTCTGTAATGGTAAGATAACTGTCCATTACTTCAGACTTGAAAAGGCCAATCGCCCTCTGTTTGCGGTTCTTATAAGTAATGCCGTCAAATAATATAACTAGCAGATCACCTTGCCTGATATTTGGGTGTAGAGAATTCTCATACAAGTGAGTAGCAAGTCGACGTGATGCCTCGCAGAAATTAATATCATCACGGAAAAATTGACCTGCGTAGAAACGTGTTTCATTAAGTGAAAGATCGGTTTCGTGATGAAAAAAATATTCGTTTTTTTCAGAAGATATCCCTTTCAGATACCCCCCAAGAATGAGTGTAGACAATTCTTCGGTTATAGGAGATTCGGAATTTGAAAGTTTTAAACTTTCGTCTCTTAGTTTGTTTCCAATCCGATGTACAGCGAGTCGGGTTACTGTGCTTGCGGCAAGATCCATACTAATTCCCCACTTCTGATATTGTTTTATTATTAGCTATATATTACAAAATAACAACTATTTATTAATAAATATATTGTTATATTAGAAACATAAACACCAATCTAATGCAAACTTTGGTTGCGACCGAAATAAACTATTTGAATGTAGAGCATTAAGATAGCGAAACGTATGGCCGAGAGTGCTATTAACCATCCAATAGGTTATCGACTTTTCTGAACTCTTTATTTATAAGCTTTTATACAATTAAGAGAGGCTTAACTTCTCATCCACTTGTATAAATTCTCACGAACTTATAAAGTTTCTCATTTACTTGTAGAATTCACAAACACACCAGCCCCTTGCGCCTGCTGGTCTGCGTGGTAGCTGGAGCGCACCATTGCACCGACGGCAGCGTGGACGAAGCCCATCTTGTATGCTTCTTCCTCGAACATTCTGAACGTGTCGGGATGAACATAGCGCAGCACCGGCAAATGGGCGGGTGACGGCATCAAGTACTGGCCTATGGTCAGCATTGAAACGCCATGTGCGCGCAAATCAAGCATAACCTGCAAAATTTCCTCATCGGTTTCCCCGAGGCCGACCATAAGGCCGGATTTGGTCGGAATTTCCGGGTTGCGCGCGCCGAATTTTTTCAGCAGTTCCAGGGAATAGGTATAGTCGGCCCCGGGGCGTGCCTGAAGGTACAGGCGCGGCACGGTTTCGAGATTGTGGTTCATCACATCCGGCAGCCCCATCTGCAAGGCGTCCAGCGCAACATTGGCGCGGCCGCGAAAATCAGGAGTCAGGATTTCCAATCTCGTATTCGGTGATTTCGCGCGAATACTGCGAATGCACTCGGCGTAGTGCCGGGCACCCCCGTCACGCAGATCGTCACGGTTTACAGACGTAATCACGACATAGTTCAGGCGCAGCGCGGCAATCGTTTCGGCCAGTTTTTCCGGTTCGGCGGAATCGAGCGCGTCGGGGCGTCCGTGGCCCACGTCGCAGAACGGGCAGCGCCGCGTGCATTTGTCGCCCATGATCATGAAGGTGGCCGTGCCCTTGCCAAAACATTCGCCCATGTTCGGACAATTCGCTTCCTCGCACACAGTCACGAAGTTGCCTGCCCGCAAGGTATTCTTGATTTCGTAAAAACGGGTGTTGGGCGAGCCGGCCTTAACACGGATCCATTCCGGTTTCGGCAAACGCTCGGCAGGAACGATTTTTATGGGAATGCGCGCCGTCTTTGCCGCGCCTTTCTGTTTATCGCTCGGATTCGGCTTGGCAGGTTTGTTTTCTTCAGTCATGAAATGCTATCTGATGTTCTTGGCGCCATGAAGCGCTTGTTGCGCCTGCCGGAAGTTCTTTCTGAGCAAGCGGGGATCGGTGCCGTCATTGTGACATGAAACGCCAGCTGCCCGACTTGCGCAGCAGCGACAGGTTGCCAGCGCTACTTGCCGGATGCCGTTTGTTCCATGATGGCATCCGTGAGCGCCAATTGCGCTTCTTGCATGGATATATTTACGCCCATGGTTTTCATATCGACCGTTTGCAGGCCAGGATAGCCGCATGGATTTATCAGCGAAAACGGAACCAGGTCCATTGCGACATTGAGGGCTACACCGTGATACGTGCAACCGTTGCTGCGAACCTTCAAGCCGAGCGCAGCAATTTTAGCGCCCTGCCGGTGGCCGTAGGTGGCGTGCTGCGCCAAGTAGATTCCGGGCGCGCCCGGCTTGCGCTCCGTGACCAGCCCATACCCTGCCAGCGTATCGATCACGGCCTGCTCGATTCTGCTCACAAATTCGCGTACGAACAAACGATTTTCCGCCTGGCGTCGCCGCAAGTCCATCAGTAGATAAATCACGGCTTGCCCGGGCGCATGGTATGTAACTTCTCCGCCGCGATCAGTCTGAACCACGGGAATATCGCGCGCATCAAGCACGTGCGAGCGGTCGGCAGCCTGCCCCAAGGTAAACACCGGTTCATGTTCGACCAGCCACAGTTCGTCCGGCGTGGAAGCAGTGCGGGCGTCGGTAAAGGCGCGCATCGCGGCAAAAGTCGGTTCATACTCAGTGCGGCCGATTTGCCGAACGATGGGGGCGCCGGAAGTCATGGGTCAGGTCTCTAAAAGTAAATGCTCTATATGACCATCTTTGACAGCGGATGCGACGACAGCGCGATGTAAAGGTTATCGAGCTGCTCGCGGCTGGTAGCCCGAACGGTCACCGTCAGGCCGAGGTAGTTGCCTTTGGTCGATAAACGCGTTTCGATTGTTGCGATGTCGAATGAGGGATCGTGCTGTCTGACGACTTCACCTATCGTTTGGGCGAAGCCGTCATTTACCGAGCCCATGATCTTGATCGGAAAATCGCACGGGTATTCGATCAGCGAATCGATGCGGGTGCATGGCATGTAAATACTCCTGGAAAATAATATTTCGTATCAGGAATTGTGACAGGAAACCGGGCCGCGCGCAGAGGGCGGCCCGACCTAGGCAAGAATTACTTGAACCACAGGCGGATCGTATCCCAGAGCCTGCCTAAAAAGCTGGCCGGATTAACTTGCTCAAGCGCAACCACAGGCAGCTCGGCAACCAATTTTTCATCCACCAATATCTTCAGGACACCGACTTGGCTATTTTCGGAAAAAGGTGCGATAAGAGGATCTTTCCTCTCCAGCACTGTTTTCATCCTCGCCGCCATCCCTTTTGGAACGGTCACGTATGCATCGCGAGAAAATCCGATAGGCACTTGGCTTTGCGATCCCTTCCACACGTCGGGCGTGGCAATTACCTGGCCTTTGTCGTACAGCTTCACTGTATCGAAATTCTGGAAACCCCAGTTCAGCAGCTTAAGGCTCTCCTGGGCACGCATCTGGTCGGACGAGGTGCCAATCACAACCGTCAGCATGCGCCGCTCACCCGCCGCGCTGCTGCGCTTGGCGGTTGCGATCAGACTGTAGCCTCCGCCTTCCGTGTGGCCGGTCTTGAGGCCGTCAACAGTCGGATCAACCCACAGCAGGCGATTGCGGTTTTGCTGACGAATCCGGTTGTACGTAAATTCCTTGGTCGAATACATCTTGTACAGTTGCGGATAATCGCGGATCAGGTTGGCGGCTAGGATCGACAGGTCGAATGCGGTCGAATAATTATCCTTGTGAGGAAGACCATGCGAGTTAGCGAAGCTGGTCGACTTCATTCCCATCCGTTCCGCTTCCTTGTTCATCATTATGACGAACGAGTCTTCGTCGCCGGCGACCGCCTCGGCCAGAGCCACTGCCGCATCATTGCCGGACTGCACGATCAGCCCGTACAGCAAGTCTTCAACAGTGACGGGCGTGCGCGGCTCGATGAACATTTTCGAACTGGTCGGATCGACCTTCCACGCCCGCGTCGATACATTGACGGCTTGGTTCAGATCGATTCTCTTGTCGTTGAGCGCACTGAAAGTAAGATAAGCCGTCATCAGCTTGGTCAGAGACGCCGGTTCGATCCTCGTCTCCGCGTCGCGCGACGCGATTATCTGGCCGCTGCTGGCATCAAGCAGAAGCCAAGAGCGAGCGGCGATTGGAGGCGCGGGCAGAAACTGGGCGTTGGCGCTGGAAAATGCGGACAGGAGAAATACGGCCGCGAACAGGGTTGCCAGTAGTTTTTTCATGGTGAGATGTGCGATTCAGCCAAAGGAGAGACCTAAAGTTTGCCCAAAGAAACCCCAATTGACAATGGCAAAAAGGCATTCAATGCCATTATCTCATCCCACCCATGCACTTATCTGTGCCACATGCCGGCCAAAACGTTGCGGATATGGTGCAGCTTGCGGTCGAACAAGTGATTTGCTCCGGTAATCACAACGACCGGCAAATCCTGCGGCCGAGCCCAGTCGAATACATCCGACAGCGGCACCACATCGTCCATTTCTCCATGAATCAGGAGGGTATTTTCCGGTACGGAATCAACCGCCCATTTGCCGGCCGTAACGCTGACCAGCACCATCCGCTCCGCCGGCTCGCCCTGTGCGGCAAGGCGTTGCTGTAATTGCGATTGCACGAAGGTGCCGAAAGAGAAGCCGCCCAGCGCCAACGGCAAGCCGGGGTACTGCTTGCGCAGTCCGGCCAGAAGCGCGGCCATGTCATCAGTTTCGCCCCGTCCTTCGTCATGCAGCCCCTCCGAGCGCCCTACGCCACGAAAATTCATGCGCGCAGTCGCATAGCCAAGCCCGACAAAAGTGCGTGCCAGGGTTTGAACTACCTTATTGTCCATCGTACCGCCAAAAAGCGGGTGCGGATGGGCGAGAAGGGCTAGGCCAACGGGCGCGGAAGCCGGCAGGTCAATCGCGCATTCGAGTTGACCTGCTGCGCCAGCAATGAAAAATTTTTTGGTTTGAGCGTTCATAGAGAATGAAATTCTTGTTAGCGTTTGTTGATAGAAGATTTTTATATTCGCAGCCGCTTGACGATTTTTCCGCCAACCAGATGCTTATCAATAATTTCGTCAATATCCTTTTTGCCGTCATACCTATAGTAGACGCCTGACGGATATACGAGAACAACCGGACCTTCGCTGCAATGTCCAAGGCAGTCGGTTTCATTGACGCGAATCTTGCTGCCGTCTTTCAAATCGAGTTCCTTGATGTGGCGTCTCGCTTCCTTCTCGGCTTTCTTTGCGCCTTGGTCCTTGCAACAGGTACCGCCACTTTTGTTCATGCAGAAGAACATATGCTGCTGACCGGCAGATTGGGTGGGCTTCTCGCTCATTTTGGCCTCGCACTGAAAAAGAAGATTTACGCATCGTAGAGCTCATTTCGTAAACCGAAGAAATACGCTCCCGCCCGAATCGGAACGGCAATCCGATGCCTCTGACCCTGATTCAACACGCTATGGAATCAGGCCGATATCAATCCAATAATACACCGTCTGACAGAAAGCCTGACTATGGATGGAGGTGCCGCTCTCAACAAGCAGACCGGATATTACTCGTTCTTCGGGTGATGGATTGGTTGAAAGAGAAACCACAGCGCCAGCAGGGGCCAGAACAATAAAACAAAGTGGGCGGCTCCGTTGAAGTTCATGAATTTCCCCTGCGCCCAAGCTTGTAGTGTCAATACGAAATAGTGATTGGCCGGAACGATATTGACCACCGTCAGATTTATCATAAGCATGAGTACGGCCATGCGGCGCTGCGCAATCGCAGGCGCAAAAGCAAGCCCGTAGAGCATCAGCGCGCCAAAAAAAATCCCTCCCAATGCGCCTGGAGTCAGCCATGTAAACGCATTGTCCGGCGTGAACAACAGGGCGCTGGAAAACGACTTAACGAAAAGGGCGCAAATCGCCATAAGCAGGGCCAGCATGGTTTTTGGCGCGCTCCTGCGCACCATGCACAACAAGATCAGAATAGCTCCGGTCAGGCCGCAGGCCGTAATGATGATTTCGGCCAGCCAGTATTGCTCAACCGTCAGTCGCATGCCGCCCCGGACCATATCCGCCAGATCGAGCGGCATCCCGAACAGACGCGACAGCCATTCCGACAAGATCGGCGTGATTTCACCGTGTCCGAACAAATATGCTTGTGGATAAATCTGAGCCAGCGGCCACAGAGCAAGCACGATAAGCGCCCGGCTGCTTTCCTGGCGAAACCAGCGCTGGCTGAGCCGGTGAAAACGGCCATCATCGAAAAAGCTGGGCCGAAGAAAATGTCCGGCAAATGCGCCGATGCAGGCGCCGGCAGCATTCGCCAGAAGATCGAGGTTCGATGAAACCCGGCTTGGCAGGAAAGTCTGCACCGCTTCCAATAAAACGGACAGCGCGGTTCCGAAAATGATGGCAAGCAAAACAGCTCTTTTTCCTTTTATGGAAGGAGAAAGCGCGAAAATCGATAACAGGCCGAACGGAATGTAGCCAATGATGTTGGTTGTCAGGTCGAACCATGTCCAGTAACGCGGAAAAGGCGCCAGCAAATATGAAAACGCCGCCACGCCAGCATCATGCCAGCCGGAAAACGGGTAACAACTGGCATAAATTATCAGAAACAGATAGGCCAGCAGGCTGGCTCGCGCAAACGACGATGCCGCATCCGGGTATGAACGCAATTCAGTCATTCGTCCTTTGCTGCAATTGGACCAACCAGATCATCGTTTCAGTAATAAGGGCATCGCTGGCTACTGCCAACGCCTTGGCGCCGCCAACAGCGTCAGCGCTCCGGGAAGGCGAAGTCTGCCGAAACGTTTTCTGGCCCAGCAGGGTGCGCCCCTTAAGGGCGGATACCCGTAATTCGACCTGTGCGACGCTATGCTCGGCATCATCGAATCGCTGGCTGAAATCTTCCAGTTCCAAGCGCAGCAAGATTCCGCCCACCCCATCTTTTGCAGGCAGCGCGACCCCGCCTGCCGCAGCGATTCGCGACTTCAAGCGCTGTTCGAACAGCTTGGCCGGCGGCATGTTCCAGCGGCTATTCGCATAAACGCGGGTCTGCTGGTTGTCCCTGTATGCCAGACGGTAATAAATCATCGTATTGTCCAGCCAGGATGAAGGCTGGACGGTTGTCAGCAGGAAAGGCGGATTATCCTGCAACTGAAGCGGATTCCGCTGTTCTGCGGCCATAGGCCCGAGATCGTACAAGGCCGGCGCTTCCTGGCCGCGTGTCGCGCAAGCCGAAAGGGTGAGAACGAGCAAGGCGGCAAGCAGAATGAGAAAAGGATTGTTTTTTTTCATTTTGTTTTGAAGTTTCATGATCTCATTATTTTTCCGGAGCGGCGAAGCCCGGCTCGCCCGGACCGGGAGTGGCGGCAGGAGAACCGAATAGTACGCTTTGCGGATTCCGGTTGAATTGCTCAAGCGTCCTGTTCAGTACGTGCAGCGAAGTACGTGCCTCGTTCGTCAACTGATTGATACGCGGCAGCGTATCGTATTCAACGGCACTTGAAACCGCATCGGTTCGCTCGCCCGCATTTTCCGACAGCGCCGAAATCGATGCCAGTGTTTTTTCTGCCTGGGCCGCCAATGCCGGCAGACGCTCCAGAGTCGGCTCCAGCTTTTTCGGAACCTGCTCGATCTTGTCCGCTGCCTGGCTGACGTTTTCGAAAGCGGACATTATGGTTTTCTGGTTCGCGGGATTGAACAGCGTATTGAGCTGCCTGGTCAAAACCTGGGTCTGCTCCAGAATTTCCAATCCCTTGTTTTGCAAATTGTCGAGCAGACTGGGCCGCAAGGGAATCCGGGGCACTTTGCCTTCCGAACTCGACAGCCTGCGCGGCTTGCTGCCGTCGTCGTCCAGTTGGATGAAGGCGATTCCGGTGACACCCTGATAATTCAGCATTCCAAAAGTTGATTCGGTCACTGGCGTGTCCGGTTTCACGCTGAGCCGCACCAGAATCTGCCCCAGCACTTCCGGATCGAAGAGAATATCGTCGACGCGGCCGACATCCAGTCCGCGGTACCGAACCGTCGCCTGCGGGTTGAGCCCCTGCAACGGCAACGTGGTCGCCATCTCGTACTGCACGCGCTGGACCCGATCGCGGTTAAGCCAAAGCGCCGCCAGTATCGTCGCTATCAGCAATATCAGGGTAAAAATCCCCGCTTTCAGGGCATGCGATTTGTTCTCCATTTATCCGACTCCCCGCTCGCTTGTTTGTACTATGTCATTCTTATCGTTCAGCGCGCGCCGCCCTCGCTCTCCGAGAAAAAAATCTTTAATGAATGCATGATGCACGGCTAGCACTTCCTGCGGCGTTCCTTTTGCAATAACCCGCTTTTCAGCCAGCACGGCAATCTGTGTCGACAGTGCTAATATCGTGTCGAGATCGTGCGACACCATGACCACGGTAAAACGCAACTCCTGATGCAGCGATCGGATCAACTCGACAAACCCTTCCGATAAAAGCGGATCAAGCCCGGCAGTCGGTTCGTCCAGAAACAATAATTCGGGTTCCAGCGCCAGCGCGCGCGCAAGTGCGACCCGTTTTATCATGCCCCCGGAAAGATCAGCTGGGAGTTTAATTGCATCCCCCGGCGAAATACCGACCATGTTCAGTTTTAGCAATACAGCATTGCTAATCATGCTTTCAGGCAAGACGCGCAATTCCCGCATCGGCAGCGCCACATTGTCGAACACGGTCAAAGCGGAGAACAACGCGCCTTGTTGAAATAATACGCCCCAGCGGTTACGCAACTGCTGAAGCGCGACGCGGTCAGAACTGTCCATGTCCTGTCCGAGCACCTTGACGATGCCCATGGCCGGCTTTTCCAGCCCAAGCATCTGCCGCAACAGCATCGTCTTGCCTGAGCCGGAACCGCCGACAACCGACAGAATTTCTCCCTGCCGGACCGTCAGATTCAGATCTTGATGCACGATGTTTTCGCCGAACCGTGTCTGCAAACCTTGAATTTCAATAACGGGAGGAGGGCTTTCGCTCATCGGAATCCCACCCCCCTGAATATGATCGCAAATACCGCATCAGCCAGAATGACCATAGTAATCGCCGTTACCACTGAAATCGTTGTGCCGCGGCCGAGACTTTCAGTATTAGGTTTTATGCGCAACCCGAAGTGACACGCCACCAGAGCGATCAGTATGCCGAAAACGAAACCTTTTCCCAGTCCGATCCAAAAATTGGCGAGCGGCACCGCATCAGGCAGCTTAAGGATGAAATAGGTGGGCGACAGCCCCAGTTGCAGTCTGGCCGCTCCTATGCCGCCGATCAAGGCAATCGCATCGGTCCAGACCACCAGAAGCGGCATCGATATCGCCAGCGCTATTATTTTCGGCAAAATCAGTCGAAAACCATGCGGCAGTCCCATCACCAGCATAGCATCGAGCTCCTCTGTAACGCGCATTACGCCCAGTTGCGCAGTCATTGACGAGCCGGAGCGGCCGGCAACCAGAATCGCGGCCAGCATCGGCCCCAACTCGCGCACAATGCTCATTCCCAAAATATTTACCAGGTAGACGTCGCCGCCGAATATGTGCAACTGCTGAGCCGAAAGGAAAGACAGCACAATTCCGATAAGGAAACCGACGACAGCGGTTATTCCGAGCGCCTGCGCGCCGGCATGAAAAATGTTGGCGGATATTTCCTTCCACGGCCCTTGCCGGGGGTTGCGCGCAAAAAGAATCAGGTCAAGCATGAACTGACCGACCAACCCGACCAGCCCGGATAGATGATCGAGCAAACTGCACGTCCATTTCCTGATCCAGTAAAACGACCAGAAAGAAGACTCTTCTTTTTCCGGCAGCGCAAGCGGACCGACTTGTGTCAAACGATCGAACAAACCCTCTTGCCCGTGGGACAACAGCAATTGCTGCGGCTTCTTTCCGCCCCAGCCGTCCCACAACAATTGCGCACCTATATAATCCATCGCGGTGATGCGCGACAAGTCCCATTTTGCCGCGACTGCGTCGGGTAGCGAATTCAAGCGGGATAAAAGTGCGGGGATGACGCCCGGCCGTGCCAGAGCCTCGACCCGCCAGCAGCCGCTGGCGATGACATGCATCTGATCGACTATCTCCAGCCTTGGCATGTGCTCTTGTTTGATAGGCGTGTTTTCGGACATGGGAAGAACGAATTCGCTGCTGGCAGAATTTGGCCGCTTCGGTGTCGAAGCTCTTGTTCCAATTCCGAATCGCTGGAAATGCCAAGGCAAGACGATGAATATGCCAGCGATTTCAAAATGGAATCAACGTTTTTTCTACCCCGAATGTATCCTATTTCATCTCGCGCCGCACACTAATCTGACAACAGTCGCTCTAAAGCGCATGCTCGCCAGGTATATTTTTCCTTGCTTATTCCACCATCCCTTTTGGCACGACCGCTTACATTCTGTTGCTGTTTTGCGTCGGTAAAACAGCATCTTTTACTAGAACGGATGCGAACAACGCGATCCCGCTACAATATATGGATGATTCAGACTTTTACTTCGGAACGCATTTCCGCCGCACGACAGATGACCGGGCGACCGACTGCCATTGAAATCGTCGAAGAAACGGGATCGACCAATGCCGACCTGATGCAGCGAATCGAAAAGCTGTCGCTGCCGACCCTGCGCGTGGCGCTTGCTCAAACAGCAGGCCGTGGGCGCAATGGGCGCTCCTGGCATTCGGCGCCGGGCGCATCGCTCACCTTTTCCCTCGCATGGAGGTTTTCGCGAACGGCGCGGGAGATGGCGGGATTGCCGTTGGCCATGGGCGTTGCGGTTGCGCAGACGCTAGGCAGGCTCGGCGTCATGGTCCGGCTTAAATGGCCGAACGACGTAATGAAAAATGGCATGAAGCTTGCCGGCATACTGATAGAAATGCCGGCAAAAAACCAAAACGAAGATAAAAACGGCAGATGGGCCGTAATCGGCATCGGTCTGAACCTGACCATGCCGGACAGCCTGGAAACCCTGATCGGCCAACCGGCCGGCGATGCGCCGTGGCTAGCCCGGATGGACCGCAACGTATTGATGGCGGCGCTGCTGGACGATCTGTCGAATGCGATGATCCTGTTCGATAACGAAGGCTTTTCCCCGTTCATGCAATGCTGGAATGAACTGCATGCGCATGCCGGGCGGGAAGTCGTCATCATTGATCGCGGCCAGAGCCTGCTCAGTGGCGTGGCTGCGGGTATCGATCCGGAAGGCCGCCTGCTGCTCGACTGTGCGGCAGGGCGTATTGCAATTAGCGCGGGCGATGTCTCGCTTCGCGCCATAAGCGGACAAAGCACATGCTGCTGTTGATTGATGCCGGAAACACGCTGGTCAAATGGGCGCTGGTCAGTGATGCGGCAGACCGGGATGTTCCCTGGTCTGATTTCGGGGCAGTCCCGCACGAGGATCTGCAGTCGCTAACGGAAAATTGGCGAAATTCGGCTCGTGGAACCACGATCGAACGCATCCTGATTTCGAATGTGGCGGGCAGCCAAATGCGCGACCGTTTGGAGTATCTGCTGCAAAGCATCAATTCAGCCTCGGGATCGATTGAATGGTTCAAGTCGATGCCGAGTTTGGGCGGGGTGCGAAACTGCTATGTCGATTTCGGGCAACTCGGATGCGACCGCTTTGCCGCGATGATCGGCGCGCATGCGCTATTTCCCGGCCAGGCATTGATCGTCGCTACCTGCGGCACCGCCACGACCATCGATGCGGTGGCGAAGGACGGAACGTTCGTCGGCGGCATGATTCTGCCGGGCCTGCGGCTAATGACGTCCTCCCTGGCCGGAAATACGGCTCAGTTGCCGCAAGTGAGTGCGTCTGATACGTCCTTCTCTCCTTTTGCCGACAACACCGGCAGCGCAATCGTAACCGGTTGCATTACAGCGCAGGCCGGAGCGATTGAGCGCGCCGTAGGCGAGCACGAACGTTCCTCCGGCAAGGTTCAGTGCGTTCTGTCGGGAGGAGCCGCATCCTTTATTGCCCCTTATCTTTCCGTGACGCACCGAATCGTCGATAATCTGGTACTGATAGGACTGCATACCATTGCCACCGGATGAGAGCTATGTTGAGAATTATTTTCTGGATCCTCCTTATTGCCAATGGAGCGTTGTTTGCATTTCACCAAGGGTATTTCGACTCTTCGCACGAGAAGAAAGAACCGCAACGTCTGCTTGCGCAGTTTAATGCCGACAAGCTGAAGCTTCTTCCAGCCAGCGCGGCAAACGCTGCTCCGCCGGAAGCGCCGCCAGTACTACCGGCACCGGCCGTTGAACCGCAAAAAACAGTTTCATGTCTAGAAATCGGAAATTTTTCTTCCAGCGATGCAAAACGTTTTGAAGAGCGACTGGTGCCCCTGTCTCTGGAACAAAAGCCACCACGCCTCAAGGTCGAGGAAGTGGCCAGCCACATGGTTTATATTCCTCCTCTCGGCAGCAAAGAGGCGGCAGAGAAAAAAGTGGCCGAATTGCGGAAACTTGGCGTTGAGAATTTCTTCATCATGCAGGACGGCTCGGGCTACCGCTGGGGAATTTCTCTTGGGGTTTTCAAGACGGCACAAGCGGCAAAGAACCAACTTGCCGACCTGAACAAACTAGGCGTTCGCGGCGCCCGTATCGGCACGCGCAGCATTGCAACTGACAAAGTATTCTATCGATTGCGCAATCTGAACACCGATTCAGCACAAGCCCTTGACAAGATCATGTCTGACTTTCCCGAGCAGAAGCAACGCGAATGCCATAAAGAATGAGGAGCTTGCCCCCTGATTCGAACTTGATTCATCGCGCCGCGCCCGGCACCGATACTATCGTAAGTTTTTTCAGATTTTTCTCAAATTCCGGTAATTTCACGCATAATCCGGAATGATGCTTCAAACCTATAAATTCCTACTGACCTTCGATTTCACCACAAACCTCTACTTATGAAATTCCAGATCATTCCTGTTACTTCGTTTCAACAGAACTGCACCCTGATGTGGTGCGAGAAAACCAACAAGGCCGCTGTGGCCGACCCGGGCGGCGACATCCAGCGGATCCAGGCGGCCATTGACAAGCTAGGGCTCACGCTGGAGAAAGTTCTGGTCACTCACGGCCATCTCGACCACTGCGGCGGCGCAAAGGCGCTCGCGGGCCAGAACAACGCCCAGATCGAAGGGCCGAACGAAGCGGACGATTGGCTGCTGGAAAAACTGGCTACGGATCAGACGCGCATGTGGGGGCTTCCCGCAGGCGAGCCCTTCACGCCGGACCGCTGGCTAAAGCAGGGCGACACGGTAACCGTGGGCGAAGAAACGCTGCAAGTGTTTGATTGTCCCGGCCATTCGCCGGGCCACGTCGCATTTTTCCATGCGGCGAGCAAGGTTGCCATCAGCGGCGACGTGCTATTTGCCGGTTCCGTCGGAAGAACCGACCTGCCAAAAGGCGATTTCAATGCATTGGCCAAATCGATCCGCGAGAATCTGTACACCCTGGGCGACGATGTGCAGTTTATACCCGGCCACGGGCCGACTTCCACAATCGGCCACGAACGTCGCAGCAATGCCTATGTAAAAGACAAGAAATAACTTTTTTATTTCAGGTTGTTGACTGCGTGATTATGGGCACCGGATCACGTTTTAGCATGGCCAGACAAAGCGCTGGCCATACTTTTATCTATTGTTGTGATGCTTATATGCACACAATGTTGTGCTAATTACTTATTCTGAAACAGTGGTTTTTTCTTGTTTATTACTGCCGGATGCCCCTGAAACATGCCGATCTGTCAATTGTCTTATCAACCTTATGTGAAAATAGATCAAAAAGTGCCGTTGACTTGTTTGATTTACCGCAAGTATAATCTGCGGGTTTGGGCTTGTTCGGGGGCAAATGTGTACGCCTTCGCAGCATTTGAAGAAGCATTTAATACTGCGTGCCTTCATGGCTAGATAGCAAGGGCTGAAGGTAAATAGATGGCTCGCATTATTCTGCTGCAACTTGTTACTGCTCTTGCGGCTGCGCTGATTGCAGCACTGTTGGGCGGCGAATCAGCAGCGATTTCTTCGCTCTTGGGGGGACTTAGCTGTGTAGTACCGAATGCGTTGTTTGCACTAGGGTTGCATGTAAGCGACCACAGATTTCGCACAGGAACATTGGCGCCTTTCGTATTTTTTGAACTGGTCAAGGTTTCAACGACGATTGCATCTGTAGTGGCTGTGTTTTGGCTTTATAAAGATTTGAACTGGCTCGCCTTCCTCTTGAGCTTTGTTTTTGTACTCAAGAGTTACATTTTTTTTCTGTCTTCTAGATCTAAAAACTGATTATGTCTTCAGTACCAAATCAAACGCCTTCCCTGGCAGATTACGTTTCCCATCATCTTGGAAATCTGGCAACATCCCATCAAACCGGGATGATCGATTTCTCCATCATTCACCTTGATACCGTCTTCTGGTCCGTTTTCTGCGGAGTCGTCGGTTCGCTGGTCATGTACCTAGTGGCTCGAAAAGCGACCTCGGGCGTGCCCGGAAGACTCCAGTCGATCGTCGAAATGCTGGTTGAAATGGCAGAGGGCCAAGCCAAGGCGCAGATTCACGGCGACCGCCGCTTCATTGCACCGCTGGCGCTAACGCTTTTTGTCTGGATCGCCCTGCAAAACTGCCTGGACTTCTTGCCGGTCGACTTGTTCGGCCAGCTCTTCCACTGGATCGGCATCGACAACATCCTTTCTCATCATCGCGTAGTGCCGACAGCCGACCTGAACGGCACGATCGGCATTTCGATGGGCGTTGTGATCCTGATGTTCTACTTCGGCATAAAGGCGCATGGCTTTGGCGGCTTCATGCATCAACTGTTCTACGCGCCGTTCGGAAAATGGCTGGCGCCGTTTAACTTTGCACTAAACATGATTGAATATCTGGCGAAGATGATTTCGCTCGGCATGCGACTCTGGGGCAACATGTACTCAGGCGAATTGCTGTTCCTGATGATTGCAATGCTGGGTTCCGCTGCAGCGCTATCACTTGGTGGTTCTTTCCTGTTCCTTGGACATGTACTCGCCGGCACTATCTGGGCGATCTTCCATATCCTTGTCGTGTTCCTGCAGGCGTTCATCTTCATGATGCTGACGCTGGTATATCTGGGACAGGCGCACGAAGGACACTAATCCTTGTTCACGCAGTAAGCTTTATCTTTGTTTTATTAATAATTTTCACTTGTTTCAATTCATTTATATTTAAGGAAAAATCATGACTAACATCGGTTTAATTGCCCTGACTTGCGGCTTCATCATTGGTATGGGTGCTATCGGCGCTTGCTTCGGCATTTCGATCATGGGCGGCAAATACCTCGAAGCTTCTGCACGTCAACCTGAATTGATGAACCCCCTGCGTACTAACGTTCTGATTCTTGCTGGTCTGGTCGATGCAGTGTTCCTGATCGCTGTCGGTGTTGCAGTCATGTTTGCGTTCGTTAATCCGTTCGTTAAATAATTCTCTTGGCTTCACAGCCAGTTCATTTTGAAAAAAATGTTTGCATGAGTTATTTCTTTATAAGGAAATCAACGTGAATCTAAATGCAACTCTATTTGCGCAATTCGTCGTATTCATCATTCTCGCCATTTTCACTGCAAAAGTGGTTTGGCCGCCATTGATGAAAGTTATCGACGAACGGGCGCAAAAGATTGCGGATGGCTTGGCCGCGGCTGAACGCAGCAAGCAAGAAAAGGTCGCCGTTGAAAAACGGATCCTGGTCGAGCTTGCCGCTGCACGCGACGAAGGACAGAAGCGTATCGGTGAATCTGAAAAGCATGCTCAGAAAGTTGCTGAAGAAATAAAGCAGAATGCGCAAGCTGAAGCCGCTCGCATTATCGAGCAGGCCAAAGCCGAGGCAGATCAGCAGATGATCCGTGCTCGCGAAGGCTTGCGTTCGGAAGTTGCTCTGCTTGCGGTAAAAGGTGCAGAGCAGATTCTGAAGCGCGAAGTAAACGCATCGGCTCACGCCGATATGTTGAAGCAACTTGCAGTTGAGCTTTAATCATGGCTGAACTTGCAACCGTCGCCCGTCCTTATGCCGAGGCTTTGTTCCGCGTAGCAAAAAGCGGCAATTTGTCTGACTGGTCAAATCTTGTGTCGGAAATGGCACAGGTAAGTGCTCATCCAGATGTAAAACTGCTGGTTGAAAATCCGAATCTGACGAATAGCCAAGTCATTGATACATTCCTGTGTCTGCTGAAGTCCGGCGTCTCCGACGAAGCCAAAAACTTCATCGAGACTCTGGTCATTAACGGCCGCGTCTCACTGCTTCCTGAAATAGCCGCACAATTCCATGATCTGATGATCGCGGATAGCGGCTCGGCAGATGCACAGATTATCAGCGCGTTCGAAATGCCGGACGCGCAGGTCGGTGAATTGCTCAAGACGTTGGAAAAGAAATTCGGCCGCAAGCTTAACCCTTCGTCGGTATCCGTGGACAGTTCGCTGATAGGTGGCGTTCGCGTTGTTGTCGGTGATGAAGTGCTTGACCTGTCGGTTCGCGCCAAACTGCAACAAATGCATGTCGCCCTGGTTTCATAACCCGGCCGCCTGATCGCGGCGCAAGTCGAGAGAAATTTTTTAGGAGTTAGTATGCAACTCAACCCGTCTGAAATCAGTGAACTGATAAAGAGTCGGATTCAAGGACTTGGCGAAACCGCCGAGATTCGCAATCAGGGTACGGTCATTTCCGTATCCGATGGTATTTGCCGCATCCATGGTCTTTCCGATGCTATGCAAGGTGAGATGCTGGAATTCCCTGGCGACACCTTCGGCTTGGCGCTGAACCTTGAGCGTGATTCGGTCGGTGCCGTTATTCTGGGCGAATATGAACACATTTCCGAAGGCGACACGGTAAAGTGTACCGGCCGCATTCTGGAAGTACCAATCGGACCCGAACTGCTGGGACGCGTGGTCAACGCACTCGGCCAGCCGATCGATGGCAAAGGCCCGATCAATACCAAGCTTACCGCTCCAATTGAAAAGATCGCCCCAGGCGTTATCGCCCGTCAATCAGTGTCGCAGCCGATGCAATCCGGCCTCAAGGCGATCGATTCGATGGTACCTATCGGCCGCGGCCAGCGCGAATTGATCATCGGCGATCGCCAGACCGGCAAGACCGCGGTCGCGATTGATGCGATCATCAATCAAAAAGGCCAGAACATGGTCTGCATTTATGTCGCTATCGGACAGAAAGCGTCGTCGATCAAGAACATCGTGCGCTCGCTGGAAAAACATGGCGCCATGGAATATACGATTGTCGTTGCCGCAACCGCGTCCGAGTCCGCTGCAATGCAATATGTATCACCGTATTCCGGCTGTACCATGGGAGAATACTTCCGTGACCGCGGCCAAGACGCCTTGATCGTATACGATGACTTGTCCAAACAGGCTGTCGCGTATCGTCAGGTATCGCTGCTTCTGCGCCGTCCGCCAGGACGCGAAGCCTACCCCGGCGACGTGTTTTATCTCCACTCGCGTCTGCTGGAACGTGCTGCACGGGTAAACGTCGATTACGTTGAAAAGTTCACTAACGGTGAAGTCAAGGGAAAAACCGGTTCGCTGACCGCACTTCCGATCATCGAAACCCAGGCTGGCGACGTGTCCGCATTCGTACCTACGAACGTGATTTCGATCACCGACGGTCAGATCTTCCTGGAAACCTCACTGTTCAACTCGGGTATCCGTCCCGCGATCAATGCCGGTATTTCGGTATCGCGCGTCGGTGGCGCAGCACAGACCAAGGCAGTCAAGGGTCTCTCAGGCGGTATTCGTACCGACTTGGCGCAATATCGTGAATTGGCAGCTTTCGCGCAGTTTGCATCCGACCTGGACGACGCTACCCGCAGGCAACTCGAACGCGGCGCTCGCGTCACGGAACTCTTGAAACAGGCGCAGTATTCGCCGTTGTCGATTTCGCTGATGTCGATGTCGCTGTTCGCCGTCAACGCCGGCTTTCTCGACGACATTGAAGTCAAGAACGTTCTTTCGTTCGAATCCGCTCTGCATGCCTACATGAAGGTCAGTCATTCTGCGCTTCTGCAAAAGATTGAAGACAACAAGCAGATCGAGAAGAGCGACGAAGGCGTCATTGCCGACGCAATCGGCGAATTCAAGAAAACTGGCGCATATTGAGCTTGACTTCTGATCTTAACTGACGCAACAAGGAGTAAGCCTAATGGCAGCAGGCAAAGAGATACGTGGCAAGATCAAGAGCGTAGAAAATACGAAGAAGATCACCAAGGCTATGGAAATGGTCGCCGCATCCAAAATGCGCAAGGCGCAAGAGAGGATGCGGGCGACCCGCCCGTACAGTGAAAGAATTCGCAACATTACTTCCCATCTGGCAGAAGCCAATCCGGAGTACGTTCATCCGTTCCTAGTGAAGCAGGATAGCGCAAAGGCCATAGGCTTGATTGTCGTAACCACCGACAAGGGCTTGTGCGGCGGCATGAACACCAATATTCTGCGGATTGTAACGAACAGGCTGCGCGAGACGGAATCCGAAGGCAAGAAGATACAAGCTGTGGCAATCGGCAACAAGGGCTTCGGCTACCTGAACCGTATTGGCGCCAACGTGGTCTCGCATGCGATTCAGCTTGGCGACACACCCCATCTTGACCAGCTCATCGGTCCGGCTAAGGTGCTTCTGGATGCTTATCAGGAAGGAAAGCTGGACGCGATTTATCTGTGCTACACCCAATTCGTCAATACGATGAAGCAGGAGCCGAAGATCGAACAGCTTCTGCCGTTGTCTTCCGAGCGGATGCAGGCTGATAGAGGACATCATTCCTGGGATTATGTTTACGAACCGGATGCTCAACAGGTTATCGACGAGCTGCTGGTACGTTATGTCGAAGCTCTGATATACCAGTCAGTAGCGGAAAATATCGCGTCGGAACAATCGGCTCGAATGGTGGCGATGAAATCCGCCAGCGACAATGCGGGAAATGTGATTTCCGAACTGAAACTGGTGTACAACAAGACCCGTCAGGCTGCGATTACGAAAGAACTTTCAGAGATTGTCGCCGGAGCGGCTGCAGTTTAATCCTGGTGGCGACACCAGCAAATGCAAAATATCTATTTAAATAATTGAAGGAACGAAAAATGGCGGATGGCAAAATCGTTCAGTGTATCGGAGCCGTGGTCGACGTTGAATTTCCCCGCGACGCGATGCCCAAGGTGTACGACGCCCTGAAAATGGAAGGTTCCGAACTGACGCTGGAAGTACAACAACAATTAGGTGACGGCGTCGTCCGCACTATTGCTCTTGGCACTTCCGATGGACTGCGTCGCGGCATGATAATTCAGAATACCGGCAAGCCGATCATGGTTCCGGTTGGTGAGGCAACGCTCGGCCGGATCATGGACGTGCTTGGTAATCCGATTGACGAAGCCGGCCCGGTAGCGACCGATGCGCGCGCTTCGATCCACCGCAAGGCTCCAAGTTATGACGATTTGGCTCCTTCACAGGAACTGCTTGAGACAGGCATCAAGGTTATCGACTTGGTTTGCCCGTTTGCAAAAGGCGGTAAAGTCGGCCTGTTCGGCGGCGCCGGTGTTGGCAAGACCGTTAACATGATGGAGCTGATCAACAACATCGCCAAGCAGCACTCCGGCCTGTCGGTATTTGCCGGCGTGGGCGAGCGCACTCGTGAAGGTAACGACTTCTATCACGAGATGAAGGACTCCAACGTTCTGGATAAAGTTGCGATGGTGTACGGTCAGATGAACGAGCCGCCGGGTAACCGTCTGCGCGTGGCATTGACCGGTCTGACTATCGCCGAGGGTTTCCGCGATGAGGGTCGTGACGTACTGTTTTTCGTCGACAATATTTACCGCTTCACGCTGGCAGGTACCGAAGTATCGGCACTGCTGGGCCGTATGCCTTCAGCTGTGGGCTATCAGCCGACTCTGGCCGAAGAAATGGGCCGCCTGCAGGAGCGCATTACTTCGACCAAGACCGGTTCGATCACATCTATTCAGGCCGTGTACGTTCCTGCCGATGACTTGACCGATCCGTCTCCTGCAACGACTTTTGCCCACTTGGATTCGACCGTTGTTCTGTCGCGTGATATCGCTTCGCTCGGTATTTACCCCGCAGTTGATCCGCTCGACTCCACGTCGCGCCAGCTTGACCCGCTCGTGGTTGGACAGGATCACTACGACACCGCCCGTGCGGTTCAAGGTACGTTGCAGCGTTACAAGGAATTGCGCGACATTATCGCCATTCTGGGCATGGACGAGCTGGCACCGGAAGACAAGCTGGCAGTTGCCCGCGCTCGCAAAATGCAGCGTTTCCTGTCGCAGCCGTTCCACGTTGCTGAAGTCTTTACCGGCTCACCCGGCAAGTACGTAACGTTGAGCGAAACGATCAAGGGCTTCAAGATGATCGCGTCAGGTGAACTGGATCATTTGCCGGAACAGGCGTTCTACATGGTCGGCCCGATCGAAGAAGCAATAGAAAAAGGCAAGAACATGGCTTAACGCCGAATCGGTGCGTCATGCCGCAGATGTTGATGCGGCGTGATGCACTAATTAGGCGTAATGCTTTCGAACGGACAATAAAGGTTCAAATATGGCTAACACGATTCACGTTGACGTGGTATCCGCGGAAGAAACGATTTTTTCTGGTGAGGCGGAGTTCGTCGCATTGCCAGGAGAGCTTGGCGAACTTGGCATCTTGCCAAACCATACCCCGCTGATCACCCGCATTAAACCGGGCGCGGTTCGTATCAAGGTTCCTAACAGGGCCGAGGAAGAGTTCGTATTCGTTGCAGGCGGTATCCTTGAAGTTCAACCGTATGCGGTAACAGTACTCGCGGACACAGCAATCCGGGGGCACGACCTCGACGAGGCAAAGGCAATGGAAGCCAAGAAGATGGCGGAAGAAGCCCTTGCCAACAAGGACTCGCAAATCGACTATGCGAAGGCACAGGCCGAAATTGCCGTGATGGTCGCGCAATTGGTAGCGATCCAGAAGTTTCGTCAAAGACGATAGCAAGTACGGAACCACTACAAAAAGGCAGCCTCGGCTGCCTTTTTTGTTCAGCTCAGTGAGACCGTATCATCGTGCCGAACGCTTCTTCCGTCAGCACTTCCAGCAACAGCGAATGTTCGATTCTTCCGTCGATGATGTGAACCGTATTGACGCCTGATTTTGCCGCATCGAGCGCGGAAGAGATCTTCGGCAGCATGCCGCCATGGATGGTCCCGTCGGCAAACATGGCGTCAATCTCGCGAGCCGACAGATCGGTGAGCAATTGTTCCTGCTTGTCCAGCACGCCCGGCGTATTGGTCATCATGATCAGCTTTTCAGCCTTGAGAATTTCAGCGATCTTACCTGCTACCAGATCGGCATTGATATTGTATGCCTGGCCGTCGTCGCCGAAGCCGATAGGCGAGATGATCGGAATGAATGCATCATCCTGCAACGCTTTGACGACTGCAGGATTGACTGATTCGATTTCACCGACGAAGCCAAGATCAACAAATTGCCCGGGACGCTCCTTATCTGGCATCTGCAGCTTGCGCGCGCGGATCAGGCCGCCATCCTTGCCGGTAAGGCCGACAGCTTGTCCGCCGTAGTGGTTGATCAGCATCACGATATCTTGCTGGACCTCTCCACCCAGCACCCATTCGACGACTTCCATCGTTTCTTCGTCAGTGATGCGCATGCCCTGAATAAAAGACCCGCTCTTGCCGATCTTTTTCAGCGCACTGTCGATCTGCGGGCCGCCGCCATGCACGACAACCGGATTCATGCCCACCAGCTTCAGCAAGATGACATCGCGCGCAAAGCTGTGCTTGAGTCGTTCCTCGGTCATTGCGTTTCCGCCGTACTTGATGACGATGGTCTTGCCGTGAAATTTACGGATGTAGGGCAATGCCTCGGCAAGTATTTCGGCCTTGGCTTGCGGAGCCAGATTGATCATGTCACGCTCCTAGTAGCGTTAGTAACTGTCTATGAATTCGACAAAAAAGAATGGGTTGAATTTTACATTGAAAGCATGCATTCATAATTCATTTCTTCGATTAGACAGAACTACGTAGTGAAATTGCAGCAGGCAATCTCCGGCTCCACCGGACTATTGCGCTTCTTCCACTGTCGGCTTGCCAAAAACATGCGCATAAGTAGGGTAAAAGGAGCAGTACATCACTACGGTCAACAGGATGGAAACTATAAACATGAGCATCATCACGATTGCACCTTTTCCAATCAGGACGGCTATGAGAACGCTAATGATCGACGGAAGAAGTATTCCGATCACGATCCATGCGGCCGCATAGACCAGAAATGCTTTCCCTGCGTGATATACCGCGAAGAAACTGTAGAAGATCGCTTTGAAGAGGCCCATTTTCTGCCAGACTATAAGGGGCGCCGCAAACCAGAACGCCATCGCTGCCGGCAGATACAGCAATGCTGCAATCAGCAAGGTTGTCATCATGTTGGATTGGCGCACCGTCTCCGGCTCCAATTCGATTTGACCGCTCATCGCTTTCCAGAAGACGCCGCCGTCAATCAGACTGGAAACGCCGATTGCCAGAATTGCCGCCGCAAGATACAGCCCTCCCAGCTTCAGGACAGTACGAAAGACCGGCGAACGCAATCCGGACAGCAATAGCCGAAAGTCGACGCCCTCACCCCTGTCGACCCGTTCGCATGCCTGCATGAAAAGCATTGAAAAGACCGGTGCAAGAAGCAGCGGCATCAGCTGGCCGAATACCGGAATTATGCCTATTCCAAGCATGATGAACAGATAGCTGATGAACATCATCATGAATTGAGCAGGCTGTTTCCGGAAGATCATAAAACCTTCCTTCACCCATGCCCAACCGGTAAGAGCGGGTATTTTTTTCATCAGAATAAAAAAGGGGCTTTTTTCGAAATACGATCACGCAGAATACGCTCGAAATGGCGCGGGTCGTGCGGAGTCAGCATTTCAGCGGCGCGCGGCAAATAGAAATCATAAAGACGGGATAGCCAGAAGCGGAGCGATGCCGCCCTCAGCACCGGCTGCCATGAGAGCTGCTCGGCGGCTGAACACGGCCTGACGGCATGATATGCACTAAGGAAGGCCTGCATTCGAGCCATGTCCAGTTCGCCGGTATCCAGGTCGATGCACCAGTCGTTGACCGCCACCGCCAGATCGAACAGCCAAGTGTCGTATCCTGCAAAATAAAAATCAAAAAATCCCGATAGCTTTTCGCCCATGAACATCACATTATTGCGAAACAGGTCAGCGTGTATTGGACCGCGCGGCAACTGGCTGTAAGTGTCCGACGCGGCAAACTCCTGCTGATACCTAATTTCATTCATGAGGAGTTCGCGATTGTCTTCTGCCAGATACGGCAATACCACCGGCGCAGTAGTCACCCACCAATCCAGTCCGCGCAGATTCGGCTGATAAAGCGGGTAATCGGATCCGGCCAAGTGCATTTTTGCCATCATAGCGCCAACTGCGGCGCAATGTGCAGGCCCCGGCTCCGGCTGCCAGTCGCCTTCGAGCTTGGTGACCAGGCTGGCAGGCTTACCGCAAAATACGCTTAGTATCTCGCCGTCTTGATTGGCTATCGGAGCGGGCACCAGCACGCCGCGCTCGGCTAAATGGCGCATCAGGTTCAGATAGAAAGGCAATTGCTCGAACTGCAGTTTCTCGAACAGTGTCAGGACATATTCCCCCGACTCCGTGGTGACAAAGAAATTGCTGTTCTCGATACCTGACGAAATTCCCTTGATTGCAAGAGCTTTGCCAAGCCGGAAACCGGAAATCCAGGAAGTCAGGTCAGCCAGGCTGACCGGAGTGAATACAGCCATGAGAGAAAATTAAAAAATTGAATGGTAAGGAAAACTGAAGCCTTTTATTTTGCCGGAACCTGTCCGGCCGGTACCGGTTCCTGGCCTACGTCCCCTTCTACGGTCTTATTGCGTCCGATATCGAATTCATGAACCACCCATTCTGCCGGCCGCACCGTAGTGCTTTGCGCGTCGCCTGGCAGCGCGCTGCCGACAGGCGCATTCGGGTGGAGGTAATACGCGCTCTTGCCGCTTCTTACCTTGATTTCCGTAACTCTTCCGTTATCGCGCCTTTCGGTGATTTCCCGTTCGCCTTCCGGCTTGCGAATCGTGATAGCCGGCTGGTCGCTGTCGTCAAGCAGTTCCATCTTGGGCGGAGGCGGCGCCGCCTGTTCCTGCGCCCAGGAGCAAAGCGGGACGGCTGCAAGTGCGGCAACGGCTAGGATGTTCCGAAAATGAAAAGAGGGCATGATCTGGCTATCGGTTAATTGGAGGGGCGTCTGCATTTTAACAAACGCGGTCGCCTTAGAGATACAGCATTTTTTGCCGTTCGTCTTCGGATGGCCCAAGATGGTGCTTCTTCTCGTAAAAGTTGAAAATCGCATCCAGTATCTGGTCTGTTCCGTCGATGATTTCTATCAGGCCCAGGTCCGCTTCGGTAAGTGTGCCGTGTGCGACCATTGTATTGCGGAACCAGTCCAGCAAGCCCTGCCAGAAACTGGTGCCGACAAGAATGACGGGAATACGGCGCGATTTCCCGGTCTGGATCAGCGTCAGGACTTCACTCATCTCGTCCATGGTGCCGAATCCGCCCGGAAACAAGACGAACGCGTCGGCATATTTTGCAAAAGCCACCTTGCGGGCGAAGAAATGCCGGAAATTAAGCGTGATGTTTTGCCAGCGGTTGGGCTGCTGCTCATGCGGCAAGTCGATGTTCAGCCCGACTGACAGCGATTTCCCCTCGAACGCACCCCGGTTGGCCGCCGCCATGATCCCGGGCCCGCCGCCGGAAATGACAGCAAAGCCTGCATCCGATAGTCTCCGCGATAATTCCATGCACTGTATGTAATAAGGATTGTCCGGGTGAATCCGGGCCGAACCGAATATCGTCACTGCAGGATGCAATTCCGACAGCCGTTCGGTAGTCTCGATAAACTCTGACATAATGGAGAACATGCTCCACGATTCGCGGGCCTTGAGTGTGGTTAACCTTTCCACGTCGGTTACTTGCCGCAAATTCAGTACGTTTTTCTCGTTATCAGCCATATGCAAAAAACCCTGTTATTAGTTGATGGTTCCAGCTATTTATATCGCGCATTCCATGCTTTGCCGGACCTGCGCAGCCCCGCTGGCGAACCGACCGGCGCCATCTACGGCATGCTCAACATGCTACGTCGACTGCGTCAGGATTACCCGTCAGCATACCTTGCATGCGTGTTTGATGCAAAAGGGAAAACCTTTCGAGATGATATTTATCCAGACTACAAGGCAACGCGATCCGCAATGCCCGAGGATCTGGTCAAGCAGATCGAGCCTATCCATGAAGCCGTACGCATCCTGGGTTGGCCGATCCTGATGGTCGAGGGGGTCGAGGCCGACGATGTAATCGGCACGCTGGCGGCCACGGCTGCTTCCCAAGGAATCGATACGGTGATTTCGACCGGCGACAAGGATATGGCTCAACTGGTGAGCGACCACGTTACCTTGGTCAATACTATGAGCAATGAAAAGCTCGACCGGGAAGGCGTTATCGCGAAGTTCGGCGTTCCGCCGGAGCGCATAGTCGATTACCTGTCCTTGATAGGAGACACGTCGGATAATGTCCCCGGCGTACCGAAGGTGGGACCCAAGACCGCTCTCAAATGGCTGACTCAATACGATTCGCTCGAAGGCGTGATTTCCCATGCCGAAACCATTGGCGGAGCGGTTGGCGAGAATTTGCGCAAATCATTGGACTGGCTGCCCCGGGCGCGCGAGCTGATCACGATAAGAACTGATTGCGATTTAGTTCGGCATATGGTTTCAATCCCGGAATCATTGACTCAGAAGCCGCTGGATCGAAGCGCGCTACAGGCATTTTTCGAAAGAAACGGCTTCAAGAGCTGGCTGCGCGAACTGAACGCAGAGCCGGTTGCCGCGCCATCTTCTACAGTAAAAGCCGATACGAGCGGGCCGGCGCAGGCCGAGTTGTTCGCTAATGCCAGCACAAGCCAGTCTATCAAGACGAACTATGAAAACGTGTTGAGCGGAACACGGCTCAAGCACTGGCTTGAGCTTATCGACGCAGCCTTGCTCACGTCGATCGATACCGAAACCAACTCCCTCGATCCGATGCAGGCTCAACTGGTCGGCATATCGCTTTGCTGCGAGCCGGGAATCGCCGCCTATATTCCGCTTGCGCATCGTTATCCAGGCGCTCCGGAGCAGTTGCCGCTAGCGGAGGTTCTTGACAAGCTCAAGCCTTGGCTAGAGGATCCAGCCAAGCTAAAGCTCGGACAAAACCTGAAATACGATAGCCATGTTTTCGCCAACTACGGCATACGGCTGCAAGGCATCGCGCACGATACCCTGCTTGAATCCTATGTAATCGAGTCGCACAAGCGGCACAACATGGACAGCCTGGCGGCACGCCATCTCGACCGCAAGACCCTCACTTATGAGGAAGTATGCGGCAAGGGGGTCGGCCAAGTCTGCTTCGATCAGATCGACTTGAACCGGGCGACTGAATATGCCGCTGAAGATGCCGACGTAGCCCTGCAGTTGCATCAGGCGATGTGGCCGCAGATCGCGAGCAACGAAAAGCTTGCCTTCGTTTATGAAAAAATCGAGCTGCCGACTCTTGGCGCGCTGCTGAAAATGGAACGTAACGGCGTGCTTATCGACGCTGGCCTGCTAGCCGCCCAGTCGCATGAACTCGGCTTGAAAATGGTCGAGCTGGAAAAAAATGCGCAAGAGCTGGCCGGCCAGCTTTTCAATCTGAATTCGCCCAAGCAACTGGGAGAAATCCTGTTCGATAAGCTGAAGCTGCCGATGGTCAAGAAGACGCCGTCGGGAGGCGCTTCGACCGGCGAGGATGTCTTGCAAAAACTGGCCGAAGACTATCCGTTGCCGAAAATCGTGCTCGAATACCGCGGTTTGGCCAAACTGAAATCGACCTATACCGACAAGCTACCGCGAATGGTCAATCCCGCTACCGGCCGCGTACACACCAATTTCGCACAGACTGTAGCGGTGACTGGCCGGCTGGCCTCGAACGAGCCGAACTTGCAAAATATCCCGATCAGGACAGCCGAAGGACGGCGCATACGGGAAGCCTTCATCGCGCCGCCAGGCAGCAAGATCGTGTCCGCCGACTATTCGCAGATCGAATTACGCATCATGGCCCACATTTCCGGCGATGCGACCTTGTTGCGCTCTTTTGAAAATGGCGAGGACGTGCATCGCGCGACCGCAGCCGAAATATTTGATGTCACGCCATTGGAAGTAACAGGCGAACAGCGGCGCTACGCCAAGGTCATCAATTTCGGTTTGATGTACGGCATGAGCGCATTCGGCGTGGCGGCGAACCTTGGGATCGGCCGCAATGCGGCGCAAAGCTATATCGAGCGCTATTTCCTGCGTTATCCCGGCGTGGCGCGTTACATGGCCGACATGCGCGAACAGGCCAGGGCGAATGGCTTTGTCGAAACCGTTTTCGGCCGCCGGCTGTGGCTACCTGAGATCAATTCTCCGAATGGCCCCCGCCGCCAGGCCGCCGAGCGCGCAGCGATCAATGCGCCCATGCAAGGGACTGCCGCCGATATCATCAAGTTGTCAATGGTAGCGGTTCAGTCCTGGCTCGAAGCCGAGAAACTGCAATCGAAAATGATTTTGCAAGTACACGATGAATTGCTGCTGGAGGTGCCCCAGCGGGAATTGGCGCTGGTAAAGGAGAAACTTCCGGAACTGATGGGCCGGGTCGCCAGTCTCAAGGTTCCGCTGACGGTCGAGGTAGGCGCAGGGAATAATTGGGACGAGGCGCATTGAGGAGGATGCCGGGCTCGACAGCCCCCGCAATTCAACCCCCTTTGATCCCATCCCCTGCTTTTGCCTGCTGCAGTTGACGTTTCGCCGACTCGTATGCCTCTTCCGTAACTGCGACCTTGTTGCGCACATCATAGAAAGTCGCGGCGACGCCGCTGGCAATGATGATGGCAATGCCGCCCCAGCCGAACCAGCCAAACGCGTCGCTCCAGATCAACACGCCCCAAATGCTGGAAAAAACGATCCCGCTGTATTGCAGATTGGCAGTAACCAACGTCTTGCCGAGGTGATATGCGCGAGTCATGGCCATCTGCCCGGCCGCCGCCGTTATGCCGATTGCCATCAACATCGCAAAACCTTTGAGGTCATGCGCATGCCAGATCACCGGGTCGGCACCAGGAATCCAGGCGCCGACGAGGCATGCCGCCGCGCCGCCTGCCGTTCCCGTCAGACAAAAATAGAATACTACGCGGTAGTCCGGCTCGCCCAGTTGCCCAAGATGACGCACCTGCAGATAAGCGAGCGCGGCCAGCGCGCCTGAAATCAAGGCGATCAGCCCAGCCAGCCATTGCTCCATATGAATGGTCGGACGCAGCAGCAGCGCCACTCCGACGAAGCTGGCAAAAACCGCCAGCACCAAGCCCCACTCGAAGCGAGTCTTGCCGCGCCACAGGCCAATGCCGAAAAGGATGGCCGCAATCCATATCGGCGACATGTAGTTCAGAGTCATTGACGTTGCCAGCGGCAGTCTGGCCATCGAGAAAAACCAGAGTCCGAAAGCGGTGACGCCGACAACGCCGCGCCACAGGTGCTGAAAAGGCAGCTTCGTACGGAACGATCCGCCGCGCGCCAACATCAGGCAGCCGATAACGACCGCGCCGATAAGGCTGCGGTACATAACCATTTCTGCTGTCGAATATTTGTCCGATACCAGCTTGACGCACACTCCCATGACAGAGAACATGAACGTGGCGAAAAGCATCCAGAGAGATTGCATGAAAGGGGCGGCCGATTAAATTCGCGGGGATGCGCGCAAGAAGAAAAACTGCAGTGGGCACGGCGACAATACGGTTGCCAGCCGAACGCGTCTGCTTGAGTCTTATAGTATACCGTCGTCGGTACTATAATCTCTATAGGATAACAAATCTGGAAGCTGAATTAACAAATAGCAAACCGAACATCTGCTCTGCCGCTATAATAATAGGTTTTCAATGAGTCAGAATCAGACTGGCTTTCCTCTGCCGGGCTCTGGAATGGAATCTGTTCTACAATAATAGAACCAAGGTTGCAGATCGTGGGAATTGCAGAGACAGTCTCAGCGCTGTACGCCGCCAAATCGGCTTGACAGGCCCCATTCCGGCTTAAGCGCAAACTTTCCTATTTATGAACCGCGTTCCATATCACTCTCTTACTCTGACGGCATGTCGATAAAACCCTTTAACACCGAACAGCCGGCTTCGTTCGAAGAAGCGATGGCGGAACTGGGACAGCTCGTTGCGCAACTGGAGGCGGGCGAACTGCCGCTGGAAACATCGATCGCTGCTTACAAGCGCGGCACGGAACTGGTGAGATACTGCGCGGCCCAGCTTGAAAAGGTGGAGAACCAGGTAAAAGTTCTCGATGAAGAGATGCTCAAGCCTTTTGTGGTCGATTCCGCCGGAACTGAACAATGAATTCTACGCAAAATTTTGACGGCTGGGTGAAATCGGTTCAGGTGGCGATGGAAGATGCGCTCTCCGCATTTTTGCCGCAGGCCGACATCGCGCCGGAGCGTCTGCACCAAGCAATGCGCTACGCCACGCTGGACGGCGGCAAGAGAGTGCGCCCTCTTCTCGTATTTGCGGCAGGCGCCCTGTTCGATGCCAACGTGCTCGCGCTTGCGCGCGCTGCAGCGGCAGTGGAAATGATTCATGCCTATTCGCTGGTGCATGATGACATGCCATGCATGGACGATGACGTTTTGCGTCGAGGCAAGCCGACGGTGCATGTTCAGTATGACGAAGCCACAGCGCTCCTGGCGGGGGATGCGCTGCAGTCGCAGGCATTTATTGTACTGTCCGGGCAGGACAATGCCCCTGACCGTACCTTGGCGATGGTTCGCCTGCTGGCAGACGCATCTGGCGCAGCCGGCATGTGCGGAGGCCAGGCAATTGACTTGGCAAGCGTAGGCATTAGCCTTTCGCTGCAGCAACTGGAGCAGATGCACCGCCTGAAAACCGGCGCTCTGCTGCGCGCTTCGGTGATGCTGGGCGCGCTATGCGGAAAGTTTCCGTCCGAAACCGAGGAAGCTGCGCTGGATGCCTATGCGGATGCGGTCGGGCTGGCTTTTCAGGTGGTCGATGACATACTGGATACGACGGCCGACTCTTCCACACTCGGCAAAACCGCTGGAAAAGACGCCGCCGATAACAAACCGACTTATGTATCCATTCTGGGATTGGAACAATCGATGGCACTAGCAGAACAGCTGCGGCAGAATGCTCATTCGGCGCTCGCTCCTTTTGGGGACAGGGCGTATTTTCTGCGTGAACTTGCGGACCTGGTGGTGCGCCGAGAGAAATGATGGACTTGCTCAAGACAATCAACGACCCTGCCGACTTGCGCAAACTGGCGCGTTCGCGGCTTACGCAGCTGGCGGCTGAATTGCGGGCGTATGTTATCGACTCCGTGTCAAAGACCGGCGGCCACCTGTCATCGAACCTGGGCACGATCGAACTGACGATTGCCCTGCATTACGTATTCAATACGCCGGCAGACCGCCTGATCTGGGATGTCGGCCACCAGACTTATCCGCACAAGATTTTGACTGGCCGCAGGGAGCGGATGAACACGCTACGTCAGCTGAACGGTATTTCGGGCTTTCCGAAGCGCGAAGAAAGCGAATACGATACATTCGGCACCGCCCACTCTTCTACCTCCATCTCGGCAGCACTCGGCATGGCGCTGGCCGCCAGGCTCAAGGGAGAGGACAACCATGCTGTTGCCATCATTGGCGACGGCGCCATGACCGCGGGCATGGCATTTGAAGCCATGAACAATTGCGGCATCTACGACGACATCAATCTACTAGTTATACTGAATGACAACGATATGTCGATTTCACCGCCGGTCGGCGCGCTGAATCGCTATTTTGCGCGTCTCATGTCGGGCAAATTCTACGCAGCAGCCAGAAACGTCGGCAAATCGGTATTACCCGGGCCAATGCGGGAAATTGCCAAGCGCTTCGAGGAACATGCAAAGGGAGTAATTGCTCCAGCCACGATGTTCGAGGAATTCGGCTTCAACTACATTGGGCCGATTGACGGGCACGACCTTGATTCGTTGATTCCGACTCTACAGAATCTGAAGCAGCGCAAGGGTCCGCAATTTCTTCATGTTGTCACCAAAAAAGGACAAGGATACAAGCTGGCCGAAGCCGATCCGGTGCTGTATCACGGCCTTGGTAAATTCAGTCCCTCGGTAGGGGTCCAGCCTCCGACAAGCACCAAAGTCACCTATACCCACGTATTCGGCGACTGGCTGTGCGACATGGCGCGGCAGGACAAGCATCTGGTCGGCATCACGCCGGCGATGAGCGAGGGGTCGGGAATGGTCCGGTTCGAGAAGCAGTTTCCCAACCGCTTCTTTGACGTTGGCATTGCCGAGCAGCATGCCGTGACATTTGCAGCCGGGCTTGCATGCGAAGGCCTGAAACCGGTAGTGGCCATCTATTCCACCTTCCTCCAGCGCGCCTATGACCAGTTGATCCATGACGTTGCGCTGCAAAATCTCGATGTCACCTTTGCCATTGACCGCGCAGGCCTGGTTGGAGCAGACGGCGCAACCCATGCCGGAAACTACGATATCGCATTCATGCGCTGCATTCCTAACATGGTCATAATGGCGGCATCCGATGAAAACGAGTGTCGTCAGATGCTTTCGACAGCATTCCAATATAATGGACCCGCTGCGGTGCGATATCCGCGCGGAGCGGGAATAGGTGCCGCAGTCAGCAAAGATTTGTCCACGATGCCGCTTGGTACGGGAGAAATGAAGCGGGAAGGGAAAAGCATTGCCATTCTTGCGTTTGGCACGATGGTCGCCCCGAGCATGGGCGCGGCTGACATGCTGGACGCAAGCGTCGCCAATATGCGCTTCGTGAAACCGCTGGACCGCGAACTGGTTTTGCATTTGGCAGAGACGCACGACGCGTTGGTTACTGTCGAGGAAGGCAGCATAATGGGCGGCGCCGGGGCAGCAGTTGCTGAAGCGCTGGCGGAAGCCGGGATCGTCAAACCGCTACTGATGCTGGGCTTGCCGGATCAATTCATCGATCATGGCGATGTGGCGCAACTGCTGGCCATGAACAAACTGGATGCGCCCGGCATTGCAAATGCGATACGGCAACGCTTTATGAAAGGCGAACCCAGGCTGGTCGTCAATAATTGAAGATATGTTCGGCTGCTTTTCAAGCTGTACATTTAAAGGCTAATACATGAATTTCCGCGAAAACAACCTTACCATTCCTGAATCGCAAGAATTGCAGGATACGACAAGGGCCTCTGCACTTCAGACGGAAACACTGATTTCTTCCGAAGATATTTCGATACCCGATATCCAGAATACTCCCGACACAAGGCGAATCGCTATCCAGCGCGTCGGCGTCAAGGGCGTGCGTTATCCGATTCGTATCAGGACCGCTTCCGGCGTTCAGGCTTCCATTGGAACATGGAACATGTATGTTCATTTGCCCGAGCACAAGAAGGGCACCCACATGTCGCGCTTTATTGCGCTTCTCGAAGACCTGAGTAAGGCGGATGCAGATCCGGTGGATGTAGCTGTTTTCAGCAGGCTGATCCGCGACATGCTGAAATTCCTGGACGCCGAGTCCGGCCGCATCGAAGTTTCGTTTCCATTCTTCGTCAACAAGTCGGCGCCGGTAAGCGGCGTCGAGAGTCTCATGGACTACGAAGTTGGCCTTACAGGCGAAATTCGTCACGGCCTGGTCGAGGTTTCTCAAAAAGTAACCGTACCCGTCACCAGCCTTTGCCCATGTTCGAAGGAAATATCCGAGTATGGAGCGCACAATCAGCGTTCGCATATTACGGTCAATGCCATTCTGGCCGGTAATTTTCCAATAGAAGAACTGATCGCCAAGATTGAAATGCAGGCATCCTGCGAATTGTATGGAATGCTGAAGCGGCCCGACGAAAAATATGTGACCGAAAAAGCATACGATAACCCTAAATTCGTCGAGGATCTTGTGCGCGACGTTGCCGGCATGCTGAACAACGACGACCGCATCTCGGCTTATACGCTGGAAGCTGAAAACTTCGAATCGATCCATAACCACTCGGCGTATGCGTTGATCGAGTGCGACAAGCGGATTTAAATACGAGCATTAGCTCAGGAAACGGCGCCTGGTGCGCCGTTTTTTAATGCTGATGGGGTTGTCGCCCTTTATCCCATAGAACGTCCTGCCGGCCTTCCTGGTGATTTTGGGAGCGCGCCAGCACGAACAGCAGGTCTGACAGCCGGTTGATGTACTGGAGCAGGGGTTCGGAAATCGCTTCGACCTTGCTCAGGCTTACAACCGATCGTTCGGCGCGGCGGCAGATACTGCGGCAAAGATGAGCCGTCGCTGCGGCGCGCGAACCGCCCGGCAAGACAAAATCCTTCAGCGGCGCCAGCTCGGCGTTGTATTTCTCCAGAACAGATTCCAGCCGCTCAACTTTCTGTGCGGTAATCGAGGTATGGCCCGGAATCGACAGCTCTCCGCCCAAGTCGAACAATTCCTGCTGGATATCTAGTACTTCCTGTCTCATTTCTCCCGAGGGGATCTCGCACGCTAACATTCCCATTGCGGAATTGAGTTCATCGATATCGCCGATCGCATGTATGCGCAGGCTGTCCTTGCTGACACGGCTGCCGTCCCCGAGACCGGTACTGCCTTTGTCGCCGGTGCGGGTTACGATTCTTGAAAGTCGATTTTTCATCTTTGGTATGCGTTATATATTATTGAGAATACGCCGGGACCCGGCACGAAGTAAAATTGCAAATATACATTAAACCGACAATTTCAAAATCAAACATGCAGAATTCCTTGACAGATACCCTCACACTTGTCCGCCCGGACGACTGGCATCTTCATTTGCGCGACGGAGCAGCAATGGCTTCCGTTCTGCCGCATGCCGTACGCCAGTTTCAGCGCGCGATCATAATGCCGAATCTGAGGCCGCCAATCACTACCACTGAACTGGCTGCCGCTTACCGTCAAAGGATCCTGCTGGCTTTACCTGCAGGGGCCTCGTTTGAGCCCTTGATGACGCTTTACCTTACCGACAACACCGCTTCGGAAGAGATTGTGCGCGCCAAGGACAGCGGTTTTATACATGGCTTCAAACTTTATCCTGCAGGAGCCACTACGAATTCCGATGCCGGCGTTACCGATCTGGGGAACTGCCGCAAGGCTCTGGAAAAGATGCAGGAAATCGGTATGCCGCTGCTTATGCATGGCGAAGTGACCGATCCGGACATTGATATTTTTGACCGCGAAGCGGTATTCATCGATCGCGTGCTTATTCCGTTGAGAAAGTCCCTGCCTGCTCTCAGGATTGTGTTCGAACATATCACTACCAAGGAAGCGGCGGATTACGTGTCAACCGCCGCAGGAAGCATTGGCGCCACGATTACCGCCCATCACCTGCTGTTTAATAGAAACGCACTTTTCCAGGGCGGTGTACGTCCCCACTTCTACTGCCTGCCTATTCTCAAGCGGGAAGTGAACCGGAAGGCGCTGCTTGCTGCGGCCAGCGGCGATAGCAAACGTTTTTTTCTTGGAACCGATTCCGCGCCGCATCCGAAGGGCATGAAGGAAAACGCCTGCGGTTGTGCCGGCTGCTACACGGCATTACATGCAATTGAATTGTACGCCCAGGCATTCGACCAGGCTGGAGCTCTTAACCGGCTTGAAGCGTTCGCAAGCAGGAACGGACCGGAATTCTACGGCTTGCCTTGCAACAAGCAAACCGTTACGCTGAAACGCCAGCAGTGGCAGGTTCCGGCTGACTTGCCCTTTGGCGATGAGCTTGTCGTTCCATTGCTTGCCGGAGAAAATATTTCGTGGAAGTTGATCTAGGCAACAAATAAAAAGCCCGCACTTTGCGGGCTTTTTTATTTCTATTTCGAAACCGGGCTATTTCTTAAACAAATCGCTCCAGCGACTTCCGGTATTCTTCTATATCCTTGATCGGGTTTTGAGCAACGCCCGAGTCGGAAGCAGCCTGCGCAACCGCCGGAGCTACTTTGTAAAGCAGACGCGGATCAAATTGCATCGGAATAAAATAGTCCCGGCCAAAGCTGAATTTTCTTCCATATACCGTTTCCAGTGAAGCTACGGCTTCTTCCTGTGCCAACTCGGCTATTGCGTACATTGCCGCAATTTCCATTTCCCGGTTAATGGTCGTTGCGCGGCAATCAAGAGCTCCCCGGAAGATATACGGAAAGCACAAGGAATTATTAACCTGGTTAGGGTAATCCGAACGGCCTGTACACATAATCGCATCGCTGCGCGCCGCTTTTACCTCATCCGGCAAAATCTCGGGAATGGGGTTGGCCATCGCCATGATAATCGGGTTGGGTGCCATTTTTTTGACCATTTCCTGCTTAAGCACGCCGCCGGCTGACAGTCCAAGGAAAACGTCCGCATCCGGAATTACGTCGTTGAGAGTGCGAAGAGGAGTATCTTGCATGTAACGTTCTTTATCCGGATCCATCAATTCGGTCCGGCCTTTGTAGACCACGCCCGCAAGATCGGTCACCCAGATATTTTTCAACGGAAAGCCAATATCCACCAGCAATTCCAAGCAGCCCAGGGCGCCCGCGCCTGCGCCTGACACAACCAGCTTGCTGGTCTTGATATCCTTGCCGACTATTTTCAATGCGTTAATGATGGCAGCGCCAACGATGATCGCGGTTCCATGCTGATCGTCGTGGAATACCGGAATGCCCATTTTTTCGCGCAGTTTTCTTTCGATATAAAAGCACTCCGGAGCCTTTATGTCTTCCAAGTTGATGCCGCCGAAAGTCGGTTCGAGCGACGCAATGATGTCGCACAATTTATCCGGATCCATCTCGTTGATTTCCAGATCGAACACATTAATTCCGGCAAATTTTTTGAATAATACCGCTTTACCTTCCATTACCGGCTTGGATGCCAGTGGTCCGATATTCCCAAGCCCCAGCACGGCTGTTCCATTGGAGATGACAGCCACCAAGTTGCCTTTGGTAGTGTATTTATGCGCCAAGGAAGCGTCTCTGAATATCTCTTCGCAGGCAGCAGCCACGCCAGGAGTATATGCAAGAGATAAGTCGTTTTGATTGTTTACTTCCTTGGAGGGCATGACGCTGATTTTCCCGGGAATGGGAAATTCGTGAAATGCCAGTGCATCCTTGGTCAGTTTTTGCTTACGAATATCGGGAGTAGTCATGCTTTCTGCTTTCTTTATTACAACCAAACTATATAACTTCCAATTTTATCAGAGGATGAACCTAAAAAAAATGAAATATTTACAACATTCAATTAACCGGGAATTTACTATTTGTTTTCTCTTATAGCTTTATATATATAGATAATAGTAGTTATAGGTTTGATTATTTGTGCATATCTCCTGTTTTACGTTTACAAACAGGTACTTATCCGATGTGTAATGCATGTATTAACAAAGAGCAGATTCAGGATAGTTTTATCAGATGTTTATAAGCTTGTATTGTCCACTTTTTACTCTTTATTTATTCACAGGTTTATAAACATTCCTATCTAAAATTCTTACTTGTAAAGTTTTTACTGAACCCCGTCCCTGCACAGCGGAATCAGTATTCAGCGGTTCGTTAATTCCTAACTAACTGCGGTTCCTGTCTATAAATACCCTTTTCAATCAATTTTTAAGAATTGAGTTATCACTAAGGATGGGTTCTTGTAAAAATATGAACTGCTTATAGAGTTCATATTTTTACTAGGTCAGAGACAGTGGTGTAAAAGATACTATTTTTGTCTGTGAAATTTTTGTTATTTATTTTCTTATAGATCTATATATACAAACAATAGTAATAGTAAGGTCCACTTCTTGTTAGTATCTCTGAAATACTTTTTTATAACAAAGGCTTACGAGTTGTGTAATTTCTGTAAAAGGACACAACATATCTTGGATAGTTTTAGAAAACCACTCTATTAACGACTTTCCCACATTTTGTTACGCAACTACCCACAGCCTTATAAACAGGTGAATAGTTTCTTTTTCTTCTTATATTTGTTATTAAAATATTAATTTAATATTTCTTTCAGGTAATATTTTTCTTATGGAAATAATTGCTAAATTAATAATATGTTTCACGTGGAACATAACTATTTTGCTAAATTAGACATCTCCATAAAATTGATTTGAAAAATTATTTATAATCACGGCATGCAATCAAATGAAAAAATGTTATATCCCAAAGAATTCGATGTAATCGTAATTGGTGGTGGTCACGCTGGGACGGAAGCTGCGCTAGTTTCATCTCGTATGGGTAATCGAACGTTACTGCTAACCCATAATATCGAAACCTTAGGTCAAGTATCGTGCAATCCATCTATTGGCGGTATAGGTAAGGGTCACCTTGTGAAGGAGGTTGATGCGCTTGGTGGATTGATGGCTTTGGCATCTGATGAGTCAGGAATTCAGTTTCGTATATTGAATTCATCCAAAGGTCCGGCAGTTAGGGCGACAAGGGCGCAGATAGACCGTGTCCTGTATAAAAACGCAATTCGCCGTAACCTTGAAAATCAACCTAACTTGTTTATTTTTCAGCAGGCAGTGGATGATCTGTTGCTGGAGCAGGATAGCGTTGCAGGTGTAGTTACTCAAACAGGTATTAAATTTCACGGGCGTTCAGTAGTATTGTCCGCCGGTACATTTCTTGATGGAAAGATTCATATCGGTCTAGAAAGTTATGCGGCTGGCAGGGCGGGAGATCCATCATCAATCGCGTTGGCATACCGACTGAAAGAATTGAAGCTATCGCAGGGAAGGCTAAAGACCGGTACGCCTCCTAGAATCGATGGGCGCACTATTGATTTTTCTGTCATGCAAAGGCAAGACGGCGACCTCAATCCCATACCGGTTTTTTCGGTAATGGGGAAAAGAGAAATGCACCCGCAACAACGGCCGTGCTGGATCACCCATACCAATACGGGAACTCATGACATTATCCGCGCTGGATTGGATAGAAGTCCTTTGTTTACCGGTGTGATTGAGGGGGTTGGTCCGCGCTATTGTCCTTCCATAGAGGATAAGATACATCGATTTTCAGATAAAGATTCGCACCAGATATTTCTAGAGCCGGAGGGCCTGGCCACCAATGAATACTATCCAAACGGGATCTCGACCAGTCTCCCATTCGACATGCAAATAGATTTGGTGCGTTCCATGCTCGGCATGGAACAGGCGCATATCCTTCGTCCCGGTTATGCAATCGAATACGATTACTACGATCCGCGCAATCTCAAATCTTCGTTCGAAAACAAACAGATAAAGGGCCTTTTCTTTGCTGGGCAGATAAACGGCACAACTGGTTATGAAGAGGCTGCTGCGCAAGGATTGCTGGCAGGGATAAATGCTGCGCGCTATGCGAATGATCAAGATGCGTGGGTTCCAAAACGCAATGAGGCATATTTAGGGGTGATGGCAGACGATCTGGTGACGCAGGGTGTGCAGGAGCCATATCGCATGTTTACGAGCCGTGCGGAATACCGTCTAAGCCTTAGGGAAGATAATGCTGATTTGCGCTTGACGGAAATTGGGAGGAAGTTGGGTTGCGTCGGCGATACACAGTGGGAATCGTTTGAAAAAAAGCGGGAATCAGTTGCGCTGGAAATAGAGCGCCTTAAATCGACTTGGATAAACCCGAAAATTGTAGAACAGCATGAAGCGGAACGCGTCATCGGCAAGGCTATAGAAAGAGAATATTCCTTTGCGGATTTGTTGCGGCGGCCAGGTATAAGCTATGATGTACTGATGAGCTTGAAGGGAGCCGAAGGACAGTCCTGGGAAAGCGAGGCCGATGTTTGCCAGGAAGTACGGGAACAGGTCGAGATTCAGATTAAATACTCCGGTTACATTGAAAGACAACAAAAGGAAGTTAAGCGCCATGAGCATTTTGACAGCTTAAGTCTTCCTGTTGATTTCCAGTATTTGGAAGTGGATGCGTTATCGATGGAGGTGCGGCAAAAGTTGGATAAGCACCGCCCTGAAACTTTGGGGCAGGCATCTCGAATATCCGGAGTGACCCCGGCAGCAATTTCACTGTTATTGGTCTATATGAAAAAACGTGGGTGGATCGATTTCTCGGCACCGGCAAAATGATAAGGCCAAGTCATTTAAAGCCGGCAGGAGATGTATTTAATCGCGAAAGCATATCTGATTTGCTGTTCGAGCGAGTGCAAATGCTGCCGCTGCAACTGGGTCAGCAGCAATTTGAGAAATTGCTCGACTACCTGGCTCTCTTGCATAAGTGGAATTCAGTATATAACCTGACAGCGGTAAGAGAGCCGGAAGCCATGGTAACGCAGCATCTGCTTGACTCATTAGCGGTCGTGCCAGCCTTCCACGGCGCCAAGAATGTGCTGGATGTAGGATCTGGGGGTGGACTGCCGGGTATTGTTCTGGCGCTCGCCTTGCCGGAAATGCACATATCCCTTATAGACACGGTACAGAAAAAGACGGCATTCCTAAGCCAGGTGAAAGCAGAACTGAAATTGTCGAATGTAAGCGTTCACACCGGAAGGGTGGAGAGCCTGAGAGATGTTGAATTATTTGATGTGATCACTTCACGTGCTTTCGCCAGTTTAGTGGATATGGTGAACCTATCCGGACATCTGGTGGCGCCCGGCGGACAGTTCATTGCTATGAAAGGAATGGTTCCGCAGGATGAAATTGAGGAATTACCTGATGAATGGGTTGTTAAGGAAATAAGGGCTATCAAGGTGCCGGGCATGAAGGCGGAACGCCACCTGGTCTTCATACAGCGGAATGAAGTATGAACAAATTGACTGCCTACTTCCTAATTGCCATGCTGGCGGCAAACGCATCTTTTGCACAGAAGGCAAATCAGGAGGTGCCCACAGTATCATCAGTGGATATCGTGCGCTATGCCGGAAAGTGGTATGAGATTGCCCGCTTTCCCAACCGCTTTCAGGATCAGTGCGCAGCTAATGTGACAGCAGAGTATGAAGTGCGTTCTGATGGCCTGATAGGGGTTACTAACCGCTGCCGGAAAATTGATGCGGAAAATACAGAGGTATCTGGAATTGCACGGGTCGTTGACATAAAAAGTAATGCGAAGCTGAAAGTAAGTTTTGCACCTGCATGGCTCTCATGGTTGCCCATTGTCTGGGGAGACTATTGGGTCATCGGCTTGGCGGATGACTATACATATGCTGTGGTTGGCGAGCCATCCCGGAAATATCTTTGGGTTTTGTCGCGTGCTCCAACGCTGAATGAGGCTACATATAAGGCAGCGCTGAGTGATGCAGCTCGGGCGGGCTACGATACAAGCAAGCTGGTCAAGACAGAACAAAAAATGTATTAAATAAAATATTCCTCACTTCAAGAAAAGCGCGCCATGGCCAAGATTTTTTGTATTGCCAATCAAAAAGGTGGGGTAGGCAAGACCACGACCACAGTCAATCTGGCCGCCGGTCTGGCAAAGCTTGCGCAACGCGTTTTATTGGTCGACCTGGACCCACAAGGCAATGCCACCATGGGCGTGGGTATTTCAAAGTCGACATTGACGGCTTCGGTTTACGAAGTCATGCTTGGCCTGACCGATGTAAAAAACGCGCGCCAAAGGTCGGCAAGCGGTGACTTTGACGTCCTTCCGGCAAACAGGGAGCTGGCGGGTGCGGAAATTGAAATGGTCGACCTGGAAAACAGGGAGGTGCGGCTTAAGGACGCGATCGCCGAAGTGAGTCACGAATATGACTTCATACTGATTGATTGCCCTCCCGCGCTATCACTGCTTACACTGAACGGACTATGTGCGGCAAACGGGGTAATCATACCGATGCAATGCGAGTATTACGCGCTGGAAGGTTTATCGGATCTGGTAAACAGCATCAAGAAAGTGCATTCCAACCTGAACCGGGAACTGAAAATTATCGGCTTGTTGCGAGTGATGTATGACCCCCGCGTAACGCTGGCGCAGCAGGTATCGGCGCAACTGGAGCAGCATTTCGGCGACAAGGTTTTCAAGACTGTAATTCCCCGCAATGTCCGCCTGGCTGAAGCACCCTCATATGGAATGCCAGGCGTTACCTTCGATGCCTCATCGAAAGGGGCGCAGGCATACATTTCATTCGGCGAAGAAATGCTGGAATGGGTCAAGTAAATTTTGCGTATACGATAAATTAGTTTAATCGGCAGTAGAAATAGGGAGCAGCATGGTTACGAAAAAATTCAAAGGACTGGGTCGCGGTCTGGAAGCATTGCTGGGAGCAGTACCGGATTTCTCTGCCGAATCCGGCACATTGTCCAGCGTCCCGGTTGAACAATTGCAGGTTGGCAAGTACCAGCCGCGCTCAAGAATGGATGAAGGCGCATTGAACGAACTTGCTGAATCCATTCGCGAGCAGGGCGTAATGCAGCCGATATTAGTTCGCCTGGTAGGCAAGAAAAACGGTATCGACAGTTATGAAATCATAGCGGGAGAGCGCCGCTATCGTGCTGCCCAGCTCGCAGGGCTCGACCAGATACCCGCCCTTGTCAAGAATGTTGACGACCAGACTGCAGCTGCAATGGCCCTGATCGAAAACATGCAGCGCGAGGATTTAAACCCGCTGGAAGAGGCGCAGGGAATTCACCGTCTGATAACGGATTTCAGCTTTACGCACGAACAGGCGGCGAGCGCGGTCGGTCGTTCGCGCAGTGCTGTTTCCAACTTGCTGCGCCTGCTAAATCTAGCCAAGCCTGTGCAAACGATGCTGATGGCCGGAGATATCGATATGGGGCATGCGCGAGCACTGCTCTCAGTTGACGGAGCTACTCAAATTACGCTGGCAAGTCATGTAGTCGCCAAGCGCATGTCTGTGCGCGAAGCGGAGAAGCTGGTGGCAAATAATCTGTCGGGTAAAGCAGATGCCGGCAATAGCAGGAAGCAGGATAAATCGGCAGATATCGCCCAACTGGAGGAAGAGTTATGCGACTTGCTGGCAACCCATGTCAGTTTTCGCATGAAAGCCAAAGGGAGCGGCCAGCTCGTTATCGGTTTTTCCGATTTGGACGTACTGGATGGTGTGCTTCAAAAGTTGCGTGCCTGATCTTTATAGCAGGCCAACAAAAGCGCTAAGAAGAGGACGGAACACCAGATGCAGGAACAATCTTCTGCGGCTTAGTATATTTTAGAAAAACACGATGTAACCTGCCGACGGGATCAGACAGGGCTAAAAATGCTCAAGATTACGCATCCGATTCAGCTATGGGAGCATTATTAACTGCCCATACATCGGGAAGGTTGCGCCAATAGCCTTGCCAGTCCATTCCATAGCCGATAACAAATTTATTAGGCACGGTTATGCCGACATGGTCCGGGACCACCGGCTTTTTCTTGTTGATAGTCTTATCGGCAAATACAGCAAGAATAACCTCGGCAGCTCCCATATCGATCAGGCGCTGCTTTACATGCGCCAGCGTTTCGCCTTCATCAAGAATGTCGTCCAGGACGATCACCGTGCGGTTCATGACGTTCTGGCGGGGAATCACTTTCCAGACCACCTCTCCGCCGTAGTCCTCATCGCCGTATCGAGACACATGAATGAAATCAAATTCGAGTGGAAAGGTTAGTTGCGGCAATAATTGGCCGGTAAAAACAACAGCTCCCCCCATTACCCCAAGAACCAGCGGATAAGCAGGACTATCGCTCTTGCTGAACCGCTCGTTCAATTCATGGGCGATCCGGGAAACTGCAGCCTGAACTTTTTCGGAACTGCAAATCAACTCGGCATTCTTGCGAATGACAGTAGCGCGTTCAAGGTGAATGTCGATCATGTCGTTATTATAAAGATAACAATAAAAAATAAACAGGGTCCGATTTCATTATCGGACAGCAATAAGAACAACTTCTAAGATTATAGGAAAATTGTCACACAAAATGCTCTGTAATAGTTAGAGCATAATAATTAAACGCCAGCCGCAAAAAATGATGCAGGACATTCATCATAAAAGACCGCCCGCTATTCGGTATTATCATTACTTTATACTTGAAACGACTGCTTTTCATGCAAAACTCATTAACGTTCGCCGAAGAAATCAATTCACGCTTGTACCAGCTTCGTCTGTCCATGAAACAGCACGCGATTGATGTGTGCATTGTGCCTTCATCCGATCCGCATTTGTCTGAATACTTGCCGGAACACTGGCGCAGCAGGGCATGGCTGTCCGGTTTTACAGGCTCGGCCGGAACGCTGCTGGTAGCGAAAGACTTTGCCGGACTGTGGACTGATAGCCGCTATTGGGTTCAGGCGGAGAAGGAGCTTGCCGGCACAGGCATTGTGCTGATGAAGGCGGCCGCAGGCAGTAATCCTCCCTATCAGGGTTGGTTGATCGATAACCTGGATGCCGGTCAGACTGTCGGTGTGGATGGGGAAGTACTAAGCCTGGTAACAGGACAGAAACTGCGGCAGACGCTGGCCGGTTATCAGATCAGGTTGCACTCCGATTGCAACCTGGTCGGTGACATATGGAAGGACCGGCCGCCGCTGCCTGCGGCGCCGATATATGAGCATGATATTCGTTTTGCCACAGTATCTCGTTCTGAAAAGCTGCTCGGCCTGCGTAACAGAATGCGAGACCTCGGCGCAGCCTGGCATTTCATCTCCACGCTGGACGATGTCGCTTATCTTTTCAATCTCCGCGGTTCCGATGTCGAATTCAATCCGGTTTTCGTTGCCCATGCATTGGTTGGCCCGGAGAGCGCGAAGTTGTTTGTGGCAAACGGCAAGATTCCGCAAGAGCTGCAAACGAGGCTCCTTATGGACGGAATTGAATTAATGCCATACGAATGCGCTCCTGCTGCGCTGGCGGAACTGCCGTCAAGTTCAGGTCTGCTGATCGACCCGCGCCGTGTCACCATCGGCATGCGTCAAGCGATCGCAGAAAAGGTTAATGTTATTGAAGCGATCAATCCCACCACTATCGCTAAATCCCAAAAAACGGAAAAGCAGATAGCGCATATTCGTGCAGTCATGGAAAAGGACGGAGCCATGCTGTGCGAGGTTTTTGCCTGGCTGGATCAATCTCTGGAAGAAAGAGAAACCATTCCAGTGACCGAAGTAATGGTTGGCGAGAAGATACTGGAGCTTAGGAATAAAATATCCGACTGCGTCAGCCCCAGCTTCGAAACAATGGCCGGTTTTAATGCCAACGGGTCCTTGCCGCACTACAGCGCCACTGCGCAGGCGCATGCCATTCTGAAGGGCAGCGGGCTGCTTCTGATCGATACAGGAGGACAATACCAAGGGGGAACCACCGATATCAGCAGGACTATTCCCATAGGTAAGCCAACTCCCGAGCAAAAGCGAGATTTCACGCTCGTTCTGAGAGGCATGATTGCATTGTCGAGCGCGCATTTTCCACGCTCGATTCGCTCGCCCATGCTGGACGCGATCGCGCGTGCGCCTCTCTGGGCGCAGGGAGTCGAATATGGGCACGGTACCGGGCACGGAGTCGGCTATTTCTTAAATGTTCACGAAGGGCCTCAGACTATCTCTTGCTATGCAGCTTCGGAAGCTTACACGGCGATGGAGGAGGGGATGATCACCTCGATTGAACCCGGCATCTATCGAACGGGGAAATGGGGTGTCCGCATTGAAAATCTGGTGTTAAGCACGAGTGCGGAAATAACCGAGTTTGGCGATTTCTTGCGTTTCGAGACGCTTACTCTGTGTCCGATCGACACGCGTTGCGTTGATCGTGAGCTATTAAGTCCCCATGAAATAAGTTGGCTCAACGATTATCATGCAGAAGTGCGCAAACGGCTGTTGCCGCATGTGCAAGGCGCAGCAAAAGAGTGGCTCATGACGCGCACGCAATCGCTATAAACTCTCCCTGACTATTCATGGCTTTGCAGCTCGAAAACCGACGTTTCAGGCTGCAAAGCAAATCCTCCCGGTTCTGGTCCTCCAGAGGATGGTTCATGGCCTCCACTGCGATATCGAATCGACTGCCGCAATGCGCATGGCCGGGACGCACCTGCATCCAATCCTTCTGAAAAAGCAGGCGAGCCTGCGCGTTTTGACAGCGTGTCCTCAAAAAAATGATCCTGGAGACGAGCTATCTTAACGAACCCGGTTTCTTGCTTGGAGGAAGATGGCCGCGTCACCGACTTGATGTGAATCATAACGATTGCGGCGGCAAGAAGAACCACAAGGAAAATCCAACGTCATATCTCTTCATGTCGATTTTGCACATGCGAATTGGCTAACAGTGAACAAAACTTACTTCACGTATGGAGCGGATTATGAAAAAACTATCAATTGTTATATTACTTTCAGCGGCAGGCATTACCGGAGCAGTATTTGCACAGACCTCAACGGGCAGTTCCAGTGGGGCAACCGGTTCTCAGATGGGCACTGACAGCGGCTATGGCACTACTGGCACCGCCGGTAGTACGGGTTCCGGCAGTTACGGAACTACCGGTACCGATGGTGCAGCCGGCATGACTGGCAGCGGCAGCGGCTATAGCACCGATGGTGCCGCCGGCACCAATGGTTCGACCGGTAGCTATGGCACAACCGGAACTGGAACTTCCAGCACCGATACTACCACCGGCATCCCCAGTTCCACAGGTTCAGCTGGCAGTTATGGTACCGGCACTTCGGGTAGCGGCAACTACGGCACAACCGACACTGGCAGCGGGACTTCCGGTACAGGGCGTTAGCATCACAGCCACACGTTAAAAAACATGCAAGGACCGCGGCAAAAATGCCTACCTTAGTATTGGCAAGTGTATGAAGTCGCCGTCCTTGGCAAAAAGCGCCTTAAAATCGATGGCGCCGTCGATACGATTCAGACCGAATATATTCCGTCTGTATTCTGAGTAAGCGCTTACTACCATTGTGTTCACGGTTTATACATACCCTGAATATGTAGAGGCAGCACGCGCAACGGGTATATGGCGAAATGGCAGCCTCAATTTTAGAGTTGCTGCTATACACGGTTTTGATTGAAAGCGACAAGGACGGCGGACTGCAGCCTGTGCCAGAACAGAGCCGGTAAACCCGTAGTTCATGATTCCCCGGCGTTAAGACTGCCCCTTCAAGATGGCGTTATGTCGGGATCACTATGCGTAACCAGGTCCGGCACGCCGTGCTTTTTCAGTGTGCGTTTGCGCACCTCGACGGCTATGGATGCCGTCGGCGACTGTAATGCGCGAGTCAATCTCCGGACGTACATTAACGCTGGGCAAGTCGCCGACCCTATGAGCGCAGGTGATATGCATTCCTTTGACCCCGGAAATTTCGGCAAGGGTAGCGTAAATCACCGCCGTTCCTTGTCTGACTATGCGACTGCCGTTGTGGATATGAAGAATGGAGCTTAAGAATGCTTAGCCGAACTTGGAATAAGAGAATTATTGCTCAAGTTACCTAATTTACGACAGAAAGCGAATGAGGCCGCTGGATTTGATGCGAATCATAACAAAGGCTTATTCATGACATTGACGAAACTACAAGGGCAATAATGCGTCTGATTCATGTACGTCGATTACGCACAGCCGAATTGGCAACCATGGAGCAACTTTCTCGTCACCTATGGAGTAAATCATGAAAAAACTTTCAATTGTTATTTTATTGTCAGCTGCTGGTATTACCGGGGCGGCTTTCGCGCAAACCTCATATGGCGGTTCGAATGGTTCAGCGACTGGAAACATAGTAAAAGAAGATCCGGGCAGTTATGGCAAAGTTGCCGGTCCTGAAGGCTCAAGAGTAAGTCCAACCTATGGCAAGAAGGGAACGACCGGTACCAACGGTTCCAGCATGGGCACTAATGGTTCCAGCATGGGCACCGACGGTTCCAGTATGGGCACTACTACGTCCGGCCAAGTGATGTGGACGTGTCCCTCGGGCTACACGCTCAGCACCGCAACGAGAGACGGCAGTCCCCTCTGTTATCCCTCGTCTGGTCCGGTACCAGGAGTATCCCGCTAAGCTCGCAGCTGGATTGCGGATTTAAGGAAACCAGCTGTCCAATTTTAGAGCAAGCAAAAGGGACTCGAGGAAGAGTCCCTTTTTTTGCGCCCGGAAAATAGCAGGAACTTGATGGCCGTTTGCTGTTACTGATTAATGCAGCCCCATCTTTTTTGTAACGAACTCAGCAATCTGCCGCTCATTGAAGTTTGAAATGTCATATGGCAAGTCTTTTTCCACCAACTTCTTGACCTCCTTGTTCAGGTTGCTGCGCAGCAACCCGAGAAACTTAGGTGCTGCGACGATGTACAAGTGGCTGTAGCGATGGTCGAGGCGCCCCTTGTCCAGATAATCGGCGACTGTGCCGGCAAAAAGCTCATTCGAATGCTCGACCAAGGAATGATGCGGCTCGCCGGTACTGCCTTGGCCGGGAGTGCCTACGCTGCCATAAAATCGGCCGCGCTCATCTCTGCCAACTTCATGATCTTGTTCCCGGCCGACCGGATTTATTAAATCATCCAACTCCTGTAGTGGTTTTCCTTGACCCGTCATTTCGAGAATCCGCGCCCTTGAGCTGTCGGCGGCAATGATCCAGGTAGTCTGCATAAGTAGTCCTCCTGTTGAGCCAGCAATGAGTGAGTAACGATATCAAGAAGTTAAAATTATCGATATTGCCTGATCTCAGCAGAGCGCGAATATCAGTGCGGCCGGTCGGGCTCGGCCGGGGTGGATATTCTCTCCAATGTATGGGTGATCCCGGCCGAGTGCTTGGTTGCCATATCGCCTAACGACACAATGCCGATCAAGCTGTGATTCTTGCGGTCGATCACTGGTACGCGGCGAATTTGGACATCCCCCATTTCTTGCAATACCTCGTCAACGCTCTGGTCCTCAAAACACCAGCGCAGATCACCGCTCATCACTTCGGAAACCGGAGTCTGATCGGGATTTTGCCCAACAGAGACCGAACGTACCGTAATGTCGCGGTCGGTAACGATTCCCACCAGCTTCTTACCGTCACAAACAGGCAGAGCGCCAACGTTTATTTCATCCATAACTTGCGCTGCACGGCGAACGCTTTCCTGAGGTGAAACGCTCGTTACATTGCGGGTCATTACATCAGCAACAGTTTGCATTATTCGCTCCTATAAAATTACAGTCGTCGATTCGCATTTCCCTGCGAACTTGTTATTGCATACCCTTTTGACGCGATTTGCTGCGTCGGCTGCGCAATTGAAAATTCTTCCAGATAATCCGTTTCCTCATTCAGATCGATACCCCACGAATCGGCCTCCCAGTCGATATTGGTCGCTTCGGAAGGAATGATTTTGCCTTCCGGCACGGCCATGTACGAAAGGCTGCCGTCTTGCTCAGTTCTGCGGTAAACATTGACGCGCATATCGCCTCCAATTTGTAAAATATAAAAAGGGTGGCCAACTAATAAGACTAGACAACCCAACAAAAGTTGCAAGGAAGAGCATGCTAATAAAACAAACTCAAAGTCCAAACCGTCAATGGAAAAATCATCCGCAGGAAGGACAGGCGGAGACAGGGTCTCGCCCTATCTCAAGCAGAAACAGCGTGATCGTCAAAGCCAACGGACCAAGGATGATGCCGGAAGAACCGAACAGGATAATTCCGCCGACAATTGCGATAAAAGAAGGGATGGTGTGCAGCTTGAGCCGGTTTCCCACAAGAATTGGGTATATGAGGTTGTCAATGCCGCCGACTACTACTGTGCCCCAGGAAGCCAGGATCAGGGCATCGAACCAATTGCCTTGCAACGCCAGAAATATGGTGAACGGGATCCAGATCACAAATGCGCCAAGAACGGGAATGATCGCAAGCATCCCCATCACGACGCCCCATAACAAAGGTTCTGGAAGATCAAGCCACCAGAACATCACGCCGCCTAATGCGCCTTGCACGCCGGCAATCACGACGGTTCCATATATCGTCGCTTGTATGGTGTCGACGACCCTAACAAATAGACGGTTCATTTCCCTGTTGGAGAGGGGCAGGAGCCTTCGCAGCAATCGGGATGCCAAGTTGTAATCGCGAAGGAAATAAAAAAGGAGATAAAAAGTCAGTAGAAACGTTACCATTTCTACTACCGATAAACGAACGAAAGAAGCCCCCAGATTGGTCAACCAGGTAGCGGCATTGCCTATCATTCCCGGGATATCCAACTGATCTTCCATCCATCTGCCAAGCGGACCGAAGTTAGGGTCGGACCGGATCGCATTCTGCCATTTGCCGTTCTCAACATTTTCCTTGATTATGAGCGCTCCCTTGTTAGCCTCAACGATCACTCGCCCGGCCAGAAATATAGCAGGAACGGTCACGATGGCGGAGACGAGCAAAACAGATATCAGAGCCGCGGCGCCTGAATGCTTGCATCGTCTTTCTATTCGCTGATGTACCGGATAGAAAAGAACCGCTAGCGTAAGCGCCCAAGTGAACGCGGGAATAAAAGGTTGACCCAGTCGATAGCATATGTATAGCCCGGCAACGGTCGCCGCCATGCGCACGGTTAAACGAACACGGCTTCTGTATACCTGCTCGCTCGTGGCCGGTTTCTCATCCTTGTTGACTTCATGTCTTTCCATGGAATCGATATAGAGTCATCAGCGTGAATTAGGCAGTTCTTGATATATAAGGCGGACTGCGACATCGTGATTCGAACAACCTTAATATTAAGAAAAAGCCTACAGCAGGCTTCCAGCAACAGAATGTGAAATATCAATTCTTCCTGACGGCTATAACGGACGTTGTAGCGGCGCCTCAGCGTGAGCCGTGTGGTCATGATTAGTATCGGATAGTGGTTGAGGCTGGAAAAGCGGCAGCTAATTGCTGTATTGAAACGCCGCCTTGAAGGGGAGCAAGCCGGCAAGGCTGGGGATAGGACTGCTGCCGGATGATTTCGGCATAGGTTGTTTATCGCTTGCTTACCGTCATATTTTCCGGTTCGACAGTTTAATCACGAGCTTCCTGCTCAACATTGTTCTACATGATTAGGCAACAGGCGTAGCGGTTATAATTTGCAGATGGTGGAATATTTCTTCCTGACTGACAGGCACGGCATGTCCAGAACAATGAATACTTTCATATACCGTCATGATTGATTTTTCCAAATTAGATTTTTCCCAATTAGATCTTTCGATGATTCCGCCTTCTATATTGGGAAGGCTATCGTTTACACCCGCATCGCCAAGCAAGCCCCCGCTGCAGCCTGGCCGCAATCTGCTTGGTATTGCCGCAGAGCGCGACACTGTACTATACGTGCCGAACGGCCTTGAGCCGGGCGCTGCCGTACCGTTGCTCGTCATGTTCCACGGCTCAGGAGGAAGCGCGGAAAAAGTGTTGCCGTTCCTCGAAGAGCATGCCGAAAGAAATCGCTTTCTTCTTCTTGTGCCGCAATCAATTTACCCCACATGGGATCTTACGATAGGCGGTAATGGCCCCGACCTGGAGCGGTTGAATAGCGCGCTTGTCGAGGTTGCGTCGCACTATTTGATCGACCCTGAACGCTTTGGTTTTGCCGGTTTCTCAGATGGCGCAAGCTACTCGCTGTCGATTGGCCTGACCAACGGCGATCTCGTGAGCCACGTCATCGTGTTTTCGGGCGGTTTCATGAATGTATACATGCCCGTTGGCATGCCGTTGGTATTTCTCGCGCATAGCCCTGAAGACGAACAGCTTCCGATTGACACCAGCGGACGGGCGCACGTTGCCAAGCTGAGGGACGGCGGCTACAACGTCGAGTATGTCGAGTTTCACGGCAACCACGCCATTCAGCCGCCGATCGTCAAACTGGCGGTCGAATTCTTTCTTACCCGAACCGCGGGCGGCGATCGCCAATATCAAGCGCCAGCTCAAAAAAAAAAGTGACTAACGCCTTATCCGGCCCCAGAAATGCAGGATCAGGCTTTTAAGGCGGCATGTCTAAATCGGCCGGGGCTTTTTTCCTATTTTGATGTAGAAGTAGCGAGTTCGCCAAAGGCCATGCGAACCGGAATTGTGCCGTATCAGTAATTACCGGTTGCCTGATTTTCTTCAAATTTCTAGAAACATAAATTCTTCCCGTTTCGCTTAATAGCGCGTATGCTGGTTTGTGCCAATTGGCATATAACTGTAGCAGTTCACGGAGTACTTCCATGGCAAAAGGTCAACTACGCGGAAACCGCGAAACAAAAAAACCAAAGCAACCCAAGAAACCCGCTGTGCCGGCATCGCCTTTTGGCGGAGCCACGTCCAGAGCCGGCTCGCAGACATCCGAACCCAAGAAGAAATAAACCGAAGCGCCTCTACACTCGTCCGCAATCAAAAGATATCGAAGAGTTTCATTTGCTCATAGCCCTCGCACGAGAATGGAGGCGTAGAATTTTCGGGAGCGTGACCGCCATGCGGCAGATGTTCCCGGTATATTCGGAAGCGTGAAAAAAGCCAACCCGTCAGGGTTGGCTTTTTACTTACCGGAGAGCGACGAGCATTCTCAACTACTCTACAGAAACTGGAAACATCCTCAAATATCGATGTTGCCTGCCAGCAGGGCAAAGTTTTCAATGAATGCGCGGCGCGGCTCGACGTTGTCGCCCATCAGCGTAGTGAAAATCTGGTCGGCGGCGATCGCGTCTTCAATTTGCACCTTCAGCAGGCGACGCACCGTCGGATCCATGGTTGTTTCCCATAACTGGTCGGGGTTCATCTCGCCAAGGCCCTTATAACGCTGCTTCGAGACGCCGCGCTCGGCTTCGGCGCGCAGCCACTCCATCGCCTGGTGAAAGTCGGTGATGGAAATTTCACGCATTCTGTCGCCTTCGCCGCGACGCACGAAAGCGCCCGGTCCGATCAAGCCCTGAAAAGTAACGGCAGCCGTTGTGAGCGCCCGGTAGTCGGGGCCCTGCACGAAATCGTCATTGATCTTGGTGAGCTTGATGTTGCCGTGATGCATGCGCTTGATGCACAAGACGAACTCCTCCGACAGCGCCTCGGTGCTGACGGTAACCTGCACCGCCGGATCATTGATGGCGCGTTCCATGTCGGCTGCGGATCGTTCTGCATCCGGCATGGAGTCGAGATTCACCGTGACGCCGGTCATGATCGCGGTCAAGGCAGCGGAATCAATCAGCCGGGACAGCCGCATGATAATGCCGTTGGCGAGGTTGTACTGGCGGACCATTTCGGACAGTGCGTCGCCGCCGATCGGAGCTGCGCCTTCTTGCGGTATGAGCGCAGCGCCGTTAAGCGCGATCGACATCATATGGCTGGCTTCCTCAAGGTCATCCTTCAGGTAACGCTCGTCGCGGCCCGATTTGATCTTGTACAACGGCGGCTGCGCGATGTAGATATGGCCGCGTTCGACCAACTGCGGCATCTGGCGGTAGAACAGCGTCAGGAGCAGGGTGCGGATATGCGCGCCATCGACGTCGGCATCCGTCATGATGATGATTCGATGATAGCGCAGCTTGGCCACGTCGAATTCATCCGGGCCGATGCTGGTGCCGAGCGTCGCGATCAGGGTCGTGATCTGCTCGGATGAAAGCATCTTCTCGAATCGCGATTTTTCAACGTTCAGCACTTTTCCGCGCAACGGCAGGATTGCCTGGAACTTGCGGTCGCGGCCCTGCTTGGCGGAGCCGCCAGCCGAATCGCCCTCGACGATATACAGTTCGCACAACGCCGGATCTTTTTCCTGGCAGTCGGCGAGCTTGGACGAAAGACCGAGTCCGTCCATGACGCCTTTGCGCCGTGTCAGGTCGCGCGCCTTGCGCGCCGCTTCGCGCGCGCGCGCAGCCTCGACGATCTTGCCGCAGATGATCTTCGCGTCGTTGGGCTTTTCCTGCAAATAGTCGTGCAGGGTCTTCGCGACGATTTCTTCCACCGGGCCGCGCACTTCGGAAGAAACCAGCTTGTCCTTGGTTTGCGAGCTGAATTTCGGTTCTGGCACCTTGACCGACAATACGCACGTCAGTCCTTCGCGCATGTCGTCGCCGCTAACCTCGACCTTGGCTTTCTTCGCCAACTCGTGTTCCTCGATGTAACGGTTGATCACGCGCGTCATCGCGGCACGCAGCCCGGTCAGGTGGGTGCCGCCGTCGCGCTGGGGGATGTTGTTGGTGAAGCACAGCACCTGCTCGTTATAGCTGTCATTCCACTGCATCGAAACGTCGACGCTGACGTTCGTGTCGTGTTCGGACATTCTCTCGCCAGTCGCCTGGAATACGGTCGGATGCAGCACACTCTTGCCGCGGTTGATGTATTCAACGAAGCCGCGCGTGCCGCCCTCGAACGCGAATGTTTCTTCCTTGCCGGAACGCTGGTCGGTCAGGCGGATGCGCACGCCGTTGTTCAGGAAGGATAGCTCCCGTATGCGCTTGGCCAGGATTTCATACTGGAATTCGACCTGCGTGAAAATTTCCTCGTCAGGCCAGAACTGCACTTCGGTGCCGCGTTTCTGCGTATCGCCGAGAACCTTGATGGGGGTGCATTCGACCCCGTCTATGATGGCGATTTCTTGGTTTTGCGGTATGCCGCGCACGAATTCCATATAGTGCTTCTTGCCGTCGCGCCGAACCGTCAGCTTGAGCAGCTTCGACAAGCCATTCACGCACGATACGCCGACGCCGTGCAGCCCGCCGGATACCTTGTACGAGTTTTGGTCGAACTTGCCGCCGGCGTGCAACTCGGTCATTACGATTTCAGCCGCGCTGCGCTTGGGCGTATTTTTGTCTTCGAACATGATGCCGGTCGGCACCCCGCGTCCATTGTCGGCGACGGAAATCGAGTTGTCGGCATGAATTGCCACCTGGATTTCGGTACAGAACCCTGCCAGCGCCTCGTCGATTGAATTGTCGAGCACTTCGAATACAAGATGGTGCAGGCCGGTGCCATCGGACGTGTCGCCGATGTACATGCCAGGCCGCTTGCGTACTGCTTCCAGACCTTCCAGGATCTGGATCGACGATGCTCCGTATTCGTCCTGCTGTTGAGTATTATTGCCTTGTTGCGTATTTGACATTGAACTGCCTTCTAAAAAACTGCACTTTGCTCTGCGAATGCAGGCAAAACGGCTTTTCTGGATACGTATTACAAAAGCTCACAACAGGTTCCAGCACCTGTTGCCGGGGCGTACCGATGCACTCAGATGCGCATCGGCATTACTACATATTTGAAATCGGCATTGTCGGGAATCGAAATCAGCGCTGACGAATTGGCGTCGCCGAGCGCAATGTTGATGCTGTCGCATTTCAGATTTCCCAGCACGTCCAGAAGATAGGTGACGTTGAAGCCAACATCGATGCTGTCGCCGCCGTAGTCGATTTCCATTTCCTCGACCGCCTCTTCTTGCTCGGCATTGGTCGAGCTAATCTTAAGGCTGCCTGGCGCGACGATGCAGCGAATGCCCTTGAATTTGTCGCTGGTCATGATGGCAGCCCGTTGCAGCGAGCGCTGCAGCATTTCACGCGAAAGCGTAAAGTTATTCTTATAGCCCTTCGGAATGACGCGTACATAATCGGGGAATTTACCCTCTACCAGCTTGGAAATAAGTTCGACATCGTCAAACGTAAATTTGATCTGGTTGCTGGCCATTTCAAGCTGGACCAGTCTATCGGTTTCTTCCAGCAAACGCTGCAATTCCAGGATGGTCTTGCGCGGAATGATTACTTCCTGGCGCGGGAAATCCTGGTCGGTTTCAACCTGGCAGAACGCAAGCCGGTGACCATCGGTCGCAACCGCCGTGACGCTTTTGCCCTCCACCACCAGCAGCATGCCGTTCAGGTAGTAGCGAATATCCTGCTGCGCCATTGCAAAATGGATCATGTTGAACAGGTGGCGCAACGTTTTTTGCGGCATCGTGACAGTTGCGTCGTATTTTTCTGCCTGTGCAACGGTCGGGAACTCCTCGGGCGCCAGCGTCTGCAAAGCAAAACGCGATTTTCCAGACTGGACGGTAAGACGCTTGTCTACCAACGTCATCGAGACATCAGCCGAATCCGGCAAGGAACGAAGAATATCGACCAGCTTGCGCGCAGCAACCGTTGTGGCGGCGCTCTCGCCGCCCGAGCCGACTTCTGCGTGAGTCGTGATCTGAACTTCGGTATCGGTAGACAGGAAAGACACCTGGCCGCCTTCCTTGCGAATAAGAATATTGGCCAGAATCGGCAAGGTATGTCTCCGCTCGACGATACCGCTTACCATCTGCAGTGGACGAAGAAGGTTATCTCTGCTGGTCTTTACCAATTGCATATCCCTATCCTTGGAAAATAAAATTAATCATGTACAGGTCGGGCAACCTGAATCCGTCTATAACAAAAAACTCTCTCACATACAGGCGCACTCAAGGCGCAATCGCGCAGTCAGCGCGCGGTCGGCAAATAGAGGCTTCAATTTGCAGGAAGCG
>Ga0366781_1012_pt1 | contig 51146 bp, 39 predicted proteins | sample TotcelHN113001L8_FD_207069 | JGI IMG/M metagenome (GOLD analysis project Ga0366781, IMG submission 207069) | Enriched cells from coal bed in the Powder River Basin, Montana, United States - Total cells N11 rep2 HSBNCT.N11.300.1.L8 ...
ACGGCAAGGTCGTCGGCCTTCTATGGGTCGAGCTCGATGTAGACCAGTTCCTTTTTCCTCTGATTCAGATGTGGCCCGGTCCGAGCGAGACGGCGGAAACACAACTACTAAGACGGGACGGCGACGACGTGCTGTTCCTGAACGAGTTGCGAAATAAAAAAGGCACGGCGCTAAGGCTGCGCATTCCGGCCGACGATCTGACCCGACTGGCGGCGCAGGCAGCCCGGGGCGCTTCCGGCTTCATCAGCGGCACCGATTACCAGGGCGAGCCTGTCATCGGCTACGCATCGAAAATTCCCGGCACCGACTGGTTCATGCTGGCCAAGATCAGTGAGGAGGAGGTGCATGCGCCCATTCGCCAAGTCGCCTTCACGGTGGCGCTGGTTTCGTTCCTGCTGCTTGCAATTGCAAGCATAGCCTTGTTCTTCTGGTGGCGGAACCGCAACGCGCAATACCGGGCGGCGCAGTTGCAGTCCGAACTCAGGCAGCAGCTTCTGACGCAGCAATTCGACTACCTGACCAGGTACGCCAACGACATCATTCTGCTCCTGGGCGAAGGCGGAAATATAGTCGAGGCCAACGAGCGGGCGGAAACGGCCTACGGCCTGAGCCGACAGGAACTGCTCGGGCGGCATGTCAGGCAACTGCGCTCGCCCGCCGAGTCCGCGCTTGTGGAAAAACAGTGGCAAAATATCAGGGAAAACAAGACCCTGCTGTTTGAAAGCTGCCACATCCGCAGCGACGGCACGCTGTTTCCGGTGGAGGTCAACTCCCGGCTAATCGAAACGGAACAAGGCATATTCGTCCAGAGCATCATACGGGACATTACCGAAAGAAAGGCGGCGCAGGCGCGCGAGCTCCGCCTGACCAACATCTACCGCGCCCTCGGCGAAACGAACAAGGCCATCATTCACCTGGATTCCCAAGCAGGACTCTTCCCCCTGGTGTGCCGGATCGTCGTCGAATATGGCGGCATGCTGCACGCCTGGATCGGGGTTCCCGATTCCGACGGGCGGTTTGCTGCGGTTGCAGGCCATGGAATACTTGGAGAGTGCGTCGGGGAAATCACCGTTCTTGCCGGGCGGGATGCGCCGGAAGGCCGGGGCGCGGCGGGAACGTCATATCGGGAAAGCCGCACGGTGGTCATCCATGATGTACTGACGAATCCAATGATAGAGCCGTGGCGCGAGCAATCGCGCAAGTACGGGGTAAACGCGCTTGCCGTCTGTCCGATTCTGCGGGCAGGCACCCCGTATGCAGTGCTGCAGGTATACAGCGACCAGGCCGATGCGTTCGACATGGAAATCGTTCAGCTCCTGAATGAAATGGCCGCCAACATCAGCTTTGCGCTGGATAACTTCGACCGCGAGGCGGTACGGCAGCAAATGGAAATCGCCGTGCGCGAAAGCGAATACCGCTGGAAATTCGCTGTAAAAGGTTCCGGCGACGGTTTGTGGGATTTGATCGTGCCTACCAGCGAGTTGTTCCTTTCAAGAGGCTGGAAAGAAATGCTCGGCTTTGCCGATGGCGAGCTCGAAAATAGCATAAAGACATGTCAAATGCTGTTTCATCCGGACGATAAGGCCGGCGCGCTGGCGGCTTTCAACCAGTTGCTATATGGAAGCTCATCGACTTACGCGAATGAATGCCGCATGAAATGCAAGGATGGCAGTTGGAAATGGGTGCTTGACCGCGGTACGGTGGTCAGCCGCGATGCGGCGGGAAATCCGTTGCGACTGATCGGCATGCAGTCCGACATAAGCGGCCGCAAGGCGGCGGAAGCGCGCATACAACGGCTGACGCAACTTTATGCCGCGCTGAGCCATTGCAACCAGGCCATCGTGCGCTGCACCGGCGAAGAAGCGCTTTTTCCGGAGATATGCCGCGTCGCGGTGCAGTTCGGCGGCATGAAGATGGCCTGGATCGGCATGCTCGACCCGGACGGCGGACTGATACGGACAGCCGCCTCCTCGGGCATGAGCCCGGAGTATCTGGACGGCATAAAGATTGCGATCGGCGACTGCGCCCCATCCGAGCGCGATCCCATTGGCGTCGTGGTGCGGGAGGATAGACCGATATGGTGCCAGGATTTTTCCAGTTCACCGTTTCAGGCATTACTAAAGGAACGCGCCGCCCGCCACGGCTGGAGCGCGGTGGCGGCGTTGCCGCTGCATCGAAGAGGCGTTGTGGCCGGCGTCTTTACCCTGTATGCAGGCGAAGTCAATGCGTTCGACGAGAACGCGCAAGGCCTGCTGGGCGAGATGGCGCGCGACATCAGCTTTGCCCTGGACAACTTCGACCGGGATGCCGAACACAGGAAGGCGGAGCTTGAGCGCGTGCAGATATTGGAGCGTTACCAGGCGGTAGTCGATAGCATTACCGACGGAGTGATCATTTTCGATACAGAGGGCCGTATCATTTCGATGAACCCGGTGGCATTGAGGATGCATCGACATAGTTCCCTTGAACAATCCCACCGCCACTTGGACGAATTCCAGAATGAGTTCGACCTGTTCAATGCCCAAGGCAGGCTGATGGCTTTTGACGAATGGCCGATCAACCGGCTATTGAGAGGTGAAAATGTCTTTGAGCTGGAAGTTCATCGCTGTCTCCGGACGACTGGCGAGCAGCTAATCCAGGAATGCAACGGCTCGCTGATACGCAATGACGATAATGAAGTCGTTTTTGGTGTTCTGACCATACGCGACATCACCGACCGCAAGCTGGCGGAGCAATCGCTGCGTGAAAGCGAGGCGCGCTACAGCATCCTGTTCCAGGATAATGCCGTCGTCATGATGCTGGTCGATCCAGCCGATGGCCGCATTGTCAATGCCAACGTCCAGGCCAGCGGCTATTATGGCTGGGATAGCGAAACGCTGAAATCGATGTGCATATACGACATCAATACGCTTTCCAGGGAAAAACTTCAGCCGCAATTGGTGAATGCCTTGCGGAACAACAGGCATTTCAATTTCCGGCACCGCCTGGCAAGCGGCGAGGTGCGCGACGTCGAGTCCTTTGTCGGTTCTGTCAGCATTGGCGGACGTAAGCTGCTCCTGACCTCGATACACGATATAAAGGAGCGCAAGCAGGCTGAACAGGCATTGCGCGATAGTGAAACCTTCAAGATGAAGGTGCTCGACTCGCTGGTCGAGCACGTTACCGTTATCGATTCGAAGGGGTTCATCGTCAGCGTCAACCGCTCATGGCTTCGGTTCGCCCAGGAGAACGGCGCATCCGGTCTCGCGCTGGACTGGCTGGGCATGAACTATCTCGATATCAGCGATAAGGCGATCAACCACGACTTTGGCGAGGAAGCCGATGCGGCGCTGTCCGGCATCCGCTCGGTGCTGTCCGGCGAGAAGTCCTCCTTTTCGCTGGAATACCCTTGCCATTCCCCGACGGAGCAGCGCTGGTTCGTGATGCACGTCACATCCCTTCAGGGGCCGCATACCGGCGCGGTGGTGGCCCATGAAAATATTACCCAGCAAAAAAAGACCGAAATTGAAATCGATGCCGCGCGCATCCGCATGGCGGAACTGTCGACCAAGTTGATCGATGCGCAAGAGCAGGAGCGAAAAAATCTCGCCAGGGAGCTGCACGATGAGCTGGGGCAGCGGTTTACCACCCTGAATATCAACCTCCATCACATGCGCGGTTTTTTAAGCGGCGACGAAGCGGAAAGGACCTGGAGCCAGGCTTCCAGCGAGGTGGCTTCCCTGATACAGCACGTGCGCGTCATGTCCGGCTCGCTGCGTCCGCCGATGCTGGATTACTTCGGGCTGGAGACAGCGGCCAGGCAACTGCTGCAGCAGCATTTCTCCAATACCAGGATCAGCCATGTTTTCGAGTACGCAGGCTTGCCGAAGAAACTTCCGGGTCCGGTCGAGATCACCGCATACAGGGTCATACAGGAGGGTATTACCAACGTCGTGCGCCATGCGGACGCGACGCATGTTATTGTCGAGATCAACGGGGGCGAGAGCGGCGACGAGCTTGAGATCATCATTCGGGACAATGGCAAGGGTTTCGATCCGCGCCGTAGGAATGCCTTTACGCAAGGATCAGGTTTTGGATTGACCGGCATGCGCGAGCGCGTCAATTTGTTGGGGGGAACATTCGCCGTGGAGTCCGAGGACGGTCAGGGAACCCGCATTGAAGCGCTGCTTTCATTGAAATGAGTATTTATGACTAAATTCAAACTGTTGCTGGTGGATGACCATGCACTGGTTCGCGCCGGCATCAAGAGCCTGATCGACCAGCTCGATGGCTTTGTCGTGGTTGCCGAGGCATCCGGCATTGCGGAAGCCATGGGCAAGCTCGCCAATCCGTCGCCCGATATCGTCATCACCGATATCGACATGGGGATCGATAACGGCCTGGACCTGGTGCGCAAGATCAAGAAACAAATGCCGGAAGCCCTGGTGGTAATCCTCAGCATGCATTCGTCCGAAGCATTGGTGTCCGAAGCGCTGCAATTGGGCGCTTCCGCCTACTTGCTGAAGGAAGCTGTGCCGGCGGAACTGGAGATCGCGCTTCGCGCAGTTACGCAAGGGGAAACGTTTCTGAGTCCTGCCGTTGCGACCAAAATGATCAATCGCTTCGTTCGCCCGACCGTTCCTGCTGCCGCTGCCGACCCGCTTAAATCGCTGACGCTCAGGCAAGTACAGATTCTGACAATGCTGGCCAGCGGCCGTGGAACGAAGGAGATCGCGTACGAACTCGACCTGAGCAACAAGACCGTCGCCGCCCATCGCGCGCAAATCATGGAGCGCATCGGCATTCACGATTTGGTGGGACTGGTGCTGTTTGCGGTCAAGCATGGCCTGGTGAAGATCGACAAGCCATAGGCTTGCTACCGCCGCTGCCGGAGGCGCAGGCTTTAAGCATGGGTGCCTGCCAGGAAGCGCATATTGAAAAGAGCCGGAGGAAACCGGGGAGCGGGTGCTGTAAATGGCCGGTTGGCGCAGGCAAGGGCGGCCTCGTAGACCGGTTTTGCCATTGGATGGTTTTAGGCGGGGAGGAGGATAAATGACATTTTATTCATGGAGCGCCGATTTAAGTGTCGGCAATGCCGCGATCGACGAAGACCACCGTGAACTGATCGGCCTGATTAACAGGCTGCATGCGGCAATGGAGAGGGGCAGGGGCGGGCTCATCATGAATGAGGTGCTTGCTGAATTGATCGATTATGTCGACGCTCATTTCAAGCGCGAAGAGGACTATATGCACAAGCTCCTCTACGTTGGATTTACCGAACATAAAAAAGAGCATCAGGTATTCATGCGGCAAGTGCAATCGCTGCAGTCCGCCGCCGCTGAAGGCATCCTCAGCATGGCCGTGCCGACCCTGCTTGTCATGCGCGACTGGCTGACGCGCCATATTCTTCAGTCCGACCGGGCCCTGGCCGACACCATCAGGAACGCGCCAGCCTGAAGCACCGGCCAATTCCGGGAAAGAGGACTTGACGCATGGCGCACGCGTCAAGGACATCCTGTATTGCGCAACCCTGAATTCTTCACTTCGTTCACGATGACCGGAAGGCGTCCAGGGCGGCGACCCGCATCGACAGGCGGTTGCGTCGGAAACGAGCGCAGGACGGGCTCGTCCTCATTCCGTAACTTTTCCCCGCATCGACTTGATATGGCCCCGGCTGCTCTTCGTTTCCAGCCGTTTTTGCTGCGAACTGCGGGTCGGCCTGGTCGCCCGGCGCATGCGCGGCAGGACGGCGACGCTTTCAACCATTTCCTGCAGGCGCCGGATCGCTTCTTCCTTATTCTTTTCCTGGCTGCGGTGCGTCTGCGCCTTGATGATCACCTCGCCATCCCTTGTGATGCGCTGATCGCTCAGCCCGAGCAGACGCTCCTTGATGTATTCGGGCAATGAAGACGCGCGGATGTCGAATCGCAGGTGGATGGCGCTGGAAACCTTGTTGACGTTCTGTCCGCCCGCGCCTTGCGCTCGAATTGCGGTGAATTCGATTTCCTTTTCCGGAATGGTAGGAGTACGTATGATAATGGTCCTCTGCCGCGATAACGATCTTTTATCGAATAGTTAAACAGGCTCGATACAAATCAGCTTGCCGCCGCTTCCGCAGCCGCGCTGACGGGTTCCCGGGATGCCGCTTCCGGTTCGCAGATCATGACCCGGTTGCGCCCCGATTGCTTGGCGCCGTACATGGCCTGATCGGCCTCGTTCATCAAGCTGTCGAAGCTTATTTCACGCCCGTTCAATTCGGTGAGTCCAATCGAGATGGTGACCTGCACGCGAGCGACCTCGCGAAGAACGACTGCGTTCTCCGCAACCGCCGCGCACAGCCGTTGCGCAACTTCTTTGGCGTGCTCGCCCTCGGTTTCGAGCAGGAGGGCGGCAAATTCCTCGCCGCCGATTCGGCCGATGATGTCCACGTTGCGCAGCGTGGCGCGAATCAGTTGCGCCACATCCTGAAGCACCACGTCGCCGGCGTTGTGTCCCCAGGTATCGTTGATCGCCTTGTAGTGGTCGATGTCGATCATCAGCAGCGTGAGCGGCCGCCGGTAGCGAATCGAACGCGCCAGTTCGCGCTCGGCCAGTTCGATGAAGTGGCGCCGGTTGAACAGTCCGGTCAAATAGTCCGTGCGGGATTGAACTTCAGCCTGTTCCCTGAGCTTTTGTTCGAGTTCGAATTTTTGCTGTACCTGCAGCAGATCCAGCGCGGCTTGTTGGGCATGGCGCTGCAACCGGCGCGCGCGCGCATGAAGCACCATGGCAAACAGGCCGCCCATGATAAGTCCGTTGGCAATCAGTATCTGCCTGCCCATATAGCTGATCGCGCTCACCTGGCTGCTGTAGTAGGAGAGCCAGAACACACTAAAAATAAGCGTAATCGTGATGAAGAATACTTGCAGCAAAAACCGTCTCGGCGAGTGTTCTTTGCGCAGGGTAAAGGTCATGATGACGAAATACCACCACATGGCTCTCAGCAGGACGGCGTTGACGATCACGGCAAAAATGGTGTGGCCCAGAGCGATTGCCGCCAGTTCAAGGGGAAAGGCCCACATGAAAAGCTTGAGGCCGCGCATCATCAGCGGCGGCGGGTCATACGGCTTGAACAGGGCCCGGCAGAAGAGCAGTATCGTGAAGCCCACCCCGCAGTAGGGAATGGCTATGGCCCAATCCGCCATTTGGGGAAGGCCTGCCGGAATCCACGGCGCCAGATAGCCCATGACGCTCATGCCGTAAAGCGTATATACGGCCTGGTGAATGGCGAATAGCTTCACCGCCTGCTGCCGTTCCAGCAGGTAGCTTTGGAGCGCCCACAGCAGCAAAGAAAGCATGGCGGTTACAAAGAACATTTCCAGCAGATCGAACTGGTCGTTCTTATGCTCCGCCTCGTCCGGCGTCAGGGCTTCCACGCTAAAATGGGATTGGGCGATGGTGTTGACGCGAAGATAATAGGTTGCCTCGGGAGACGTCACGTTGACGACAAAGCCAAGCGTGCTTCTGGCGATATCGCGCTCGCCGTAGGGATAATGGTTGCCGGTGACGCGCGTCTTCCATTCGGACGGATGGCCGGCATCGGCCTCATAAAGACGGATTTCATTGAGATAAGGCTGGCGGATGAACAGCACCACCTCGCTTCCTTTTTCCGGCGCGCGGACGCGCAGGCGCAGCCAATGGGCGGAATCGGTGAAGCTCTTGGAAAGCATGGGCCCGGTTGGCTTGAATTCGCTGCCGGGCATATCGGATATGGTCAATGTTCCTGCCGCATCTTCCAGCACGGCGCGCGAAACGACCAGATCGTCCGCGCAGGCCGGGTGCGCAAGGACGAACCCGGCAATCATGGCCAGAATGCTGAGAACATATTTCATGGCGAGGAGTATACAGAAAGCTATTAAAGAGGGAAATTATTGATTCGTATATGTATTTTCGCCGCGACCATGCCAATGGCCGCACATGGACTTTGAGCGTTTACCCGAAAACGTTCAAAGGCTGTGGGTAGCCATCTCGGGCATGGTTTTCAGGAGGTCGAGGTCTGGTTTGCCAGCGTAGGGGGAATCGGTTGCGCTGAAAGTCTTTTGCAGAAAGAGCACGGCGCCGGTATTGTTGTCGCGCACTTGAGTTTGCAGCGTGTAGACGCCTTTTTGCTCCCCGTCGACCTCCAGCTTGATGTATTGGACGCTCAGTTCCAGTGCGCGTGCGGGCGGTGCGGGCCTGTTGTGCCAGACATCCATGGCATGGGTTTCCGAGCACGGTTTTCCATTCGGCTGAAGGACACGGTGCCGCATGGTGACATTGCAGTTGCCTTGCGCCGATGGCTTGCAGCCCCTGAAAATGACAAAGGCGTTTAGAGGATGGCTTGATGAAACGCTTTCCACGGCGTCCAAATTAACGATTTCAGAGGGGGCCGCCCATTTTTCGTAAAGGGCCTGCTCGTCGTGCGTGAAAATGATCTGGGCGTCGAATCCGCCTATCGACTTCCTTTCCTCGCTGTCCGGGAGAAGGGTGCCTTGCTTGTCTGTCCATCCAGCGTTGGCATGGCCGGCTAGCAGGCAGGCCAAAAGAAAGAATATCGGCTTCATGAGCGGATTGCCTTGTCTGTAAAAAATAATATTGTTAGATTAATATTATTAATCTAACATGACAAAAAACAAGCCGATAAGCAAATCAGGCTCTACCGAGCGCCGTTTGTGCAGTTGTTGCCACGGGAAAAGCCTGGCGGCGCACGGTTCCGGCAACCGGGCTGGACATATGCGCCCGGGAAAACTGGCAACCTGCTCAATACCTCCAGTTCGGCCGATAATTCGGATAAATGTTGTACTGCTCGAAATCGTCCTTGTTGCTCAGGTTCAGCACACAATTCCTCCACGGATCGGTATTGACGGTGAACCCGAGTTTTTCGCAGGCGGGACCGTAAACCACGATCATCCGATCCATCTCTCTCTGTATGGCTGCCGACTGTTGAGCGGGACTGGCGCATCCTGCGAGTACGGCGATGCCAAGAAATAATGAGATTACAGTACGCATGAAGTCCTCCTGTTCGGGTTGTTTCATCTGGTTCGGACATTTTTTCAGGATAAAAGTCCGCCTGTTACGGAAGAGGATAAAAATCACCAACTTCACTGATCCAGACCGGTCGGTTCGGCATGCTTCGGTTGGCTTCCACAAATGCGGACAGTCCGGCCCTGCGGCGTTTCGCCCGGCTCCATTCGCGGACGCCCACAATACAAGCCGTCATTCAACTTCTTCATCTGGCGCCATGTGGATAAACTCCCATATATGGCCGTCCAGGTCCTGAAACGCATGGCCATACATGAAGCCTTGATCTTGGGGCGAACTGTACGTCGTGGCTCCGGCCGAGACTGCCTTTCGAACGATTTCATCTACTTTTTCGCGGCTGTCGAGTGAAAGGCACACAATCACTTCCGTGCATTTTCCCGCTTCGCAGATACCCTTTGGCGTGAAAGTCCTGAATTTTTCCTCGGTCAGCAGCATGACGAATATATTGTCGGAGACGATCATGCAACTTGCCGTCTTGTCAGTAAACCGCTGGTTGAATCCAAAGCCGGTTTTAGTGAAAAACTCGATGGACTTATCGAGATCTTTGACCGGCAGATTCACAAATATTTTAGTATTCATGTCTTTTCCAGTGGATGAGGATTGAACGATGCCGCATTAGGTACAAGCGCCTTGCGCAGTTGCATGCATTGGACGATATAACCGTTTGACACCGCTGCCGCTCGGGAATTCACTGTATTTCCTGCACAAGCAGCGGTTGGCTGGATAAGGCGCAAACATTGCGCGAATGACCGGACTTCCGGCATGGCAATAAAGCCGCAAAAGGACAATCCTTGCGCAAATACCGGCACTACGCTGTTTCCTTGCCGTGCCGGGAAATCAACCGGTCGTAAATGAGCGGCACGGCGCTCCCACGGATTCCGGGCCGCAGGAGTATCATTCCCCTATTACAGATAAACGGGAGTGCCGGTTGTGTCTCAGTGGCGTGAAGTATTTAACGGGATGTTTGGCATGCGCGCGGTCTTGGTTGAGCTCGGAAGCGGCATCGAGCTGCGCGTTACGACAACAGACAGGAAAACAGGCCATCCCGTTACGGTTCAAAAGCCAAACCCCGCAGAGCTCAAAAGAAGCCTGATCGAGGAGAATATTTTTACCGCTGAAGAAATAGAGGAAATGATCAGAAAGATCATGTACCGATGAAGATGGCGGCACGAATTCGTTGAATGAAACGGCCCGTTGCACGCGGGCGCCGCCCCTGTGCCTCCAATGTGCCGGTAGGGCAGGACTTTTCCTAAGGAAAAACCGTATTCAGCCAAGCCTGCCGGGCGCTATCAACCTTGCATCCAAGGCACGCGGTTGCATCCCTGCAAGCTGCTTCTTGCATCAATCCCGCATCTATTAAAGCAAAAACAGGCTTCGGCAAGGCGGGCGCTGTACCCGGCGCGGCAATTAACGTGCAGCGAATGCCGCAGCCGGAATTAGGCTTTCTTTTCGCTTAATTCGGTTCAAGCGAGTCGGCGTAGAAGTCTTCATAGCGGGTGGAGAAAAACTCGCACTTGATGTTGAACTCCCTTTTTACCTTTTCCACGTTGCCGTGTTTCTCTCGGTAAGTAATATGACTTTTGGTTCTTTCCAGGATAGTCACGAAGTTTCTGTCTATATTGCCGCAGCCGCCGTATAGAGCTTCTCCACTGTACTTCATGCCTTTTTTGAAGCGGTACGTCATCTTTACCCTCCTTGGTTTTTCCTCTGAAATACAAACGCTGCCGGTAGTATAGCGGCCTCATATCATGGAGGATGATTTTATCTTCGAAACAGGCGTGCCGAAAGGCATCGTGATCAAATTTTCTTGCGCGCAGGCGCTCTGCAATGCCGCCTTAAAATTCCGCAGCCGCTTGGCGCGCACATGCAAAAGTATCTTGAACAGGGCGGGCGGCATTGGCATACCGGTCATGCCGGACTGAAGTGTTGAGAATTATCCGGAAAGGCCGAAAAATACTATATACCCTTGTCATCGTCCTGCCGGTTATTCGGTTTCAGGACATGACCATTTTCGTCTTGAACCACGACATTTGCGTTTCGAATGAGGAATCATCACGAAAAAATGGTCGCAAGCATGCTTATGCCGGTGGTGATATTCTGATAAATCAAGGTTGTCGGCTATAAACGGTTTCCATTAAGACAAGGCTAGGCAATGGAATCAACTACTCGGCCACATGCCGGTTCATCGTGGGCTTTGCGCTCTTCCAAGCTGCTCGTCCTGGCGGGGCTGGCCGCCTTGTGCGGATGCGCCTCGTTGCCCGATGTCAGCTATCTCGAAACGTCGCTGAGGCCGTCTGCCGGCCCTACCGTGACCAATGGCGATGGCAAGCTTGGAGATGGAAAGGCCAAATCCCAGCTTGCCAAACGGTGGCGTAACGCATCCGTCGACATTGCGGCGCTGGCGGCGCTGGAAGAAGCCGCTACCGGCATTCCCCTCATTTCGGGAAATAAGGTCTCTCTGCTATTGGACGGGCCGCAAACGATGGCGGCCATGATGGATGCCATCGCGTCCGCCAAGGATACGATCAATCTTGAAACCTACATCTTCGATCAGGATGAGCTTGGCCGGCGCTTCGCTGACTTGTTGATATCCAAGCAACGGCAAGGAGTTCAAGTCAGCATCATCTACGATGCCGTCGGAGCGATCAAGACGCCGTCGGAGTTTTTCGACCGCATGCGCGTCACCGGCATAAGCCTGATCGCGTTCAATCCGATAAATCCCCTGGCCCGGCCCGGCATCTGGCATCCCAACAATCGGGATCACAGGAAAATCCTGGTAGTCGACGGGAAGATTGCGTTCACAGGCGGCGTCAACATCAGCGGCACCTACTCGAACAGCTCTTTGCTCAAGTCCAGGAATAGAGATGCAACGAATATCGGATGGCGCGACACCCATTTGAGAATTGAAGGGCCGGCTGTCGCCGCGTTGCAATGGGCTTTCCTCGACACATGGGCCAGCCAGCAAGCCGGCGATTTGCCGGCGCGGCAATACTTTCCCAGGCAGCGAGAAGTTGGCGACAAGATCGTGCGCGTTCTTGCCAGCAAACCGGGCGGCGACTACGAAATCTACAAGGCCTATTTGCTTGCTATCGGCGAAGCGAAAAAAACGATACACCTTGCCTCCGCCTACTTCGTTCCGGACAAGCAGGTGATCGAGGCATTGTGCCTGGCAGCCGAACGCGGAGTCGATGTAAAAATCGTTTTTCCGAGCGTGTCCGACGTCAACCTGGTGCTTAATGCCGGACGTTCGTATTACAGCCGCCTGCTTAACAGCGGGGTAAGGATTTATGAATTGCGGGGCACGGTGCTGCACGCAAAAACGGCGGTCATCGACGGAATATGGTCGACGGTTGGATCGACCAACCTCGACATGCGCAGCTTTCTCCACAATAACGAGATCAACGTCATCGTGCTGGGAGCTGAATTCGGGCGAGACATGGAGAATTCATTTGCCGAGGATGTGCGCAATTCGAATGAGATTACCTCAGCCAACTGGGCTCGGCGTCCGGCGGGAGAACGCCTGAAGCAATGGTTCGCGCGAATGGCGGCATATTGGCTTTAACGGCCTGTCAAATGCCGTGCCCGCTTAAGGAGTAATATTGCTGCGTGGCCATTACGGTCGCGTACAAGCAGGGATTGTATTTTCTTCATTTAAGGAACTGACATGAACCATAAGATAGCAATTTCCGTGGCCTTGGCGTTGTGCCTGGCGGCAGGCGGTTCAGCGTTCGCCCAGGGCAATAGCCATCATGACGAGCACGGCCAGAACGAGCAGGCCCGTCACGGCGGCAACGAGCGCGGCAACGGCGTCAGCCACGATCGCGGCAATAACCATGCGCGCGCCGATGACGGCTGGCGGCACGAGGGGCGCGGCGCAGGCCCAAGGCACGACCTGCACAAGGGCAAGTACCTTCCCAGGGAATACCGCAGCAAGCACTACGTGGTCAACGATTGGCGCGGCCACCGCCTGAGCGCTCCTCCGCGCGGCTACCATTGGGTCCAGGCCGGCGGCGACTACGTCCTCGTCAGGATCAGCAACGGGCTCATCTTCCAGATCAACCTCAACTAACCCACCTGCACAAGACCGCGTATTGCGGTCTTGTTTCCAGCCCGACTCCCTTTCCGCCCGTTCTGCAACTGCGGTTGTTGCCGGAAATGCGAGCCGCGCCTGTTGCGCACGACCCCTTGGATCGATCGGTCAGCCCGGTTTTCGTTCCTGCAGAAACGAAAACGAATGATCGTTTAATGCTGCCGGCATTCCCACTCAGCAACGAAGGTATCGCGAAATGCGCGAAGCCAGGCCAGGCGGACTTCTCCTGACTTGCGGCCCGCTTCCGTTTGCATGCTGGCGGGCAATAAAGCCAGTTTCTTTTCAATATGGTCGAGCGCATAAACCTGGTCGTCCGTCGCGCGCGTCAAGGCCAGCGGATCCGTCGGATGCGCAAGGGCCGAGCCCATATGGCCAGCCGTATAAAACAGCCGGGCCAGCCCCACGGCGCCCAGCGCATCCAATCGATCGGCATCCTGCACGATTTTGGCTTCAATCGTTTCCGGCGGTATGCCGGCGGAAAAACTGTGCGCCTCGATAGCATGGGAGAGGGCAGCCATTTTATCCGCCGGGAAGCCTGCTTTCATCAAGCGCTCGCAAGCAAGTGCCGCAGCATACTGCGAAGCCAGATGGCGTTCTGCATGGTTTTTAGGCAGGTTGACGATGTCGTGCATATAGCAAGCTGCCAGAACAACGAGCCCGTCGGCTTCGGGATGGCTGGACAACAGCGTCATTGAATTCGTCCAGACCCGATTGAGATGAGTAATGTCGTGCGCGCCGTCGCTGCCGGCTTCCGCCGTTGCAAGCGCGACCAGACGTATCTGCCAAAGGGCAAGCTGTTCATTCATATGGTTCTCTAAGAGCAAGGTTTTGGATGGTATTTTTTGAGGTACTGCTGCTGATACAGTAGTTTCAAGGCCAGGATGCTGAGTTATCCGGCCTTGTCATTAGACTGTCTTGAATGACTGTTGCAAACGGACTATCGGTATTCGGCAGGGTTAGTTTACCTGACACTGAACGCCGGACCGCGCACGATAATCGAGCGCGGAAATTATCGTCAATGTCACAATGCCTGCAATATTCAAATTGCTGCTTGGTTTCTATCTGCAGTTCCATTTACTACGTTCTGCGGCTGCTCATCAGCGAATGATCGAATATTCCCAACGGTAGTGTCGAGGATGCGCTGAACAGCTTCTCGTGTATTGAATGCGCTGTGCGGAGTGATGTAGACATTCCTCAGCCGCAGCAATATATGGTCGGCCAGCAGGGCTTCAATATTATGTTTCTTGTTGAACAGCGAAGATAGAAGTTCAGCCTCCTCGCGAATTGCCGGTTCCTCGGGTAGCACATCCAGACCGGCCGCCTGTAACGGCCCTTCTGTTAGTGCATGAAGCAGTGCTTCTACGTCCACTACCGTGCCCCGCGCGGTGTTGATCAGCACCGCATTCTGTTTCATCTGCTGGAATTCCTTGGTGGACAGTAAATGCCGGGTTTTCTCATTAGCGGGAACGTGCAGCGTAACCACGTCCGACGCGCTCAACAGAGTTTCCATGCTGACGTATTTGAATCCCAGGCGATCCGCCTCCTCTTCGTTTTGTTTAACATCGAAGGCCAGCACCTCCATCCGAAATCCATTGGCGATTTCGATTACGCAAAGCCCGATCCTGCCGGTTCCAATTACGCCTATTGTCTTGCCTCGCAGATCGAATCCCTGAAGTCCCGTCATTGAGAAATCGCCGCGTCGCGTTCGGTCGAATGCTTGGCGCAGATGGTGACTGATCGTCAGCAACAATCCGAACACATGCTCGGCGACAGTATTCTCGCCATAGCTTGGCACATTGCAGACTGTGATGCTGCGCTGCCTGCAAAAATCCGTATCGATGTGCTCAAAACCCGTGGAGCGTGTGGCTATCAGTCGCAGTTTGGCAAGTCTCTCCACGACTTGCCTCTCCAGATCGGAATAAATGAATACTGACACTGCCTCGGCGTCGGCATATTCATCAACAGTATCAACTGTGAGTGGTTCATTTACAAACACAACCTCATGCCGGTCCTGAAGCGGAATAAAAGCATTGCGTTCCCATTCTTCGATTTCAAAGACAACTATTTTCATGGCGTTCAAACTCCCATATATGTGTCCCTGCTGCTAAGAATGGCGGTTTTACTCTGGATGCATACAAAAAGCCGCTGCATTCGAGATAAGCTCCCTTTATGCAGCGGCCGAACGTGGTGGAGAAGACAACCTGAAGTTGCAATCTGTCCCTGGCGGCTACTTTCGCGCCCAGTTTTGCAGGTCTCCAGCCAAAGTTCTGTGTCTACTTGTTCTTGTGGCTTTGGCTGCCCGCCTTGACGTGCTGCTCATGGGTGCCGCCGCGCGTTGAAGAACCGGAGGAGCTGGAAGCGCTTTGTCCGCCGCCATGACTGCTTTCGCCACCCTTGCGGCCGATATCAGCCATGTGCTCGCGATCCTGGCTTACCGCCTGACCTCCTTTTCTGCCGGCCTCGCGCGCTTCCTCGGAAGAAAACTCATGCGCGGTGCCTCTCTCATGGGCCGCAATGCCACCCGCGCGGCCGGCCTTGCGTGCCTCCTCGGAGGTAAACTCGTGCGCAGTGCCTTTCTCATGAGCGGCCTTGCCGCCTTTGCTTCCGGCCTCACGCGCTTCTTCGGATGAGAACTCGTGTGCCGTACCCTTTTCATGCGCGGCCTTGCCGCCCATGCTGGCTATCTCGCGCTGCTTGTCTTCATCCATCGAGGCAAAGCCGCGGTTGCTCTGGTTGCCGGTGCTTCCTTTGGTTCCTGGGCTCATAATTATCTCCTTTGACACAAATAAAAAATTCTTCAAGGCAATACGGACCGTATCCGCCCGAAGAACTGATGACGTCACTCTATCCGGTGCAATCTAATGCATGGATAAACAGAAACGGTTAGTTTTGAGATAAGCATTGTTAAAAAGTTCATTCCGGATTGCCGCCTGCCGCAATTCCTCAGTGCATTCCAACACGCAAACATGGCTATTTAACCGGATGCAAATAAACTTTGCCGCTGACGCGCAGACGGACAAAGACGGCTGAAAGGTCTGAGCCTTTGATCCTTATTGCGTAATCACCCGGTCTTGGGCAATTAATTTCCAGAACGCTTCAAGTGCATTCTTTTTCCTGTTGAAGGAGGGGGAGTTTTGGAATTCGTTGATGGCGTCAAAAAATTGCTGCGGGTCATCTTGCGGTTGCTTCTCTTTTGCGGGAGCTTCAAGTTTCTTTTCCGGAAGGGACGAAGTCATGTCTGAAATGGTGCTGTCTGGTTTGGAAATTTTATTGATCATTTTTCATTTATCAGGGATAGAGTTAAAGCCTGCTTGCCGCCAAATTCAAGGCCGAACAGAGCCGGCCTTTTTATGAGCCGGGTAAATTCAAAAAGATATCAATTAATTAACTATTGTGTATTGATGATGCGCAAACGGAAACCGATTCAAGCGGATTTACGCTCGCGGCGCTAATCCACTCGTTGGTGCGTGGCAGGATGTATTTTCCCACCGGCGGCGCACCTGCTTGCTGACGGCGTACAGAGAAACAGGAAGCAGGGCAGGGCGCAATGCCGCTCAGTGGCAGCACCTACCCAGCATTTCATCCAGATCCTGCGCCGACAAGGCGTCCGAAAAGAAATAGCCCTGGGCGAAGTCGCACCCGGCATTTTGCAGCAGATCGCGCTGTGCTTTGGTTTCGACCCCTTCGGCAATGACCTTGATGTTCAGCTTGTGCGCCATGACGATGATCGCCTCGCATAAAGCCAGATCGTTCGGATCGGTCTCCAGATCGCGCACGAAGGTCCGGTCGATCTTCAGCCGGTCGATGTCGAAGCGCTTCAGATAAGACAAGGATGAGTAGCCGGTGCCAAAATCGTCCAGCGACACTTCGATGCCGGCATCGCGCAAGGCCAGAAGTTGCTCCGCCGCGCCTTTCCTGTCGTTCATTAATATCTCTTCGGTTATCTCGACGGCGATGGATTGACCGGGCAGATTCAGCTTGTTCAATTGGTTCAGCCAGCTTGCCAGATCGCTTTCCTTGGCTTTGAACTGCACCGGTGACTTGTTGATGCTGATCTGGAAGTCGGGATGATGGGTTTTTCGCCACTTGACGGCCTGGCTTGCCGCTTCGGAAAAGACCCAGTCGCCGATCTCCTGGATCATCCCGGTTTCTTCGGCAACCGGAATGAACACGGACGGGTCGATCAGGCCGCGCTCCGGATGACGCCAGCGGATCAGGGCTTCTGCCTTGTTGATGCAGCCGCTGGAGAGATCGACTATCGGCTGGTACACCAGGCTGAACTGCTTGCCGGCTAGCGCATTGCGCAATTCGCTGACCAGCCACATCCTTTCCTGCGCCGCCTGCTGTATGGAATCGGTGAAATAGCTGTAGCGGTTTTTCCCCGCCTGCTTGGCTGCGTACATGGCCTGGTCCGCGTTGATCAATAGCTCATCCATGCCAGTGGCATCCTGCGGATACAGCGTGATGCCGATGCTGGCCGATATGTGCGCTACATCCTTGCCAAGCTTGAACGGCTCCGTCATTTTCTCCAGGATGTGCCTGGCAACGTATTCGACATTGCCGGAATCGCGCAGGTCTGACAGGATGATGGTGAATTCGTCGCCGCCCAAACGCGCCACTGTATCGGTATCGCGCACGCAGCCCAGAAGCCGCTGCGCCGTCTCCTTCAGCAGCAGGTCTCCCATGTCATGGCCGAGCATGTCGTTGACGTCCTTGAAGCCGTCCAGGTCCATGAACATCAGCGCCAGCGGCTGGCTGGATCTGGCCGCCTTGCGCAGTTCACGCTGCAAATGATCCTGGAACATGCGCCGGTTCGGCAGGCCCGTCAGCGCGTCGAAGTTGGCTTCCTGCCAGATGCGTTCATCCGCCTCCTTCTTCTGCGTGACGTCGGAAAACAGAACGACATGGTGGTTGACCGAGCCGTCGGCGCGGAGGGTGCTGTTGATTGTCATGGCCGCGGCAAAGTTTTCGCCGTTTTTCTTGCGCAGCCAGAGTTCGCCCTGCCAGTAGTGGTTCGAGTCCAGTTTCCGCAGCATCTCCCGGTAGTGCATCCGGTTTTCCTTGCCGGAGCGCAGTACGACAGCGTTTTTTCCTTTTATCTCGTCAGGCTTGTAACCGGTCGCCGTCTCGAATGATGCGTTGACTGAAATAATGCGATTTTTAGCGTCGGTGACCATCATCGCCTCGCTGCTGTCCTGGTAGACCGTCGCTGCCAGCTTCAATTCTTCCTCGGCCTGCTTGCGCCCGGTGACGTCGCGCAGCGTCATGACGCCGAGATAGATGGCGCCGGAATTGTTCTTGATCGGGACGCCGCTATAGGTGATTATTTTCGAAATGCCGGTTACCTTGTTGTCGGCGCGGATTTCCTGGTCAATGAAGGTTTCGCCCCGCTGAACGCGCGTCAGCGGCCATTCGGATGGGGATATAGGCTGATCGTTCGAATCGAACAATGAAAATTCCTGCTCCAGCTCATCCAGGCGGCGCATGGCTTGTTCTTCGCCGTGAAAGCCGCTGATATGCTGGGCTGCCCGGTTCATGGTAATCATGTTGGAATCGACATCCAGAATGATTACGCCGTCCGTAATGTTTTCCAGTATCGCTTCAAGTTGCTGAAGCGCCCTGAGGCGCTCTTCTTCGGCTTTTTTACGTTCGGTAATGTCCCGGACGATGCTCTGGACGAATAGCTCATTTCCTTTTTCAATTACCCGCGCGCTGACTTCGACGGGAAATTCGGTGCCGTCGTTGCGCACATGAGTGCTTTCGAACATCAGGCTTTTCATTTCCATGAGCTGCTTCCAGCGCTGGTCAAAAACCTCTTTTTCGATACGGGAATTTATATCATCGAGATTTTTCCCGATCAACTGGGCGCGGGTTAATCCATACGCTTCTTCTACGCGGTCATTCGCCTCAATGATCTTCAGGTCTTTATCACACAGCAGGATGATGTCATTGGCATATTTGCGCAGGTATTCATATTGCTGGGCAAGAAACTGCTGCTTCAGCTCGGACTGCAGCTGTGCCGCGCGATATTGCGCATTCCGGCGCTGCCACTGCGCATTTCGTTGCAGCCACCAGGAGTACAGCAGCAGGCTTGAAATCAACAGGATCACTAGCGCCGTCACGGTCACTGCAAGCGCCATCTGCCGGATCGGCGCGTACACTTCATCCGCATCCATCTGGGCGACCATGAACCAGTCGGTACCCGGAACCTTCAATGCATAGCCGATGACGGCTTTGCCACGATAGTCGGATCCGCTTATGAACCCGGTTGTTCCACGGGCTGCCTGCGCCGCCAGCCTGGTCGGTTCGTCGGACGGAATGCGCAGCCTTAGCGCGGTATCCTTTTGATTGCGCAGTTCATTCAGGAATATGACTTGATTGTCTTCGCGTCTGACAACCATGGTTTCGGCTGTCTTGCTTGGGGTCGGCCACGATTGAAGCAGGGGAAAGAGAAAGCGGCCTACATCGAGTTCAACCCATAGCGTACCGACGACGCTGCCGCTTTCATCGGAAGCAATCAGAGGCGCCGCCAGGGGCAGGCTAACGTATGGTGCGCCTACGTGGCGAGCGTCCCAGCGCATCTGTCCAAGAACCGGCTGCTTTTGATTCCTCGCCTCTTGCAGCAGAGCTTGCATGTCCGACACGTCAGGCAGGTCCGTATCCGTGCTCAGGCGAGGCTTGCCATTCAATTCCAGCAGAGCCAGTTCGCGGTAGGAATAATGCTGGCGAATGAATTCAAGCCGATTTCGAAGCCACTGTTCTTCCCGGCCTGACGGCGCTCCCTGCTTTAGCCAATTTCCCATACGGTCAGCCAACAGCGAGCCTTTGCTTACCACTTCGGCATTTTTAGTGTTTTGCTCAATCCAGCTGTTGATCTGGTCCGCCTTCAGATTGGCTATAGCAGCCAGATTCTGCTCGATATTTCTCGTTTCGTTCCGTTGCAGCTTCTGGAAAACGAAATAACCGCCGCCTGTAATGATGACGATCAGGCAAATCAGCAGCAGGAACGGGGACCGTATGTTGGGAATGCGCGAATTATCGCCATTTGATCTGCCCGCCTGACCGGGGGGAGGGGGTGTGAGCAATGTATTGTCAGTCATTGGTGCATCCCTTGCGGCCAGGAGTGTCGGGATATGCTTGCCAAGCAGGAGACAGCCTTGCAGACCTTACACAAATTCTTGTAAAAACCGGGGTTTTTATGGCGAGTGACTGACTATCGTCAACTGAGTTGAACGCCGCCACACGCCGTCACCCGGCTGAAGCCTGTTCTGCTAGCCTGAAGCGGATGCGGCGGCTGACGCCAAGTTGGTCACGCCGGGAGCCTTGTTCAACAAGAACTCGAATTCCGCCTTTGGAAGCGGTCTGGAAAACAGGTATCCCTGGCCGTAGTCGCATCCGGCGGAAGCAAGCAGATGGCCCTGTTCTTTCGTCTCGATTCCTTCCGCGATCACCTTGATGCCCAACTTGTGTGCCATCACGATGATCGCTTCGCACAGCGCCAGGTCATCCGAATCGGGGGTCAGGTTGCGCACGAAGCTCTGGTCTATTTTCAGGTAGTCGATGTCGAATTTCTTCAGGTAGGACAACGAGGAATACCCTGTGCCGAAGTCGTCCAGCGCCACCTCGATGCCGGCGTCGCGCAGCATCAGGAGCTGGTCCGTGACTTTCGTGCTTGCATCCAGCAAAAGGCCCTCCGTGATTTCGACCACCACGCCTTGACCAGGCAAGCCGAGTTCTTGCAGGCGGTCTAGCCAGTTCGATGAGTCAATCCCTTCATTCCTGAACTGCACCGGCGAGATGTTGACGCTGATCTGGAACGCGGCGTGATATTTGTTCCGCCATTGGGAAGCCTGGCTGGCCGCTTCATGGAAAATCCAGTTTCCGAAGGAGGCGATCATGCCTGTGTCTTCAGCTGTGGAGATGAATTCGACCGGATTGATCAGCCCGCGTGTCGGGTGCTGCCAGCGGATCAGGGCTTCGGCCTTATGTATCGTTCCGGTTACCAGTTCCACGATTGGCTGATAGACGATTTCGAACTGGTTTTCGTTTAACGCGCTACGCAAATCGTTGACCAGCCGCATTTTTGCGATCGCCAGCTCCTGCAAGGCTGGAGTAAAGTAATGGAAGCGATTCTTTCCTTCCTGCTTGGCCGCATACATGGCCTGATCGGCGTTCTTGATCAGGTCCTCGATCTCCGTACTGTCATTCGGGTAGAGGGTAATGCCGATACTGGCTGATACATGAACGATTTCTTCGCCAAGCTGAAACGGATCGGACAGCGTTTTCAGGATGTGGCGCGCCACGCGGTCGACATTACCGGGGTCATGCAGTTCCGAAAGGATCACCGTGAATTCGTCGCCGCCCAGCCTGGCCACGCTGTCGGAGGCGCGCATGCAGCCGTTGAGGCGCTGGGCGGCTTCCTTCAGCAGGATATCGCCCATGTCGTGCCCGAGCGTGTCGTTCACATATTTGAACCCGTCCAGGTCAAGGAACATCAAGGCCAGCGGCGTCTGGCTGCGTTGCGATTTTCGGATTTCCTGCTGCAGATGGTCTCGAAACATTCTGCGGTTGGGCAATCCGGTTAAATTGTCGAAGTTCGCCTGGGTCCAGATCAGGTCTTCCGATTGTTTTTTCTCGGTAATATCGGACAGCAACCCGACATATCTATGGTGAGATCCATCCTCTTTCAGAATAGTGTTGATAGAGAGCTGGGCGGCGAAGAGCTCGCCGTTTTTCTTTCTGTTCCAGAGTTCGCCTTTCCAGCGGCCGGAGGTATAAATTTCCTTCCACATGGCATGGTAAAAAAGACCGTCGTGCCGGTCGGATTTCAGGACGCGCAGATTCCTGCCTATCACCTCGTCATTCTTGTAGCCGGTTATGTGTTCGAACGCCGGGTTGACGGCAATGATATTTCTGTCGGCATCGGTGACCATCATCGCCTCGCTGCTGTCCCGGTACACCATCGCCGCCAGCTTTATCTCCACTTCCGATTTCTTGCGCTCGGTGATATCCATGACAAAGGCGACGCCTTCGGAAAAGCTGTCTTTCAGCATGGCTCCGGCAACCATTACCGGTATGCGCGTCCCGTCTTTCCGGATATATTCCTTCTCGAAGGGCTGATGCAGACCGCTCTCATTTAATTCCTGAATGGCCTGCGTATCCTGAGCGCGGTACTCGGGCGGGGTCATGTCGAGCCAACTGATCCGTTCCATCAACATATCTTCCCGGGTATAGCCAACTATCTCGAGGAATTTGTCGTTTGCGCCTGTTATACGGCCCAGGATATTCCAATAGATGACGCCGAGCAGTCCTGCGTTATAAAACCCCTTCAGGCGTTCTTCGCTGTGGCGCAGTGCCGTTTCGGCCTGGAGCCGCAAATTTTGGCGATCGATATTGTCCAGCGCAAAGCTGATATTGCCGGTCATCTCCTCAAGGAGTTGAACGATTTCTTCGTCAAACGCGTCAGCGTAGTCGCTGTAAACGCTAAATACGGCATAAGGCTTGCCGTTTCGCACGAAGGGAAAGGCGGAAGCGGAATTTATGCCATGCTTTTTGGCCTTTTCCGCCCACGGAGCCGTCAATTCGTTAACCGGGAAATTATTGGCTGCGGCCGTTTTCCCTTCCCGAAATGCAATCCCGGTCGGGCCTTTTCCTTCCGGCGCATCGCCGGCTGCAGAAATGGAAATGTTTTCCAGGTATGCGGGAGCCTTCCCATGACTGGCCACGGGAACGAAACGATTCCCGGCATCCGGAATGCCGACCCATGCGTGCATCATGCCGCCATATTCGACGGCAATCCGGCACACCAGGGGGAAGAGCCCGGCTTCGGAATCCAGGTGAATGATGGCATTGTTCGTTTCGCCGAGGGCGCGGTAGATGTTGGTCAGGCGGAGCTCGCGCGCCTGCGCTGCCTTTCTTTCGGTAATGTCCCGTATGATGCTCTGGACGAATATGCCTTGTCCCGTTTCGATCAGGCGGGAGTTGACTTCGGCTGGGAATTGCGAGCCATCGTTCCTGATGTAGCTGCCTTCATAAAGCAGGCGCTTGTTTCTTTTTATCTCATCCCAGTGCTGATCGAAACTTTCCCTGTCGGCCGAAGCATGCAATTCCCGAATATTCCGGCCCAGCAGCTCCAGTCGGCTCAGGCCGTAGGAAGTTTCCGCCCGCTCGTTGGCCTCGACTATATTTCCGCCTTCGTCCAGCAGCAGAATGATGTCGTTGGCATACCGGCTCAGGTAATCGAATTGCTGGGAAAGAAGCTGCTGATCCAGTTCGGCCTGCAAGTGCGACGACTGGTATTGCGCATTGCGGTTGCGCCACCACATGAACAAGATTATGCCGGCAACAAGCAGCAACGCGAAAATTGCTGTTGCGATGATGGCAGCTATGTAACGAATCGGCGCATAGACTTCATCCGCATCGATCTTTGCTATCATGAGCCAGTCGGTGCCGGGAACTCTCGATGCGTAGCCAATGACAGGCTCGCCCCGGTAATCGGTGCCGCTGATGAATCCGGAAGCGCCCCGGGCAGCCTGTGCAGCCAATACCGTGGGATGGTCTGCAGGAATACGCAGCCTTAGCGCCGTGTCTTTTTTATTTCGCAGTTCGTTCAGGAACAGCACGTCGTTGCCGTCCCGTCTTAGCAGTAGTGTTTCCGCCGTCATGGCTGAAGTGGGCCACGACTGGATCAGGGGGAACAGGAATTGGTTGGCATCAGCCAAGATCAGGAGTACGCCAACGATGCGCTTATCCTCGCCCGATGCAATCAGGGGCGCGGCAATGGGTACGCTGATGTACTTTGCCGATCCGTCTTGCCTTGTATCCCAGCGCATGTTGCCGACGACAGGCTGCTTCTGCGCCATTGCCGCGCGCATCAATGGCTGCAAATCCGATACGTCCAGCGGCAGCTTGTCGGTGGATAGCAGAATATTCCCGCTAACATCCAGGATCGTTATCTCGCCGTAGGAATGTATCTGCAGCAAGGCTTGCAACCGGTCGCGCAGCCAGTCCTGCTCGGCTCCCGCTCCGGCGCCTTGGACCAGCCATTGACGGGCGTGACGGCAACCGATGAGGCTCTCGAGCTGATGATGGCGTTGATCCTGTTCTGCTCATTCCAGCGGTTGATCTCGTTTACCTTGAGATTGGCAATGGCGGCCAGGTTCTGTTCTATCGACCTGGTTTCATTTTGCTGGAGACGATGAAAAACAAGGATCCCGATGCACGTTATGAACAATGCCAGGCATGCCAGCAAAAGAAGATAAAAATGCAGCCCGGCGGCGGGCACGGCTTTTCCGGTCGAAGCTTCCGACATAGCGGAAAACGGCGAATTCTTGAATAAATTGTCAGCCATGCATTAGCCATCCCTGAGCTTGGAGCGCGCAGATGTGCTGCCCCGCATTGGGTACAGCCATACTGATTGCGCACAAATTCCTGTTAATGACGAAAGTGCCGGTTACGCATCCGCCATTCGGCTGAATAAGGGCCTGTGCATGGTTTTTTCAACCTCATCTAATTAATCGATGAGTTGCGCCGTAAAAAATAAAACCAGCCTCAAGTCCTCGGCGCACGCGGACACGGCGAAATTTTAACTTAAAGTTATATTCGCGGAAGTTGTTTTGTTACAACTTTTCCCGTTTTTACCGAGCGCAACCTTATCCGTACGGCATGGCGGCAGCGCAGGCATCTGCGCGGAAGTTGCCATGAGCGCATGGTAGCGAAATCCATCCTTTCCTGTTTCTTATCACTTGCCGGAAAGGCAACCGGGCGCAATATGCTTGTAGAATGGTAGCGAAGCAGCCTGCTGACAGGAAAAGGCCCCGAATTCGCCAGGCGCCAGGGCAGCCGGAATCCGCCTTCGATGGATAACCGGCCCTTTTATTCCTCATGCAGACTGAAAATATTTTGAAGTGCGGGCATCCTCTTTCTATTCTGATTTTATTTTTCCAGCCCATCCATGGATATCGTATTCACGCTCAAAAAGACCTTGACGCTGCTGGCGCTGGTCGATCCGCTATTGGCTATTCCGCTGTTTATTTCCGCAACCAGCGGCCTTGACATCGAGCGCAAGCATCAGTTCAGCCGGCAACTGGGCATGACGGTGGCGCTGGCTCTGCTTGCGGGGGGGCTGTTCGGGCTGCATTTCCTTTCCTTCATGGGCGTGTCGCTGGCCGCGATCCAGGTCGGCGGCGGCGCGATCGTATTCGTGGTCGCGGTTGCCATGGTGGTTGCAAAGGAGGAAACGGTCAAATATACCGCGGCGGAATCCGCTCAGGCGGCATCGGGGCCATCCATCGTGCCGCTGGGCGTTCCGTTGCTGGCCGGTCCCGCCGCGCTTTCGTACGTGATGGCGACGTCCAGGATCGAGAAATGGGGGGATTTGCTCCCTGTAATTTTGCCCCCGGTTCTTGCCGGCGTTGCCACGTGGCTCTGTTTTCGGGTTGCAAGCAGGGGCGGGCGCCTGTTGGCCACTACATCATTAAAAGTGGTGGAGCGCCTGGCCGGGTTCCTGTTGACCGCTATTGCAGTGGAAATGATGGCAACCGGACTTAAAGCCCTGTTCCCTCCATTGGTGAGCTAGAAGTTCTCTTCGGAAAGCCCCAGCAGGGGCGTTTCGCCATTTTGCAACTTGAACAATCTCATACTTACGACCGTCATTCCCACCCCGTTCCTTAAAGGGGTTTCGACAATATAAAAAGAATCGGAGCGGGAAAGCTCGCCGCTTTGCAGGTCGCGGTAACGGACGTCGTAACTGCCGGCTGTAACTCTTTCCGCTGCGAACGTTCCCTTTGCGGGAATGTAGAAAGTGCGCACGGGGCGCGCATCCCTGTTGCCGAGGTAGAACAATTTGACCAGCACGTCCGAATCGTTCTGGCTGTTGTCGATGATCACGGTAGACAGCCCGTTTGCGTTAAGCTGCTCAAGACCCACCAGATAGGAAGCCGCGGCCGGCCACGGGTTTCCGTCGGGCGCGGTGGCAGGGCGACTGTATCGCCGCTCCGGCGGCGGTGTCGATACAAGCTCGGGGTCTAACGGTTTTATGGTTTCCTGGGTGCCTGACGTCTGATACGGCAATGCGTCGTTTCGCGCGTCAACCGCGCTTCTTGGCGGAGGTTTTCCTTTAGCCGGCTTTGCCGTAGTGCGGGAAGTCGGCGAAAACGAGTGGTACGAATCCCTGAAGAAACTGTCATAACCGAATCCGATAATCATCGCGATTGCCAGCACATACCAGAACCAGTGCTTGAAAATATGGTCGCCGATGGCCTTTGCCTCTATGCCGGAGGCTGTCGTTTTCCTGCGCCTGCGGATGGATGCGTTATTGAATGAGAACGGCTGGGCGTTGTTCCACGCGGTCCAGCCGCTTTCCCGGCTCGAAGCGCTGAAGGCGCTGTTGCCGGCAAAAGAGGGCGCGGCCGTGTTTTCCGACTCCATGCGGGCTATCCACTCATCGTGTTCCCTGCGCTTGACCGGATCCGAAAGAACGTCATACGCCTGGTTGATCACCTGCATGATCTTGGTCGCTTCCGGATCATTGGGATTGTGATCGGGATGGTGCTGGCGCGACAGTTTCATATAGGCGGCACGTATCACCTTGGGATGCGCATCTCGGCTCACCTTGAGGTTGTCGTAATGTGTATGGGTATGCGTCATTAAGTAATATATATAATAAATACAGCAACTTATATTTAATAATTAAAGTTGTTTATTATTAATGCGACTGAAGATCCGTTCCCTTATATCCTGCTTCCATGAACCGGGCACTCACGGACTGACGGCGGGCTGTTCCCGTTGCCGCTCCGGAACTTCATGACTGTTCACGCCCAGCCACGCCGGGTATTCCCTGTTCGTATACTTTGCGAACCGCTTCTTTTCATGCGCGTAATAATCCCTGTATGCCTGCACCGTGTCGGCCTGCTTGTATTGCTCCGGCATGCACTGCGGCGGTTCGGTGAAGGCGTGGCCGGGATCGAATAATCCCAGCCCCTGCTCCAGTTGGGGCAGTACCTCACAGATGGTCTTGTGCGTTCTGCCGAACCGGTGCTTGTATTCCAGCCCCAGCCAGACGGTCAGATTCAACAGCCATGCGTAGTTTTCATTTCCTTGCCTGGCCCATGCGGCGCACGGATGCGCTTTATGCGTCGGCCGGTATAACCCCGGCATGCCCGGCCTTATGCAATGGATCGCGGTGGACAGCAGTTGGGCCGACTCGAGGATCATCTTGATGACGTGCTTGTCGCAGTGATACCTGGCGCATGCCGACGGATCCGGGTCCAGGTAAAAGATGTTCACTCGTGCGCTCCTGCGAATAGTGTGTTTTTATGTTTTCAGGTTCGTGCGCACCCGGCAGGGCTTGCGATAACCCCATCCTACCCTTAACGCAAATTGCCTTGGCTGAATGGCTGACGGCCAGTCGCTTTTCCCCAATTAATCTTAACCATGGAAACGGCAAAAGAATGGTGAAAAATCAATAGTTCTTTCTATTGGACTTGTTGTTGCGCCTGCTTGTCCGTTTTTTGTCCGTCAGGTGCCTTATCGGCGTCAATCTCGCCCTTGCGCGAGCCGAGGGTGCGCGTATAGACCCAGGTGAATTCCGCGCCCATCAGGAAAATCTGCGCGGAGTAATACACCCATACCAAAAACACCACGAGCGAACCGGCCGCTCCGAAACCAGATGTGATGCCGCTCCTGCCGATATACATCCCGATAAGGGTCTTGCCGATCCCGAAAAGTACCGCAGTGGCCGTTGCGCCGACCCATACATCGCGCCAGCGGATGCTTACCCTCGGCATCAGTTTGTAGATCATTGCGAATATGGCGATAGTCAGCGCAAAACTGATGATCATATTGACTGCATTCGCCAGCAGCACCCATTGACCGAATGCCGGGCTCATCCATTTTCCCAAGGCCGTCATTGCGGCGTGGAACACCAGCGAGACCATCAGCAAAAAACCGATCCCCAAAACCATGCCGAATGCCAGCAGGCGCGAACGCAGCAGGTTCCAGATGCCTTTGCTTTTTTCTCTTTCGGGAGCGCGCCATATCCGGTCGAGAGAATTCTGCAATTCGTTGAGAACGGTGGTTGCGCCCAGCAGGGTAAGGATGAGGCCGATGATAGTTCCTGTAACGCCCTGTCCCGGCTTGCTGACGCTTGCGAGCAGGCCCTGCAGCGCATACGCCCCCTCCTGACCCATCAACCCTTCAAGCTGGCTGAAAATTTCTCCACGCGCCGCTTCCTGCCCAAACAGGATGCCTGCTATCGAAATGACGATCAGCAGAAGCGGCGCTATCGAAAACAAGGTGTAATAGGCCAGCGCGGCCCCCATGCTTTGCGCGTAGTCGGCAAGCCAGGATGAGAACGTGTTTTTTGCAAGTGCCTCTATCTGCTTGATGTTCATGCGGTCGCTCCGAACTCGATCGTGTGCCTTCATACGAATTTCAGTGCATGGTAGGACGACAAAATTCCTGCTCCTTGCGCTCACGCAAGGGTGGCAGCAATCGGATTGCGCTCCGCAGGTCGCGGCCGAAACGTCAAATCAGCTTCAGGTCCGACAGTTCTTTTTTGACGTAGGCATAGAATACCGGCGCTGCAATGACGCCCGGAATGCCGAATATGGCTTCCATCGCCAGCATGGCCACCAGCAGTTCCCATGCGCGCGCCTGGATCCGCGTCCCGACGATGCGCGCGTTCAGGAAATACTCGAGCTTGTGGACGATCACCATGAACAGCAACGAGAACACGGCGGTGTGAAGCGAGATGGACAAGCTGACTATGACCAGCATGGTGTTGGACACCAGGTTGCCGATCACCGGCAGCAGACCCGCGAAGAAGGTGAGGGCGAGCAGGCTCTTGGACAAGGGCAGGGAGATGCCCGCCATCGGCAACAGGATGAAGAGGTAGACCGCGATGATTGCGGTGTTGATCGCGGAAATCCATACCTGGGCGAAGATGATGCTCTGGAATGAGTCGCGCAAATGGAAGATGCGTTGCCGCAGTGCTGCTATTAGCGGCGGATGGATGTGGTGGTCGGGCATGGTGTCGCGCACGGCGACCAGGGCGCCGATGATCATCCCGACCAGCAGATGGGCAAAAATTCGTCCCGCTTCGGCGCCGATGGATTTTGCTTCCAGCGCATGCTGGTGCAGCCATGCTGAAATCATGCTGCTGAGTTCATCGGCATTGACCGGAAGGCTGTTTTTCAACCAGGAGGGGAACTGGCCCCGCGACGCCTCGATGATATCCGCCATTCTCTGCAGCACGGAATGGCCATGCCCGGCATTCCCCTGAAACAGCCAGATAAGGCCCCAGACCGCAAAAGTCAGGATCGTAACCACTACCGCCCCGATTATGGTCGCTGCAACGATCCTGGCCCGCACGTCGCTGATTCTTTTGCCCAGCATCGGCGTCATCAGGTGGATCAGCGAGTACACCAGCAGGCCCGCAAACAGCGCCCCGAGCAAGCCGTAGTGCAGCACCAGCAGCAGGGATATGCCGGAAAGGACATACGAGGCGATGGCGGAAGAGTTAAACCTGTCGTGGGTAGGCATGGCTTTATTTTACCTTGCAACCATGTCAACAAGCGAATCCCTCCGCTTTGCCGCTGCCGTACCGAAACGCAGGCAACCGCCTTTCACAGGCATGGCTTTTGAAATCGTTGCGTTGGAAGTGGGCGGCAATCGGTTAACGGCCCAGTCTAAAAAACAGGCTAAACTCTGCGAGGAACAAGGCAATTGCCCGTCACCACGGCAGGACCGTTCCGTCATACTTGATGAAGCTTCCGGAATCCTTGAGCGAAAAACCGTCGATTATCCGGCGCAGGCCGTTCACACTTTTCTCCGGGCTGATGCCCTGCCGGCTCATGCGCGTATGCACCGCGCCCGGATGCAGCAGCAGGATGCCGACCTTGTGCGGCCGCGCCGCCGCCGCCAGTCCCTGCATAGACGCGTTCAGCGCCGCCTTGCTGGAACGGTAGTAATAGCTGCCTTCCATGTCGATGTCTTCAATGCTGCCCATGTGGCTGGTCATTACCGCGACCAGGCGCTTGCTGCTTATGGCGACATTGCCCAGCAAGGCTTCCGTCATCCGCACCGGCCCCAGGGTGTTGACGTCGAAGGTGCGCAGCCAGTGGTCGTATCGTATTCCTCCCAGCGCTGGCAGGTTGTAATCCTCTTCAAGAAATATGCCCGCGTTGTTATAGAGAATATCGAGCGGCGTGCCTCTCAATTCAAGCGTGATGGCCTTGATGTCCTCCACCACAGTGATATCGAGCCGGTGAATCGAAATCGATGGATAGCGGCCTGCCAGTTGCCGCAACTGGTCGGCTTCGGCCGGATGGCGGCATGTGGCGAATACGCGCCATCCGTCCTGCGCATACTGCCTGGTCAGTTCCAGCCCGATGCCGCGGTTGCTGCCGGTAATAAGGATATTAGGCATGTTGGTCTGTCATTCCGTTAAGTTGGTTGTGTGATCGTCAATTCTATGCGCCAGATGTCCGCTGCCGGCATGAACAACAGAGGGGGCAGGGGTCAATAACCCCAACACATTGCCGAGTTCAGATATTTATTTATTTCCTGCCTCGACCATGCCGACAGGCTTGAATCGTTGCGCATGCGGTGAAGCACCGCATACGAAAAGGTGTCCAGATAGCTTTTGTATCTCTGCGCTGTTTGCCTCGTTTCCCTACTCAATGCCATTACCGCATTGAACACCCGGATTCCGATTGCGACAGCGACCGCTGTGTAGACTACTCTCATGTCGAGGCCATTCATGTGGAGCGCCACGCTGATCCAGGCCCATGCAATCAGCACTGCCGCCCATGCCATGCAGATATTTATATGATGCTGGAAACTTGTCGAGAATTCTTCGATTTGCCGCATGCGCCAATTCCCTTTCCCGTTTCTGCCCGGATTCCGACGGGCCTGTACGTTTTCGATCAAGGGTACAGGGGGGCGGTTTTGCGATATTGATTGTTATCAGATGGGATGAATAAGAATGTGCGGGCAATTTTTATTTCTATAAATTACTTTAATTAAACTATATAAGATACTGTATATTAACAATTTATATTTATTTTCATTGTCAATATAAACCAACCAATCGTCTGGCAGGCTTAGGCAGCACGAAAGTTGCGGCCGTTTTCTTCAGACCGTATTGAAGGGCATGGAATGAGGTGGTGAAATCGCTGAAATTCGATCTTGTGGCCGCAAGGCAATATCGGAATAAATATAATTTACAATGCCCCATGAGCCAGGGAATAACCAAGCAGGAATTTACCGACGCCGAAACACTGTTTTTCGAGGGCACGCGCTGCATGGAATCGGGCGCGGCTTCCCGTGCCGAGGCGTGCTTCCGTATTGCCCTGGAAATCGAGCCCGATTTTGCCGAAGCCCACGCCAACCTGGGCCTTCTTCTGGACAGGCAGGGTGTCCGGGAGGACGCCGAAATCTGCTACCGGCGCTCCATAAGCCTGAATCCCGATCTGGCGCAAACCCACCTTAATCTCGGAGTGCTTCTTGCGAACCAGAAGCGCTTCGCCGAAGCGGAGGCTGCCTACAGGGAGGCGATTGCATGCAGCCCCGATGCCGCCGCATGGTCCAACCTGGGGGTGCTTCTTGCCTGCATGAAGCGCGAGGAGGAAGCGGAGCGGTGTTATCGCACCGCCATGGCTCTGGACGCGGACTATGCGGGCGCATCCTTCAATTTAAGTTATCTTCTGTTGCGCCAGGGCAGGTTCGAGGAAGGCTGGCTGCGCCTGGAGGCGAGAAGCCGGCATGCCGCGCTGGAGGCTCGCATCGACTGTCCCCGCTGGCAGGGCGAACCACTTGCAGGCAAGACGCTGCTGGTCGGGTTTGAAGGTGGCTACGGCGACACGATTCATTTTTGCCGGTATGCCGCCCTGCTCAAGGAACAGGGCGTTGCATCGATTACCCTGCTTTGCCATCCGGCCCTGAAAACCTTGTTAGCGACGCTGGACGCGGTTGACCGGCTGATCTCCTTTGATGATGAGCTGCCTGCGTCCTGCCATGATTTATGGACGCCTATCCTGAGCATTCCCTATTTCTGCAAGACCCTCGCCGACTCCATGCCGGTGGAAATTCCGTACCTGCGGGCTCCGCAAGACCATGTCGCAAAGTGGGCTGCGCGGCTTTTGCCGGACGGGTTCCGCGTCGGACTGGCCTGGAAGGGCAACCCGTTGTTTGAAAGCGATACGGACCGCTCGCTTCCGTCGCTGGATGTGCTTGCGCCCTTATGGGGCGTGACCGGCGTTCGCTTCGTTAGCCTTCAAAAGGGGCGCGGCGAAGACGAGGCCGCGCATCCGCCCGCCGGATTGCCGCTCACAAACTTGGGCTGCGAAATGGAGGACTTTGCCGATACTGCCGCAGCGATCATGCGGCTCGATCTTGTCATTTGCGTCGACACGGCGGTAGCTCACCTCGCTGGCGCCCTCGGCAAGCGCTGCTGGGTCATGCTGCCCGCATACAAGACCGACTGGCGCTGGCTCGACCACGGTTCCGGCTCGCCGTGGTATCCCGGAGTCATGCGCCTGTTTCGCCAATCGTCGGCGGGCGACTGGTCCGGCGTGGTCGCCGAGATGGCGTCTTCTCTCCGGCAATTAACGTCTAGCCCGGTTTAGCGGTGGATTCCGTTTTCGCAGGCAGCGAACAACAGTACGTTCGCTGTTTCCGAACTGCGCCATCTTCGGCATAGTAAAAACCTCATTGTTGTTGCCGTAGCGCAGACCGTGCGCCGGACGCAATGCCAGAATGGGTTGCGCCATTACAGACAAGGCGGCTCGATGCCAAACCTTCTTTTCTTGCTAAAAAAAGTATTTTCAAAACTGTCCGGGCTGATGAGCCGGTCCGGCAAAGCGGAAAAAACGACATTGCTGACGCTGTGCCTGGCCGCAGTGTCGCTCTATGTTTTCGTCGTTCTGGCGGATGAGGTGATTGAAGGCGATACGCAGGGGTTCGATAGTTTCGTGCTGCTGGCATTCCGCGACAGATCGAATCCATCCGACCCTGTCGGCCCTGACTGGTTCGAGGGGATAATGAGGGATTTTACCGCCCTCGGCAGCTTTGCGGTTCTGTCCGCAATAAGCGCAATGGCTGTCGGCTTCCTTGTCCTGACGCGCAAGAGCCATGCGGCATGGATGGTTGTCGGGTCGCTGACAAGCGGCGTTCTGGCCAGCAGCCTGCTGAAATGGGCGTTTGCGCGTCCTCGTCCCGACCTGGCCCTTCATGCAACCGCTGTCTACACGCAAAGCTTTCCGAGCGGCCACGCCATGCTCTCGGCAATTGTCTACCTGACGCTTGGATCACTGCTGGCGCGCACCCAAACCGAGGTGCGCGTGAAAATATATCTTCTGGCGGCCGCCGCCATGCTTACGCTTATTGTCGGAGTAAGCCGAATTTACCTCGGCGTGCATTGGCCAACCGATGTTCTTGCCGGCTGGGCCGGAGGCGGCGCCTGGGCGCTGCTATGCTGGTTGGCAATGCTTTGGCTCCAGGGCAAGGGAACAGTTGAACCTCCCGGAGACGGCCCGGCTTCAGCCAGCAATGTCGACAGTTAGCGGCAGCGGCCGTTCGCCCGATTCTGTCTACCCGCCGCTTTTGCCGCTATCCATGGGCCTGCTTCCTTCCTTGCCCCGGTAGGAAGCAGGACGCCGCTCGTCCGGGCTTGCCGCCCCATGCCGCAAGCGAATGTTTATGCGTGGAAATACGCGCACGCCCCGGGATTCCCTTATATGCCGGTTCTTCCGCGAGGCGCTCTTCATGTCGGTCTCTGCGGCTGGAGCGACGGCCGCATCAGTGCCGTGAGCGCCGGATGCGCTCCTGTTTTCCGACTGTGCCTCATATTCCTCCACGTCGAGCGGCGAATGGCGGTTGATCACTTCCTCGGCCCGATCGATGCGCTCTTTTGAATCAGTATGAACCATCAGCACGGTGTGGCCGATCTTGGCCATGTCGGCGTAGGTCGTCAGCTCATCGTAATCGGTGAACATCTCCGCCAGCGACCGGAAAAAATCGTCCATTCCGGTTTCCTTCTGAAGCTCATAAACGTAATCAGCCTCGTTGGGCACAGTCCCGGTTTGCGTGGACGTATGGATTTGGTCGCGGGTAAATCCGGATACCAGCAGTTCGCTTACCGCATCTTGCGCATGGGAGTCGTCTGTGAAAACTGCGGCCACTGTGTTCGCCATGGTAGTGCTCCTTTTCATATTTACCGGCTTCAAAGGAAGAATGAATGCCGCTTTCCCTGATGATATGACCGCTGTTTTCGGTAAAGCGTTCCCTGCCTGAAGCGGATTTTCTTGCCGCAGGCGACATTTACGGATCGGGGCCGCGAATATGCGCCCATGAAAGGATGATGGCGGCGCCATTGTTTGCTTTGGAGACAGCCGCCAAGAGGCGATAGCAAGACGAATGCTCCAAAAATAACATCTTAAACAACATTAACTATAACTCTTAAGTTGTTGTAAATAAAACCGCTATGTTGACAGAACACATATGCCGCCCTGGATGCCATCTATTCGCGAACGCGCAGAGCTGTGCCGAAGATTCAGGGCAAAAAAATGCCGGCCAAGGAGTTCAGCCGGCATGTCGTTTTCCGATTCAGGATAACAAGCTTGATGCGATGGCGGACTAGCGCGCTTGATCCGCCATTTGATCAGCCGGAATCAGCGCAGAGATTCTCCCGAAGAGCTGCCTCTGCCGTGTTTCTTTCCCACTTCCCAGCCGCATTGAATGGCCGCCTTGTTCTTCTCCCACGAACCGGCATCATGGTTATAGGCCTCCCAATCGCTGCGCATGCGCATCTCGACATCCGACCATTGATGGTTGGGGTTAGTGTCGTTGTCGGCATAGTCGGCGCCCCAGCGGTAGGACGGCGCATAATCGTCATAGCTGCCGCCTGAACTCCAGTAATTGTGCTGCCAATGGCTCAGGTATTCGGCATCGGCCGGTATCGAGGAGGCGGCGCTACGTCCCATTTCGGCCGACGACTTGGTGGTTCTGCTGCTCGATTCAGGTTGCTTGTTCATGGCATTGCTCCTGTTGGTGTCAGAAATTCCGGCTGCGCCGCCGCTGGCGCCCATGCTTCCCATGCCGGATGTGGATGCGCTGCTGGAACCGGACATGCCGGTTGCGCTGCCGCTACCGGCTGACCGGGTTGATTCATCGCTCTGGCCTGACATTTTTTCCCAGCCGTAGCGTATCGAATCCTTGAATTTTTCCCAGGTGCCTTTTTCATTCTTGGATTCCCAATCGCTGCGAACCTTCGCCTCCATGTCCGACCATTTGCTTCCGCGCCAGCGCTCGTTTCCGGCCAATGTGGAGCCGTAGCGGTAGGCTGGTTCGTATTCGTCGTATTTGCCGCCGGACGCGCCGTATGTGCTTTGCCAGTGGCGACGGAAATCCGAATCGCTGTAACCGGCCGGCATGCTTCCCTGGCCGGTGATGCCTTGGGCGGTTACGCCCTGGGCAGTACTGCCCTGCGAGGTGCTGCCGCTCGTGCCCATGGCCGATGGCTTCTGGCCCGAAGACTTGAGGGCGTCTGGGTACATTTCTTTCTGATCGCGCGCATTCAGGGGCTTGCCTTTCTGCAGGTCGTCCACTTCCTTGGTAACCTCAATGTTGTCGTCGGTTTCAGTGTCGATGTCGGCGCCGCTCATGGAAGCCGTCCCCCGGTTCAACGACTTGGCAGCGTTCGGGTACATTTCAGTCTGATCGCGCGCATTCAGGGGCTTGCCTTTCTGCACGTCATCAACTTCTTTGGTGACTTCCAAGTTGTCGTCTGATTCCGCCTCGCTCAGTGAAGCTAAAGAGCTGCTGCCGCCTGAAGAATAATCGTCTATGTTGATGGGATCGTAATGGTTCATCACTTCGGATGCGCGACTCGCATTTTCTTCCGAATCGGTATTGACCGCCAGAACGATGTGCCCTTCGTTTACCGCATTCGAATATGCCTGAGCCCGGTTTTTTTCATCGTCCTTGCCTACCAGCGAACGAAAGAAGTCGCCGACTCCGGTTTCCTCCACCAGGGAGCGCCCCACGCCGGATGACTCTCCTGCATATTGGCCCGTGTCGGTTTTGCCCTGTATGTATATTTGATCCCGAGTGAAGCCGGAACCGAGCAATTCGTTTACCGCGTTTTGTGCATTCGAGTTGGATTTGTAGACACCTACCACTGACTTCTCCATGATTTATCTCCTCTTCAATTTGATTGCGGCAATTGCAGGCATGACATAGAAAGACGTCTATTTGGCCGCTTGGTGCGGCCAAGTCGCCAAATCATGTGATTATTAAAGTCCGGACAACGATGATGATGTGATTCCTTGGAGTGCTCCAAGTTCCCGCGCGTTAAACAAATTTCAACTTTTCCTATTCAATATCGAAGCGGAGGGGGGTGGAGTCGGCGTCGCGCCGTGCCTTTATTCAGGACAAGACCGGCCATCTTTACTGCGGGGAATTTTCGGGAATCAAAACGGCCTGCTTCTGTCTTATAAGGTAGACAATTCATCGGGGAGTTTGCCATGGCACAGCTGATATACAGAAAAGGCGGCTACAGCGCCGAGCCCGTCGTGCTGAAGACCGATGACGGCAAGTACCAGGGCATGGTTATCCTCATTCCGGGACCGGACGGCAAGAAGCCTGAGCGCCGGTGCGTTCCAACCACGACCACCTCGTATACGGAAGCGCTGGATCAGGCCAGAGCTCTGGCGCACAAGTCGCTTGCCAACCTCTAGCCGGGGCATGCATTTTTTCGATCGGGATCGGATCCGCCTGCCGCCAAAGGATGCGCCAAGCGCTGCGAAGAACGCTATTTCGCGGAAAGCGAGCGGATCGTCGCCTTGACCTGCGCGACGCGCGCCGCCAGATCCGGCATTTTGGCTGTGATGCGCAGCTTGTCCGGGCCGTTTAGCTGGATATTCCGGTTCTTCTGTATCAGCTCGATGATGCGCATTCCGTCGATAGGCGGCTTGGGCTGGAACTGCAGCACGGCCGATTCGGTGTGGGCGTCGATCTTGACGATGCCGACCGTCTTGGCAAGCACGCGCAGGCGGTGGGTTTCGATCAGCGACTTTGCCGGTTCCGGCATGTCGCCGAAGCGGTCGATCAGTTCTTCCTGCAAATTGTCGATCTCGTCCTGCGATTCGCAGTTCGCAAGCCGCTTGTAGGCCGACAGGCGCGCGTTGACGCCGGGGCAGTATTCGCTCGGCAGAAGCGCTGGCGTGTGCAGGTTGATCTCGGTGGTGGCACGTAGCGGCGCGTCGAAATCGGGTTCTTCGCCTTTCTTCAAGGCGCGCACCGCTTCCTTCAGCATGTCGGAGAACATCTGGAAACCGACTTCCTGCATTTCGCCGGACTGGTTCTCGCCCAGTACTTCGCCCGCGCCGCGAATTTCCAGGTCGTGCATCGCCAGGAAGAAGCCGCTGCCGAGTTCCTCCATCTGGCGGATCGCCTCCAGGCGCCGCTGGGCCAGCTTCGTCAGGCTGGACACATCGTTCACCAGAAGATAGGCATAAGCCTGATGGTGCGAGCGGCCTATGCGTCCGCGCAACTGGTGCAATTGCGCCAGCCCGAACTTGTCGGCGCGGTGCATCACCATCGTGTTCGCGTTCGGCACGTCGATGCCGGTTTCGATGATGGTGGTGCAGAGCAGGATGTTGAAACGCTGCGCGACGAAGTCGCGCATCACCTTTTCCAGGTCGCGCTCGTGCATCTGTCCGTGCGCGACCGCGATCCGGGCTTCCGGCAACAGCTCTTCCAGCATGGCGCGCCGGTTCTCGATGGTTTCGACCTCGTTATGCAGGAAATAGACCTGGCCGCCGCGCTTGATCTCACGCAGGCAGGCTTCGCGGATGACGGAATTGTTCTCGCTGCGCACGAAGGTCTTGATTGCAAGCCGCTTCTGCGGCGCGGTCGCGATGATCGACAGACTGCGCAAGCCTTCCAGCGCCATACCGAGAGTGCGCGGAATAGGCGTCGCGGTCAGCGTAAGCACATCGACTTCGGCCCGCATCGCCTTCAGCGCCTCCTTCTGGCGCACGCCGAAGCGGTGCTCCTCGTCAATCACGACCAGACCGAGGCGGGCGAAATGCACGTCCTTCGACAGTATCTTGTGGGTGCCGATCACGATGTCGAGCGAGCCGTCGGCCATGCCCTTGATGGCCTGCGCGACCTGCTTGGCGCTGCGGAAGCGCGACAGTTCGGCGATCTTTACCGGCCAGTCGGCAAAACGGTCGGCGAAAGTCTGCGCATGCTGTTCGGCCAGCAGGGTGGTTGGCGCCAGGATCGCGACCTGCTTGCCGCCCATGACGGCGACGAAGGCGGCGCGCAGCGCGACTTCGGTCTTGCCGAAGCCGACATCGCCGCAGATCAGCCGGTCCATCGGCTTTCCCGATGTCATGTCCTGAATCACCGCCTCGATTGCAGCGGCCTGGTCGGCCGTTTCCTCGAAGCCGAAATTACTGGCGAAGGTTTCGTAGTCGCGCAGGGAGAACGGGAATGCATGGCCCTGCCGCAGCGAGCGCTTGGCGTACAGGTCGAGCAGTTCGGCGGCGGTGTCGTGCGCCTGCTGCGCGGCCCGCTGCTTGGCCTTTTCCCATTGGCCCGATCCGAGCGTGTGAAGCGGAGCATCTTCGGGCGACGCTCCGGCGTAGCGCGATATAACATGCAGTTGCGACACCGGCACGTAAAGCTTGGTGTTTCCTGCGTATTGCAGGTGCAGGAATTCGGTCTCGCCGAAGCCCATGTCCATGCTCATCAGCCCACGGTAGCGGCCGATGCCGTGGTTGGCGTGGACTACCGGATCGCCGATCTTGAGTTCCGACAGGTCGCGTACCATCGCTTCGATCTGGGTCGCTTCCTCCTGCCGCTTCTTGCCGACGCGGCGTCCCGAGTTGGCGTACAGCTCGGTTTCGGTGATGAAAACCAGGTCGCCCAGCTCCGGCCCGAGCGCAAAACCGGTTTGCAGGGGCGCTACGCCGAACATCGGGCTGGCAGTGGCGGAGGCGAAATCGGCATAGCCGTCGCATGGCGTCACGGCCAGATTGAATTCGTTGAAATACTGCTGCAGGGTTTCCCTGCGTCCAGCCGATTCGGCGCAGATCATGACGCGCTTGCCGACTCTTTCAAGATACGAGCGCAGGCCCGCAAGCGGATCGGCGACGCGCCGGTTGACGGCCACGTCCGCTATCGGCGCGGACAGTTCCGAAGCGCCTTCGTCCGATTGGATAACCCAGCGGCCGTGCGGCTTCGCCAGCGAGAAGAAATCCTCGTCGGTCAGGAATAGCCTTTCCGGCGGAAGCAGGGGGCGCTCGCGGTCGGCCTTCAGGAATGAAAAGCGGGAATTGGTGTCGGTCCAGAAACGCCGGATAGCGCCATCGATGTCGCCGATCAGGGCAAAGCTCGCGTCTTCCGGCAGGTACTGGAACAGCGTGGCGGTCTCTTCGAAGAACAGCGGCAGGTAATACTCGATTCCGGCGGAGGCGATGCCGCTGGCGATGTCGCGGTAGATGACCGACTTGGTAGGGTCGCCCTCGAACACCTCGCGCCAGCGGCTGCGGAAAAAGGCGCGCGCAGATTCGTCCATCGGGAATTCCCGTCCCGGCAGCAGGCGGACTTCGGCGACCGGATAGAGGGAGCGCTGCGTATCGGCATCGAAGGTGCGGATCGAGTCGATGACGTCGCCGAACAGATCGAGCCTGTACGGCAGCGTCGAGCCCATCGGGTACAAATCGATCAGTCCGCCGCGCACCGAATACTCGCCCGGCGACATAACCTGCGTCACATGGTTGTAGCCCGCAAGCGTCAATTGCGACTTCAGCCTGGCGTCGTCGAGCTTTTCGCCCTGCTTGAAGAAGAATGTATAAGTTGAAAGGAAGGAAACCGGGGCGATGCGCAGCAGGGCGGTTGTCGCCGGCACGATCAGCACGTCACACCGCCCGTGCTGGATCTCGTACAGCGTGGCCAGGCGCGCGGACACCAGATCCTGGTGCGGCGAGAATGAATCGTAAGGCAGCGTTTCCCAGTCGGGCAGCAGGTAGCAGCGCAGCGCGTCGTCGCCGGGAGCGCCGAACCACGGGATTTCATCCAGCAGGCGCTGGGCGTCGCTTGCATTGGCGACCACGGCAACCAGCATGCGCTTCTGCTTCTTCAGCTCGGCCGCGGCCTGCGCCAGCACAAACGCATCCGACGAACCGTGCAGGGCAGGAAGCGCAAAACGTTGACCGGGTTTGGGAAGGATTTTATTCAGCTCGAAGGACATGAAGCGAAGACGCCAGAGAAATAGTCATGGCCAAAAAACCATGCAATGGCGTTTTGACAGTAAAATTAAGCTTTCAATTATAAACGATGCCTGCTTCACTAGCAGGTCCCGCTGTCGGAACCCGCGGCAGAACAGCGCTGTTTCGAAACAATTCCCAGATGATGCCAACACGTCACTTTGCCCTGATCCCCGCCGCCGGCGTCGGACTTCGCATGGGCGCCGACTGCCCCAAGCAATATCTGCACGTTGCCGGCAAGCCGGTCCTGCGCCATACCGTCGATGCGTTCCTGTCCAGCCCCGCCATCGAGCATGTATTCATCGTCGTCAGCCCGGACGACGGCTGGGTGGACGAGGCAATTCCGTCCGGCCGGGAAAAAGTGACGGTGCTGCGTTGCGGCGGCAAGACGCGCCGCGATTCGGTGCTGAACGGGCTGGATGCGATAGCCGACCGGGTCGGACCGCATGACTGGGTGCTGGTGCACGACGCTGCACGTCCCGGCCTGACGCCTGCGCTGATCGGCAAGCTGATCGCCGTAATCGACGGCGATCCGGTAGGCGGGTTGCTGGCGCTGCCTGTGGCGGACACCGTCAAGCGGAGCGGGCCGGGCAGGCTGGATACCCTTTCGCGCGAAGGGCTGTGGCTGGCGCAGACGCCCCAGGCGTTTCGCCATGAACTGCTGGTGCGGGCCTTGCGCGGCAATGCGGATGTGACCGATGAAGCCGGCGCCGTCGAAGCGCTCGGCCTGGTGCCGAAGCTGGTCGAGGGGCATGCGCGCAACAACAAGGTGACGATGCCTGCCGACATGGAACTGGTGGAGATGTTCCTGGCGGCTCGTACTATGGAAAACAAACCTGACCGGACAGCGGACTAAAACATGGACAATAAATTGCAGTTCCGCATCGGGCAGGGATACGACTGCCACGCACTGGTTTCCGGACGCAAGCTCATCATCGGCGGCGTGGACATTCCCCATGCCACCGGCCTTCTCGGGCACTCCGACGCCGACGTGCTGCTGCACGCGATCACCGACGCGCTGCTCGGCGCCGCCGGTCTCGGAGACATAGGTCGCCATTTCCCCGACACCGACGCACGCTACAAGGGCGCCGATTCGCGCGTGCTGCTGCGCAGCGCGGAGCAACTGCTGCTTGCGGAAGGCTACAAGGTGGGCAACCTGGACGCGACCATCATCGCCCAGGCGCCGAAAATGGCGCCCCACATCGCGCAGATGGTCGCCAACATCGCCGCCGACCTGAGGGTGGAACCCGGACGGGTGAACGTCAAGGCCAAGACCAATGAAAAGCTGGGTTACCTGGGGCGCGAGGAAGGCATCGCGGCGGAGGCCGTTGTTCTGATCTTTCCCCTCGCATCGTAATAATCACGGCTAGCGTCATTGAATGCGAAGGTATGAGTAAACGTCAGGACTCGGATCAAAGCAAACAATCCCATTGACTGCGGGAGCGAACCTTATCGTTCTGAAAATGCAAGGTTCAGGCCCAAGCCAGCAAAAGCCGATGAAAAACCACGGCGAAGCCATGCTTGAACGCGAGGCGAGTCGATGACCGATTTGCGGAAGCCATTGGCGAGCAAGCCGTAGATCACGAAAACAACGAATGTCATCGCCATGAAAATGCCGCTAAGCGTGATCATCTGGAAAAACGGTGACTGGCTGTTTGGCGCAACAAATTGCGGCAAAAACGCAAGGAAGAAAATGGACAGCTTCGGGTTCAGTATATTAAGCAAAAACGCCTTGATCATGAGACTCTTTGCGCCAGTTACGGTTGACGCCTTGTCTACCGCAAGAACGTCCTTGTTGCGCCACGTTGCGTACGCGAGGTAAAGAAGGTAGGCCGCACCCGCGAACTTGAGAGCCTGGAACGCAACAGCACTCATATGAAGAATTGCCGCCAGTCCAAGAACCGTTGCGAGCAGATGCGGCAAAATTCCGGCAGTACATCCGATGGCGACAAAAATACTTGCCCGCTTTCCCAAAGTGAGCCCTGTCGAAACTGTAAATACAACGCCGGTGCCTGGGATCAGCACGACAATCAGTGCTGTAATGAGATAGTCGATTGTGATCATGCGTATGGGAGCGAGGACGTGATTAGCGGGACGTTGGGCATATGCCTAGCGGTAGTTGGTGCCATTGTTCATGTCGATGACCTCGCCGTTGATATACGGCGGAGCATCTGTTGCGAGCCAGCAGGCGACTTTTGCAACTTCTTCCGCGGAACAAAAGCGTTGACTGATCGTGGTCGATTTCAAACGGGCTTTTCGGTCTTCGGGCGCATTTTTCATCATTTCCGTTTCCACGGGCCCCGGCGCCACTGTATTGGCCATTACGCCTCTTGAACCAAAGGTTCTCGCGAGCGAGCGCATGGCATTGGAAATCCCCGCCTTTGAAATGCCGTACCAAATGTCCGGGTGACCAATTTCGCCTGCTATGGAACCCATGCTGACGATCCGTCCTCCGCCCGTTTCAGCCATTTGTTCAGCCAACCGAACGCTAATCCGTATGGCCGTGATCAGGTTGACGTTGAGTATATGAAGTATGTCATCGGAGGCGTAATCGCTTGCCGTCATCGTGTTCATGATGCCCGCATTGTTGATCAGCACGTCAACCGGCCCGATCCTGTCCACGACCTGAATCGTCTGGTCGTAATCGGATATATCCGCTATCCATGAAACCATTCCTTTAGGCGCGGATTGGATTTTCGATCTGGCGATTATGTGAACTTCAAACCCTCTCGCCACGAGCATCTTTGCGATTTCGAACCCGATTCCCCGAGTGCCGCCCGTAACTATGGCCTTCATCTATATTCCTTGAACATTGGGTATAAGTGTAGATCCCGCTTGCGCGTGAAAGGGTCTTGAATTTACGGCATTCAAGTCGGATCAGTTTTATCGGGACGGGATCAAGCGTTCCATTCTGCTTCCGTTTTATTAATAACACAACTCCTTAGCCCGCCCGGAATCCAAACTCCGGGGTTCCCGACGATACGCAGGCCGGTTGCGCCTATTCCTCGAACTTGTAGCCGATGCCGTAGACCGAACGGATCATTTCGTGGTCCGGCGAAACCTGGTCCAGCTTGCGGCGCAGGTTCTTGATGTGGGTATCGACAGTGCGGTCGGTGACGACGCGGTAGTCGTTGTAGAGCTTGTCCATCAGCTGGTCGCGCGAAAACACCCGTCCCTTGTTGGCGTAGAGGGTTTTCAGCAGGCGGTACTCTATCGGGGTCAGGTCCAGGTTGCGCCCGCCGTATCTGGCGGTGCTTTGCTCGTCGTCGAGGGCGAGGACTCCAACTTGGGAGGAACCGCTCTGCCGGTGCGCGCTGCGCCGCAGTATCGCCTGTACCCGCGCCACGACTTCGCGCGGGCTGAAAGGTTTGGTGACGTAATCGTCGGCGCCGATATGCAATCCCGTCAGCCGGTCCGCTTCTTCGACCCTTGCCGTCAGCATGAGGATCGGAACGTCGCTGAACGTGCGCAGTTCGCGGCAGATCTCGATGCCGTCCCGTCCCGGCAGCATCAGGTCGAGCAGTATCAGGTCGGGAGGAGCGGTTTTGACGGCGGGAACCACTTCGAGACCGTTGGCGATGTGCGTGGTGCTGTATCCGGCTTGGCGGAGGTAGTCGGCCAGCAGGGATGCGAGCTTGGGCTCATCCTCGACGATCATGACGGCGGCGGCATTGTCAGGTGCAGTCATGCAGGCTCCTTTCCGGCAAGCGGCAGCGTCACGGAAATCCAGATGCCTCCGAGCGGCGAGGCCTGCGCCGTCATCGCGCCCTGATGCGCCTCGGCGATATTGCGGCTGATAGCCAGTCCCAGTCCGGCCCCGCCGGTGGCGCGGTTTCTCGAATTTTCGACCCGGTAGAAGCGGTCGAACAGGTGCGCAAGCATGTCGCCGGGAACGCCGGGCGCGCTATCCTGAAAATCGATCGTGACCGTGTTCGCGCCGAGCGAACAGGCGATTTCAAGCCTGCCGTTTGGATCGGTATAGCGCACGGAATTTTCGAGCACGTTGTTGAAGAGCTGCTGCAGGCGGTTCGGGTCGGCATTGCAGAACGCAGTCTTTCCGGCATCGCAAACAAGGTTCGGATGAATGCCCTTTTCGGCAAAACGTTCCTGAAAGGCGGCGGCGGTCAGCCGCAGTATGTCCAGCACATCGACGCGCTGCTTGCGGTAGGTTAGCGCGCCCACGTCCGACAGCGACAGTTCGTACAGGTCGTTGACCAGCTTGCCGAGAGTGGCGACTTCGGCCTGCAGCGATTGGATCGTGGTCAGGGTCATCGGCCGTATGCCGTCCTCGACCGCTTCCAGTTCGCCCTTGAGCACCGACAGCGGCGTGCGCAACTCATGCGAGATATCGGCCATGAAATCGCGGCGCAGCCCTTCGTTCTTTTTAAGCGCCAGGGCAAGATGGTTGAAGTCTTGCGCCAAGAGCCCCAGTTCGTCGCTCGACAGTACCGGAACCCGGGTCTCGTAGTCGCCGGCCGCGAGCCGCCGGGTGGACGCGGCGATGCGCTTTAGCGGAGCCAGGAACATTTTCGCCAGCAGCCAGGCGACAATGGCCGCCAGCATGATCGAAAGGGCGCCGATGATCCAGCGCGACTTGACCTGCTGTTCCTGAAAGCGGAGCTCGGCGGCTGTGCTGACCTGCTTGAACGGAACCAGCGCCAGCCAGCCGACCATATTGCCGTCGACATAGATCGGTTTCAGCGTGGCTTCCGGCCCGAATTGAGGATTGCCAATCACCAGTTGCTTTTGCTGGTCGAGCAGGCTGATGCGCAGGATGAGGCTGGTAAGCTCCGATTCGGGCGGTGGCGGCGGGGGCAGGGCGGCATCGTTCTGCGGGAGAGGCATCCTGCGCGGGCGGAGCAGCATGAACCAGACTCTCGGCTGGTTGCGCACGAATTCCCAGCTTCCATGCTCCCGGTAGGCTTCCTCCAGGTTCGGCAGCACCGACTCGATGCGCTGCGTTTCCTGTTCGTTCAGGTATCCGAGAAACCCCTGGGTGAAGCTGTAGCGGACAGCCGCGCCCATTGCCAGCGCAACGATGATGCTGGTGGCGAGGATGGCCGAGAAAAGCTTCGAAGTGATGCCGAGTTTCATTCGGATTGCCCTGTTCGGGGTTGACGATGTCTCATTATAGGACAGCGTTTTGCGGCAAAACCGCGCTCATTCGAATCTTCAATTTTTCTCCTTATTTCAGGAGCATTATTACCTTGCGGGAAAATGAAACAGGTGGCAAGCACTTGCCGCCGTTCCGGATAAAAGGAAACATGATGCTCAAGTCGTTGAATATTCTCAAATTGTTGCGTTCCGCTTCCAGGCGCACCCTGGTTATTGCAGCCGCGGTTGCCGTATTGCTGGCAGGCGCGGCCGTTGCCTTCCACATGTTCGGCCGGGAAAGCGAAGCGCCCCCGACAATCGTTACTGTGAGCCAAGGCGACGTTGAAAGAACCGTGACCTCGCTCGGCAAGTTGCAGCCGAAGGATTACGTGGATGTCGGCACCCAGGTTTCAGGGCAGTTGAAGAAGGTACACGTCAAGATCGGCGACATCGTGAAGAAGGGCGACCTGATCGCTGAGATCGACCCCACCACCTACGAAACCAAGGTCCGCTCCGACAAGGCCAATATCGAGAACCAGCGCGCGCTACTGGTTCAGCAGCAAGCCGAAATGGAACTGGCCCGCCTGCAACTGGCGCGCAACGAGGGCTTGCTCAAGGAACGCGCCGCCAGCCAGGATACGGTGCAGCAAAACCAGTCCGCCCTGAAAGTGGCGGTCGCCAAGGTTGCTGCGACGCAAGCGCAGATCAAGGCATCGCAGGCGACGCTGGACGGGGACGCCGCCAATCTTGGATACACGCGGATTTATGCGCCGATGGCAGGCACCGTGGTGTCCCAGACCTCGCTCGAAGGCCAGACGGTGAACTCCAGCCAGTCGGCGCCGGTGATCGTGCGAGTCGCAGATCTGCAGACGATGACGGTCTGGGCGCAGGTGGCCGAAGCCGATGTGGTCAAGGTGAAGGCGGGCACGCCTGCCTACTTTTCGACCTTGGGCGCCGCCGGCAAGCGCTGGAAGGGAAGCGTGCGCCAGGTCATGCCGACACCAGAAACCGTGAACGACTTGGTGCTGTACAACGTCCTGGTCGATGTCGACAACAGGGAGCAGGAATTGATGCTGACGATGACGGTGCAGGTGTTCTTCGTGCTGGACGAGGCCAGGGGCGTGCCGGTCGTGCCTTTGAATGCGCTGCAGTCGGCCAAGGGCGCCGATGCCAATTCGTATGTCGCGAATGTCCAGACGGATAGCGGCATCGTCGCCCGCAACGTCAGGACAGGCGTTGTCAGCCGTTCCAGCGCTGCGGTCGTTTCCGGCCTGGAGGTAGGCGACAAGGTGGTGGTTCCGCAGTCCGACTCGGCCAAGGCCGGAAGCGCCGGCGCCGCCACCAAGCCCGGCGGGCCGGGAATGGGGCCGCGGCTATGAGCGATTCCATGAACAGCACGATGCCGCTGCTCGATCTGAAAGGCGTGTCGCGGCTGTACTCGACCGGCGCAACCACGGTGCGCGCGCTGGAAGACGTCACGCTGCAGATTCATTCCGGAGAATTCGTCGCGATCATGGGCCAGTCCGGCTCGGGAAAATCGACGTTGATGAACATCGTCGGCTGCCTGGACCGGCCCACGGCGGGCAGCTATCACGTCAACGGGCGCAACGTCGCGGACTTGTCCAAGGACGACCTGGCGACCCTTCGGCGCGATACCTTCGGCTTCGTTTTCCAGCGCTACAACCTGCTGCCGTCGGTGTCGGCGGCAGAGAACGTGGAACTGCCTGCAATCTATGCCGGCAGTACGAAAAGCGAACGGGTGGAGCGGGCGAACGCCCTGCTGGACAAACTGGGGCTGGGAGACCGGGCGGGGCACAGGCCGAATGAATTGTCGGGCGGGCAGCAGCAGCGCGTGTCGATTGCGCGCGCGCTGATGAACAGCGCCGATGTCATTCTGGCGGACGAGCCGACCGGCGCGCTCGACAGCCGCAGCGGCGAGGAAGTTCTCGCTTTGCTCAAGCAATTGCATGCGGAAGGCCACACGATCGTCCTGATCACGCATGACCAGAAGGTGGCGGCAAACGCCGAACGGATCATACAGATCGCCGACGGACGCATTGTCGGCGATTCCGGAAACGTTGATGCAGGAAAGCCGCGAAGCCGTCCCGAGCGGGCGCGCGAGCGGGTTGCCGCTTGGCTGCCGGACTTGGGCGAGGCGGTAAAGATGGCGTTGCGCTCGCTGCGCGCAAATGTATTCCGCAGCGCCTTGACCCTGCTCGGCGTGGTGATAGGCGTGGCGGCAGTGGTGGTGATGATGGCCATCGGCAACGGCAGCAAGCAGCAGGTGGTCGAGCGCATCCAGTCGATGGGGAGCAACTTGCTGCTGGTGTTTCCCGGTGTGCCCGGAACCCGGCCGACCGGGGACATTGCGACGCTGGTGGGCGGCGATGCGGAAGCGATAAAGGATCTGCCCAACATCGCGGTCGTTTCGCCGGAACGCAGCACGCGCGCGACAGTGCGCTACGGCAATCTCGACTACAAGACCAGCATAACCGGCATCTGGCCCGGTTACAGGTCGATCCAGGACTGGAAAATGGCGCGCGGCAGCTTCATCACGCAGCAGGACGTGCAGGGCTATGCGCCGGTGGTCGTGCTAGGACAGACTGTGGCCAAGAGCCTGTTCCCGGACGGCTCCGACCCGGTCGGACGCTATATCCTGGTGAAAAGCGTTCCGTTCGAGGTGGTCGGCGTGCTGGCGGGAAAAGGGGCGAATGCGTTCGGCTCGGACATGGACGACGTGGTGCTAATGCCGCTGACGACAGGCTACATGCGGCTGTTCGGCAAGCAGTACCTGAACATCATCAATATCAAGGTCGACGACGTGAACCGGATCGAGACGACCCAAAGCGAAGTCGAAAGCATCATCAAGGCGCGGCACGGGACGCAGGATTTCCAGATCCGCAGCACCTCGTCGCTGCTGGAAACGGTGACGGCGACGCAGAATACGCTGACCTTCCTGCTCGGCTCGGTGGCGGCGATTTCGCTGCTGGTCGGAGGAATCGGCGTCATGAACATCATGCTGGTGACCGTGACCGAACGCACGCGCGAAATCGGTGTGCGCATGGCGACCGGCGCCCGCACCGCCAATATCCTGCTGCAGTTCAACACCGAGGCGCTGGTGGTTTGCGGCATTGGCGGCCTTATAGGCGTCGGATTGGGGATACTGGCCGGACTGGCGGCCCAGGCATTCGGCGCAAAGGTGGCGTTCACGTTCGCGCCGCCCTTGCTGGCGTTCATCTCTTCGTTCGCGACCGGCCTGTTGTTCGGCTATCTGCCGGCGCGAAAGGCGGCGCACCTCGACCCCGTCGCGGCGCTGGCATCTGAATAAAGGAATACCGACATGAATATATCCATCAAATACATCACTGCCTGCGCGGCGCTGCTTGCCATGCTGTCCGGCTGCGCCGTGAACGATGCCTACGTGCGACCTGATGCGCCGCTTCCGGCTCAACTGAACGGCGCGCTTTCGGAAAATGCGGCCAAGCCTGCCGCGGAATGGTGGCAGCGCTTCGGAAGCGCCGAACTGAACGACCTGATGCGCCAGGCCCTGGCGGCGAACCATGACCTGGCTGCCGCCGTCAGCCGCATCCGGCAGGCGCGCGCCGCTTCGGGCGTGGCGAATGCGAACCTTTATCCGACGCTCGATGCTTCTGCGGGAGCGACCCGTACCAGTTCCTCCCGTGACAGCACAACCGCCAGCGGCTCGAGCCGCAGCGCAACGATCAGCGCCGCCTATGAAGTCGATCTGTGGGGCGGCAAGGCCTCCACGCGCGATGCGGCCCGCGCCAAGGTGGACTACAGTGTTTTCGACCGCGAGGCGGTCGCACTGGTGCTGCAGGCGGACGTGGCCTCGAACTACTTCCAGGCGCTGGCGCTGAAGGAGCGGATAGTGGTCACGCGCAGCAACCTCGAGGCGGCGCGCCAGATCCTCGCCCTGGTCGAACTGCGCTTCGAACGGGGGGCCGACACGGCGCTGGAGGTTTCGCAACAGCGTACCGCGGTACTGACCATGGAAGCGCAAATTCCGCAGCTTGAACAGGACCTGCTGACCGCGCAGACCTCGCTGGCGGTCTTGCTCGGCAAGATTCCGCAGGGATTTTCCGTCAAGGGCGAGTCCCTCGACGGGCTGGCCATTCCGGAAGTCGCCGGCTACCAGCCTCCGGTCTTGCTGGAGCGTCGTCCAGATATCAGAAAAGCCGAGGCAAGCTTGATGGCCGCTCACGCCGACATCGGCGTTGCGCGCGCGAAGCTGTATCCCGGCCTGAACCTGACTGCAAGCACCGTAGCGAGTGGCGTCTTCGGCGGGGGGAGCACCGTGGTCAGTTCGCTGGTGGCTTCGCTGACGCAGTCGATCTTCAGCGGAGGCAGCTTGCAGTCGCAAGTGGAGCAAAGCCAGGCTGTCCGGGACGAGCTGACCGAACAGTACCTTCAAAGCATCCTGACCGGACTGAAGGAAGTCCAGGATAGCTATGGATTGGTTTCGGCCAGCACCTTGCGGCAGGCAATACTGGTTCAGGCGGCGCAGCAGGCGCAGGAAACCTACCGCATTGCGAATGCGAAATACCGGGCGGGTTCAAGCGACATGCTGACGCTGCTGGACAGCCAGCGAACCAAGCTGCAGGCGGACGACAGCCGCATTCAAAGCGACTACGCCCGTTTGAGCGCACTGGTGGGGTTGTACAAGACGCTCGGCGGAGGCTGGTCCAGCGCCGGCCAGCCTCCGCTTTCCTCCTAGTTCTGGAACACGTCCGCGCCCTTGGGCGCGACGAACCGGAACTGGCTCAGTTTCATCGGGGGGTTCTTCTGGAACTTGGTGAAAGTCAGCAGTGAAACCTGGCCGAACGAATCGCGCAGTTCCATGGCTTCGGGAACGCCGTTGCGCATGCCGATGCCGATCTTGTCGAAGGTGGTGTCCTTGGCTTTCGGGGTCGCCTCAAGCCATTCGAGGCCGTCTTTGGCGCCGCCTTCCTTCAGGGTGAAATTCTTCTCGAGGTCGTTGCTGCCAAACAGGATAGCCGCCGGGCTCGAGCCCAGCGCGCTGCCGAGTTTTCTGACCGTGACCTGGTTCAGGTCCCTGTCGTAGATATAGAGTTTCTGCCCGTCCGCCTGCAGCACCTGTTCATAGGGCTGCTTGTAAGTCCAGATGAATTTTCCGGGCCGCGCGAAGATGAACGTGCCGGAAGCCGGGTTGGAAACGCGCGCCTTGTCGCCGTTCGTGCTGACCTGGCGCTGGGTGAATTCTCCCCTGGCCGATTTCGTGCTCGCCACGAAGCTCTTGAACTGCTCCAGCGCGGCGGCGTCCGCCAGAGCAGGAAGGACGGCAAGCAGCGCGATGCCGGCGCTACGGGCCAGCCAGTTGCGCGCAAGCCCCGCAAATCGTAAGTCGGTCATTTCAAATCCTATTCGTTGTTCGAGACGGGTACAAGGATATCCCTATTGCCGTTGGTCTGCATTGACGAAACCAGCCCGCTCTGTTCCATTTGCTCCAGCAGGCGCGCCGCGCGGTTGTAGCCGACGCGCAAATGGCGCTGGACCAGCGAGATCGACGCGCGCCGGTTCTTGAGCACGACCGCGACCGCCTGATCGTAGAGCGCATCCGCTTCGCCGCCTCCGACCGACTCGCCCGAAGCGCCGTCGGGGCCGTC